>Ga0214473_10000840_pt1 | contig 41975 bp, 36 predicted proteins | sample RVTome_7_FD_203509 | JGI IMG/M metagenome (GOLD analysis project Ga0214473, IMG submission 203509) | Soil microbial communities from uranium-contaminated site in the Upper Colorado River Basin, Wyoming, United States - RVT98D197 | ecosystem: Environmental > Terrestrial > Soil > Contaminated >...
CGAGGCCAGCAAGCCCAAGACGGTCAAGATCCAGGTCGACGAGGGCTGACCCTGCCGTCGGGGTCGCGCGCCGCGCTGCCGTCACCGCGCGGTACGGCCCACCGAGTACGCAACCTTGACGCGTGAGCGACCGAACGGGACCCAGGGCGGTGTATCGGCCGCCCCACTCCCGGCATCTCGCCGCACGCTTTCGGCTTGGGCCGTCGCGGGCGTCGCCTGCGTCTGTTACGCGAACTCGCTGCCCAACGGCTTCGTCTACGATTCCATTCAGATCGTCGAACGGAACCCTCTCGTCCAGGCGCCGGGGCGATGGCTCGATCTCTGGACCGTGGATCACTGGTACCAGGAGGAAGGGCGCACCGCCGACCGCGACCTGCTCTATCGCCCAGTAGCCCTGTGGTCGTACCGGGCGGTCCGCTCGATCGCCGGGTCGGGCCCGTTCCCGCAGCATCTGGTCAACGTGCTGTTGCACGGCATCGTCAGCGTACTGGTGCTCCTCGCCGCAGTTCGCCTGGGCTTCTCCTGGCTGGCCGGCGCGACGGCCGGACTACTCTTCGCGGTCCTGCCCATTCACACCGAAGTGGTCGACGACGTGGTGGGACGAACGGACCTGCTGGCGACGCTCGGCATTCTTCTCACCCTTGCGGCCCATCACCGCCTTACCCGCGCCCGTGGCAACGCCGCTCGCGGGCTGTGGATGATGCTCGCCACGGCAGCAGGATTCGTCGCGCTTGGCTCGAAGGAGAGCGGCGTCAGCGTCCTGCTCCTGGTTCTTCTTTTTGATGCGTTCGGGCACGTTGAGCGACGAGGGGGTTCTCCCTCGGAGCGTTGGGTGTCAAGGCGGACGATCGCCCGATTGTCGTACCTGGTCATCCCGGCGATGGTATACCTGCTGTTGCGGTACCACGCACTGGAAGGTCGTCTCTTTCAGCAGCCGGCCGCCACCAAGTCGGTCAACCAGCTCGTCGATGCCGCGCCTTGGCAGCATGCCCTGGGGGTGATGCAGGCCTGGGGGATGTACTGGGCGAAGACGCTCTGGCCGGCCGTGCTCTGCCCCGACTACAGCGTCAACGCCGTCCGTCTGGCGACGGGCGCTGACGACGCTCAGGTCGCCTTCGGTACGGTGGTCGCGGCGGTGCTGGCCGGCGCCTCGGTGCTTGCCTGGCGGCGGGGGCGTCGTGCCGTTGCCTTCTGCGTGATGGCCACGGTCATCGCCTACGGCCCTGCGTCCAACGTCTTCATTCTGGCCCAGACCTTCTTCGCCGAGCGGATCTGGTATCTTCCCTCGGTCTGGGTGGTGATGCTGCTCGCCGGGGCCATCACCGGGCTGCGTCCCCGGGGGGTGTGGCTCGCCGCGCTTGTGCTGGGAGGCGCGGCCATGTTCGGGCGCTGTTGGATCCGCAATCCCGAATGGAAGAGCAACGCGGTCCTTGCCGCAGCGGCCCATCGCGACCACCCCGATGCCGTGGCCACGCTGGTCATGTACGGCAACCACCTCGCGACGACCGGTCGATTGGAGCGAGGTCTGGCCCTGCTCCAACGGGCCGTGGAGATCGACCCGGGCTTCACCGTCGCCCATCGCGCCCTGGCCAAGGCCTACGGCATCGCCGGCGATCTCGAGCGGTCGCTGTACCACTGGCGGATCGCGGAGATGCAGTTGCCGGGACATCCCGAGGTCGTGACGGCGCTGCGCGTCACCGCGGAGCTGCTGGCAAGCCGGCGAGAGGAAGAACTCCGCGCCGTCCGGGCCGCCGCGGAAGAGCGACCTCAAGATGTAGAGGCGGAACTCGCCTACCTGGGGCTGTTGCTCGAGCTTGGCCGCCACGACGAGGCCTTGGCTCGGATGACGTCCACCGAGGCACGCTTCGGTCAGAACTCCGCCTGGCAGCGGCAGGCCGCGGTGGCTCTGCTGTTCGCCGGCCGGCGTGACGCCGCGGTGGCACGCTACCGGCGCGCGATCGAGCTGGCGCCCACGGATCCGGCAACCTGCGTGGAGCTGGCGGCGCTGCTGCTAGATCGGCGGTTGTCCGGCGACCAAGAGGAAGCCGAGGGGCTGGTGCAGCGTGCCATGGATTTGGCACCTCTCGATCCCGCGGCTCGGATCATGCACGCGGAGACGCTGGCCTTGCGGGGAGAAATCCGCCGGGCCCTGCAGGTCTACGCCTCGGTGCTCGATTCGCTGCCCGCGGACCATCCCCATCGACCCGCCTGGGTAGCTCGGGCTCGGGTCCTGGGCCAGCGTTAGCAGGCTGTTGAAGAACTCGATGCTGTCCTTCAGCATCGGCGTTTTTCAGTGCCCGACGGCCGCCACCGGGGGCGGCCGCTACAATCTTCAACAGGCTGTCAGGTGATCTTCCGCCGGTCCGGCCGCGGAGCGTCGGCGGAGCCGGGCGGCGCACACCACGGCGCCGCCGGCCTGGCCACTGGCAAGACCTGATCCTCCTCCTCGCCGGTGTTCCAGGCGTTGGTGATCACCACCCAGTCGTCGTCGGTGTCCAGGTGATCCTCCCCGCAGACACGAAACACCTCGCGGGCCACCCCGCCGGTGGACCCACGGAACCGGTCCCAGTAGTCGGCGTCGACGATGAAGTACTCTTCCGTGGCGCTGCCCAGCCGGCGCTTCATCCTGGTCTCGCCCTCGATGATCATCTCCAGCGGGACGCTCCGGCGTCCCTCCCGGCGGGCCGAGACCTCCAGGGGATCGAACAGCGGCTCAATCTGCCGGCCGAGGTAATACATGATCCGCGCGTCGGGACGGCCGACCACCCACGTGATCCGATCGCCGTCACCGATCGACCTGGCCTTGAGCTCGGCGACCATGGCGTCCGGCTGCCGTTGGAGCGCATGACTCTGGCCCAGCGCATTCCAGGCCCACGCAAAGGAGAGCGCCGAGGATGCAAACAACATCAACAGGCTGGCGACACGCTGCTGACGCAGGAACGCGATGGTCGCGGCGACCACGCCGGCCAGAAGCAGAGGCATCCCCACCCGATACGTCCACAGAGCCGCCCCGTACTGGCGCCCGATCACCGCGTCGGCCACCACCGTCGCAACACCCAGAAACACAACGAGCGCCACTGCGGCCGTCCGAAGGTTCCGGGCTGAGAACGACCTCGTCGCCAGGAAGAGCCGATGAAAGGCCGGTCCCAGCAGCAGGATCAACGCCGGAACGGTGGCCGCCAGGTAATGCGGGCGCTTGAAGGCCGCCGTGCTCAGGAACGCCATGGGAACAGCCGCCCAGGTGAACGCGAACAGCAATCCCTTACGCTGTTCCCGGAACCGCCGCAGGAACGGCGCCAGAACCGCCTCCGGCAGGGAGAGGCTGTACGGGAACACCAGAATCAGGGCGATGGGCAGGTAGTACCACAGCGGCCGAGCCCTGCCGCCGAGCTCACCGGTGTACCGGTCAACGAATTCCAGCTTCCAAAGGTCCACGGCGTGGTCGACCTTCAGGAGCACGTAGAGCGGCCATAATGCAAACAGAAGTAGAAACACGACCACGCCCGGGATGAGCCACAAGTCCCGCAATCGACGGCCTTGCTGCCGGAACAACGCCCAACGCCCGTCCCTACCCGCCGCTCCACGGTCTGGAACGGCCATTCGCGCCACGGGAACCGTCACAAACCACCACACCGCCAGCGGGAGTCCGACCATGGCCAGCGGCAACGGGGCCTTGGCCATCATGGCCGCCGCGAAAGCGACATAGAAGAGCAGCAAGTGGAGGCGGCGCTTGCGCCCGCCTTCTGTCCCCCACCAGAAGAACGCAAAACACGCGGTGCAGAGGCAGGTCAGAACCATTTCCACTTGGGCATTGTGCGAGAAGTACATTCCCCCGCCGCAGGTGGCCATGGACCCGCCGCAAATCACCCCGGTGGCGTGGCCGAACATCGATCGCCCGAGGGCATAGACCAGCACGACGGTGAGAATCGCGGCCAGCGCGGAGGGAAGCCGTGCCGCAAACGGGCTCACCGGCGGCGTCAACGACGCGGGATCCACCAGATAGGAACTGGCCGTCGCCAGCCACAGCGCCAGCGGCGGCTTGCGGATGAAGGGCGCGTCGTTGACCTGCGGAACGATCCAGTCGCCGCCCTGCCGAATCTGACGGGCACCCTGACCCACGATGGCCTCGTGGTCGCTCAGACCGGGACCGCCGGTCAGCCCCCAAAGGGACACCAACGCGGCCAAGGTGAGCAGGCAGACCGTGTCGACCGTGGAGGAGCCGCTGAAAGTTTCTCCCGGAAACTCCACTGTCCTGTTCATCTTATTCTCCGCACCCCGTATCTTCGGACGCATGGCGCGCCGGTCCAGCCCGCCGACCTCTACGCGTCCAGCAGCCGCTCGACGTGAACGGCCACGCAATCCGAGAGGGCCTCAAGGTCATAACCGCCTTCGAGGACGCTGACCAGCCGGCCTTCACAATGGTCATGGGCCACGCGGAGAATCTCCTTCGTCATCCACGCGAAGCACTCGGTCTCCAGCTCCAGCGGGGCGAGTGGATCGCGTCGATGGGCGTCGAAGCCCGCCGAGACCAATACGAATTGCGGAGCGAACTCCTGAACTCGCGGGAGGATGGGGTCGTCGAACGCTCGCTGCCACTCCAGATCGCTGCTCGGGGGGAGCATGGGCAGATTCAGGGTGAACCCCTCGCCCTCGCCGCGCCCCCGCTCGTACGCCATGCCCGTCCCGGGATAGACCACCGCGGGATGCCCGTGAATACTCACGAAGAGCACGCGGGGGTCCGATACGAAGGAGAGCTGGGTGCCGTTTCCGTGGTGCACGTCCCAGTCGAGGATCAGCACGCGGGACAGACCGTGGTCGTCCAGAAGATGTCGGGCGACGACGGCGACGTTGTTGAACAGGCAGAAGCCCATGGACATGTGATGCTCGGCGTGATGCCCCGGCGGGCGGACCGCACAGAATGCGTTGTCGAGCCTCCCGGCCATGACCTCGTCCACGGCGTTGACCACCGTGCCGGCGGCCATCCGGGCAATCTCGTAACTCTCCGGGCAAATCCCGCTGTCCGGCACGTCGATGTAGGGCCGGTTGTCCCGGCAGGCCTGCCGGAGCCGGTCCAGATAGACATCGCTGTGAAGTCGGCGCACGAATTCCATGTCGATCGGCGAAACGGGCACCGGCCGGCAGGCTTCGGCGAGCCCGCGTTCGGCGAGCGCCGCCCGGACGGCTGCCAGCCGCTGCGGGCGCTCCGGATGTCCGGCCCCGGTGTGGTGCCGCTGGAACGCCTCGTCCTGCCCCAAGCCGGTGATGGCCATGTCGATGCCGCTTCCATTGTTGCCGTCGCCGCAACGGCGTTAGACACAACGACAATTCGACCGCGCCCCGGCCGATGACGCAATGGCGGGCGCGGTCCCACGCGGTTGACGGCGGTAGAACGCCTCGTCAGACTGCCCGGCTCCTGAAGGGGTAACGACCACCGAAGGCGGAGGAACGGGTGTGGCACCGTTGTCGGAACTGTTCGTGAAGGCCGACACGCTCACCTTCGACTGCTACGGCACGCTGATCGACTGGTCCGCGGGGCTCCGATCGGCCCTTGGGCGGATCTTCGGCGAGGCCGCGGGCCGCGACGCCACCCTCATCGACGCCTATGTCGAGACAGAAGCGGAGGTCGAGGCCGGGGAGCATCGGCTCTACCGAGAGGTTCTCGCGGAGACCGTGCGGCGGCTGGCATCCTGCCTCCAAGTTGATCTGCCGCCGGGGCGAGAGGACTGGCTGGCGGAGGCGCTGCCGGCGTGGACTCCATTCGCGGATACCAACGAGGCCCTGCGACGACTGAAAAGGCGGTTCCGTTTGGGCGTGCTGTCGAACGTCGATCGCGACCTGTTCTCCGGGACGGCCCGGCACTTTGCGGTGGACTTCGACTTCGTGATTACTGCTGAAGACGTTGGGAGCTACAAACCGGCGCCGGGACATTTCCAGCGGCTCATCGAGAGCCATGCCCCCGCGGAGACGGTCGTGCACGTCGGGCAGAGCCCTTATCACGATGGCGTCCCTGCGGAGGCGTTCGGCCTGCCGTTCGTATGGATCAACCGCTATGCCCAGGAGAACCGGACGGGCGTCCGGCCCGACCTCGAGTTTCCCGATCTGCGCTCGCTGGCCGACGCGGCCTGTCCGGCAGGAGGGGCCCGCCGGTGATGCCCTCGCGAGGCCTTCTAGCCATGTATGACGCTCAGTTCCCCCCCGGCACGCCCGTGGTTCTTCGTGAACGAGTCGAGCGCCGCGAAGCGTCGTGGGAGTCGGAGGTGTCCGGCGTGGTGGAATCCTGGGAGGAGCGCCCGACCGGAAGTTGGTACGCCCACGGCAAAGACGACAAGCTCTGGCTCAAACGACTCAAGCTCCGTAAAGCCGACGGAGAGATCACCATCATCGTCATCGACGACCACACCACCATCGCCAAGCTCGAACCGGCACCACGAGCATAACAGCCGCAACGAAGCGGGAAAGGACGCCCTCGTGGCCGAGGCCCGGTGTTGGCGAAGAAGCGGTCCGACTCCCCGCCTCATCCACGCTTTGCCCATGCTGCAAGGGCCACCCCCGACGGCGGCGAGCACGCCGGTGCCACGATGCTGGCAATGGCTGTACATCCACCGCGCAAGGCCCGCTGAGCAGGCGCTCGGGCTCGGGTGAGACAGGGGCGGGCGAAGAACGGACACGCTTGTTTTTGTGCATTGCGGCTGTGAAATGGCTTCGTTTGGTCCGTACTTTTTTTCATTGGTGTCAGTGGTTGGCACTTCGTGGAAGAAGCGACCCTTGACCCTTCGGGTAAAGGGCAGGCTCCGCGAGGGGCGCGATGCGGACGTGTTTCGGCCCTTGGCTTGGCGCTGGTTGTAGGCGGTGACGTTGGGCATGGCGCGGGCCTCCTGGGTAGATAACGCGCGGGGTGATCGGTGTGGCGGAAGGGATCGAGGGATCAAGGGAACGAGGCGGCAGCGATCGGTGAGCAGTTGTCAGTTATCATTTGTCAGGTCGAAAGGGGCGGGGCTGGCGCTGCATTGGGGGCTGGTTCTTACGGAGCGAAGGAGCAGTCAGCCATCGGCCATTAGCCGTCGGGACCGCTCGCTTTGCGCTCGCGGCTCGTACGGAAGCGGCAGCCGTCAGGCGTCAGCCATCAGGCGGCAGCAATGAGTCGTCGGGCAACGCAACGGTGGGCGCGGGACCGGTCGGCGCTGGATGCTCGTAAGCAATTCCTAATCGGGCGGTCCAGGGGGGTTGGCGGAGCGCTGGTGAATGCTGCCCGCGGCTTGCCGAGAGCGAGTTCCTGGTTCGATCATCGCGCCGACCCATTGCGTTCGCAAACGATCGGGCCGCCAGGCAGTGCTGCTTGAAGGCGAAGGCGAGGACCTTGACACGTACTACTACCTGCTCCAGGATCTCTACAGCGTGACCGGTCTGATCCAGAAGAACGGTGCCCTGGTGGAAGCCAACACGTACGACACCTACGGCCGGGTGAGCCCTTGGTCGTATCATCCCTGCGACGTGTGGCTGCTCGACGGGGCGGTCACCGCCGCCGACAACGGCTACTTCCGCACCAAGCTCAACGGCAGCGGCAACCCCACCGCCGATCCGAGCACCGACTTCGACATGGACGGCGACACCGACGACGACGACCAGACCACCATGATCGCCGCGATCGGCCAGCCGTCGGGGGTGGAGATCTACACCAGCGGCGTGGGCAACCCGTACTTCTTCACCGGCCGGCGGCTGCACTTCCTGGAGACGCTCCACGACGGCTCGCCCACCGACACCGAAACCAACTGGCAGGTCCAGTACAACCGCCGACGACACTACGACCCCCGCCACGGACGATGGCTCCAGCGCGACCCCGCGGGCTACGCCGACGGGATGAATCTGTATGAGTACGTGAGGAGCAACCCAATCCGCTACGTTGATGGGGCAGGGCTGAGCGCCGATCTCGCCGCGCCAAATCCAGCCTCGCTGGGCAACTGGACGGGCACTTTGCAGAGCCCCCAGTGGTATTGGTCCTCTTCGATGGTTGCCGAGTTCGCTCCATCGTTTACCGTCAAGCAAGATGGGAAGTGCACGGAGATTCGTGCCGTTCAGATCGCCCGGACGAAGATGGACACGGAAGGTTTGCTGGGCATTCGTGATGAATGGTCCTGGCACCTTGACGTGGGGACTCCATGGTACCCGGCAAGTAACGCGTGGCGCTCGAGCCATCCAAGCTTTCCCATGGATGTTCGTGACGAGCCTGGATATCCCAGTCGCGAGTTCAATGGAGGTTCGCACGGATTCCCCAGCCTGATTAGGCAAGAGTTTGAGACCTGTGCGGTCTGTAGTTCTGGTTCCTACAAATGCAAGTACAAAATACTCTCATGTTTCCGCTAGGGCCACACCTTCAAACCAAGCAGCCTCGGGCCCGGCGTCATCACACAGACGGGCTGGGATGGCGGGGAAGTGATGAGGATGTACAATGTGAATCGCTGGGCATCCATTGGATCTGCAATGCAGGGCGCAGCATCCGTCTGGTATTCCGCGTCTGTGACTCCTGGAAGTTCCAATGGCGATCCGTCATGGCTCATTTCCGGAGGAGGCCAGGCACCTTCAAGCAGCATGCGTGCGCTGCTCAGGCCCTATTTCAAGAACTGATCGTCGCTTACGGATATGCAGAAAACGGGGAGGGCGCGCCGCTATGTCAAATAGGACGAGAGCCGGACTGATATTGTTCATAGCTTCTATACTCATGTTCGCACTCCTATCACTGCTAGGGCGCATCGTGTGGATCTCTGGGAGGGAAGCGTATTCGAGTGTGGCCTACGGCCTGCCACTTGGATGGCTGGAAGTTTCGCGCCCGAATCGGGCTGTGGCGCTCACGCATCCTGACACGCTCTACCGGTTTAACGGGTTCGCCGCTGCGGTGGATCTTGCTGTTGCCGTAGTGTTAGGCGTCGCTGCTTCGTCTATCATTCTGGGCGTCAGGCGACGAACTCTCGAATCAGGCGGCGAGCCACGATGCCGTTGCGGGTACATTCTGCGTGGGCTGACGTCCAACCGGTGCCCGGAGTGTGGCACGCCGTTCGCCGCCAGCACTTGCGCTAACGACGATGCCGATGACGCCGGGCGAGCCTGAGCCCAAAGAACATTGCCGTTGTCATGAAATGGCTGTTGCGGATCAGCATCATCGGCGGACTGGCGATCCTTAGCCTCACTTTGGGGGTGTACGCTTGGCGCCATCCGGCCGGAGCGAAGCAGTTCGAGTATGCATTCGGCATCACTCCGCCTGTCGGCGTGCACGATGTTGTTGCCTACCGTCGGTGGCCCGGAGGACCAGGAGACAGGCTCGTGCTCCTGCATTTCTCTGCCGATCGCGCGGCCATAGAGAAAACGGTCGCAGCTCGCCCGCTCGAGCTCGACCCCCATATTGTCGAGGACACACTTGGAGCTCACAAGGACGTGCCTCGCTTTTGGCGAAGTATCTTTAGCACCTACTTTGATTACGGCGGGGCTGAGTGGCAGATTCCCACCAAGCTCGTCGCTCCGGAGGTTTACGAATGGCGAGGCTCTCATCCGAAAATCACCCTCATAACGCTACTCTGGGATGCCGCCACTAGAGAGGCGTTTGCCTTGTATCTTATTGGCTGACCGCCATACCGATGACAGCTATGACTACGACAACCGTCTCACGCAGGTGTCGTACGAGGGCGGCGGTTCAGCTCAGGTGGCTCATTTCGAGTACGACGCCCTGGGCCGGATGATCAGCGCCCAGCTCCGCTTCGACTCCGACGTGGACGGCGACAGCGCGACGAGCAAGTACTACTACGACGGCCAGAACGTCCTGGCGGAGTACGACGGCTCCGACAACCTCGTCCGCCGGCACGTCCACGGAACCACCTACGTTGACGAACGTGCAGTGTTGCTTGAAGGAGAAGGCGAGAACCTTGACACGTACTACTACCTGCTCCAGGATCTCTACAGCGTGACCGGCCTGATCCAGAAGAACGGTGCCCTAGTGGAAGCGAACACGTACGACACCTACGGCCGGGTGAGCCCCTGGTCGTATCATCCCTGCGACGTGTGGCTGCTCGACGGGACGGTCAACGCCGCCGACAACGGCTATTTCCGCACCAAGCTGAACGGCAGCGGCAATCCCACGGTCGATCCGAGTACCGACTTCGATATGGACGGCGACACCGACGACGACGACCAGACCACCATGCTCGCCGCGATCGGCCAGCCGTCGGGGGTGGAGATCTACACCAGCGGCGTGGGCAATCCCTATTTCTTCACCGGCCGGCGGCTGCACTTCCTGGAAACACTCCACGACGGCTCGCCCACCGACACCGAAACCAACGGGCAGGTCCAGTACAACCGCCGCCGACACTACGACCCCCGCCACGGACGATGGTTGCAACGAGACCCGGCCGGGTACACCGACGGCATGAATCTGTATGAGTATGTCTCGTCCCGCCCAGCGCTCTTCCGTGATCCTTTTGGTCTGTGGCGGATTCGGCGCGACGGGCGCGAGAGGGCCCTTGCGCTATCCGACGCTGGTGACACCGTGCATGGCCTGGCCCAGCTTATCAGACTGAACAGTGCCGAATACAGAAACTGGCTCTGGGATGTGGACCTCAGTGAAGAATGCTGCAGGTATCCTGATAGCGCGCACAAGAGGCTGGAAGGGGATTGCGAGTTTTCGATCCCTAACACAATCACATTCGTCTGGGGGCAGCTTCCAGGATTCGATAGCTGGTATCATCCGGTTAGTATCTACGGGAAAATTGCATCGCACCTTCGTCAAGAGAGGGAGGCATTCCGCTCGTTCGGCTTTTCCATCACGGAATTAGACAGTCCAACTGCAGATGTCGTGACTACTGCGCTTCGAAGTCCTCACTTGTACATCTTCTTTTACGGAGGTCACGGTGGCGGAGACGGTTCCCTCGTGCCTCGGCCTCCCGCTGACGCGAACCCGCGTGTGCTCGAACGAGTCTACCGCCGCGGTGACTTGTATAAGCTCGCGGGCATGAGCCTCATGGCGTGCTACTCTGCCGATTTATCCAGCATAGAGGCGGCGAGGAATGCACCGAATCTCAACACCTGGCGCGACAACGTGTCAGACCGCGGCGGATTCGTTGGGCTAATGGGCGAAGCGAGTTACTGGGAAAACCAACCGTATCTGGACGCAGCGCCGTAGGGTGCAATTGTTGTCCGGAGCATCGCCCTTTGAGGAAAGTGATTGATGCGCTACATTTGCTCCGCGTTGTTGGTGCTTGTCGGAACAAATCTCAGTACATATTCGTACACACGGTATGTAACGACAAGGCATGTGCTAGTGGATGCCCGAACTGCCGCCGAAGTCTTCCTGACGAATCATGGCTTTCTCCCGGCCGTGGATACTCCAGCTCAAAAGACCGCTGAAGCCAAGGATGAGGCAGCTAAGGCGCTGATTGGCGATATCACGCTCGCGGGCGGGCTGTACTACTGGTGGAATCGTTCGTTAGTATATCACGGGGCGGCCATCCTCCTGATCGCCGTCGGACTCCTGCTGCCATTCGTCCGGTCTCGTTCATCGGCATATACGAACAGGCGATGACCAAGTTGAGCTACCGTACGACTCGCACATTCTCGCCCGGCGCTTCATGCACGGCACGACCTACGTCGACGAGCGTGCAGTGCTGCTTGACGGCGAAGGCGAGGACCTTGACACGTACTACTACCTGCTCCAGGATCTCTACAGCATCACCGGCCTGATCCAGAAGAACGGTCCCATAGTGGAAGCCAACACGTACGAGACCTACCGTCGAGTATCCCCCTCGGGAATCCGGCGACACCATACTGGTTCCTTGACGTGCGATGCGGTGCGGTGGGCGGCTGCGGCCATGCCGCGAATCGTACGCGTCGTCGTCTCGGGGTATCCTCATCACGTGACGCAGCGGGGCAATCGGCGGCAGCGAGCGTTGGTCCGCGGAGACGGGTACCGGGCATGTTGCCGTACGCGGCTGCCGCGACGGGGGCGGCGGTTACGGGGTGGGTCGCAGAGGCCACGGTTGCGTTTCGACCCAGGATGGGGTCGAGGTTTGTCACCACGGGTGACGCGATGTCCGCCGACCGGCGGACGGAGCGGGACCCGTGGGGACCGGACGCATGTGGACTCCCCCGCCCCGGTGGGGCGGAGGAACCGCCCGTGGGTGAGCCTCCGCCGCCCCTGCGGGGCGGGTTCATTGTGGTTGCCGAGAACTACGGGTTCCGTCCGGATCCGGATCGGGACGGAACCCGTGGCTGCAAAGCGCCGCTCGCTTTGCGCTCGCGGCTCGCTTTGCGCTCGCGGCTCGTACATGCGCTCGCGGCTCGTACGTGCGCTCGCGGCTCGTACGTGCGCTCGCGGATTATACGTGTGCGCACGGCTCGTACGTGTGCTCGCGGGTCGAACACGCCCTCGTGCATCGTACGTGCGCTTGCGGGTCGTGCCTCCGTTCCGGTGGGGCGGTGCAGCTTCGCCGGCGGACGTGTCACGCACCTGGCGCACCTGGCCCTGATGGGCGAGTGGGGCCGGCGCTACAGCGCGGAGATCCGGGCGTACAGCCTCATATGACAGTGCTGGTGGACCGACGCACTCTATTCTCGGGGGCGGAGGGGTCCGCCGGCTTCGCTTTCTTTTGCATCGCCGCGGCCTTTCGCTTCGGCGACTTGGTCGCCTTGGCGGTCTTCTTCTTGCTCACGGCTCGGACTCCGTGTCGGGCGGGGGCGGTACGAGCGGCTCAATCTGGGCCATCAGAACGGGCAACTCCGTCTGCACGATCTGCCAAACGATGCTCAAGTCCAGTCGAAAATACTCGTGGACGATCCGGTTCCGCAGGCCCGCGAGGCTTGCCCAGGGAATCTGTGGATGGGCGGCCTTGAGGTCCGGGGTGACAGCACGGGCTGCTTCGCCGAGGGTCTCGAGCTTCAGGCAAACGGCGCTGTGTGTACGTTTGTCGGCGACGAACTGCTCGCGCGACAGGCCGGAGACGAAGTCCTGCGCATCCCGCGCGGCCAGCAACATGTCGAGCAGCCGGGCCTCGTCATCCCGCGGCATGGATCACCTCCAGCGAACTGAGGATCGCCCGGCGCCGGATGTAATTCTCGCTCTGCTCCACGGCGTCCCTCGTGACCAGGTCCACATCCCGCCCCAAGAGCGCCCGCAACTGGTCTTCCATCCGGCAGAGGTCGAGCAGGCCCCAGCAGGCATCGGGTGCAAAGCGGACGAGGACATCCACGTCGCTGTCGGGGCGGAAATCGTCGCGTAGGACGGAACCAAACAGGGCGAACTCGCGGATGCGCCATCTGCGGCAGAACGCGGCAATGCGCTCGCAGTCGATGGGAATGCGGGGCTGGGGGCTCACGTCTCGGACTCCTCGACAAACCGGCGTACGTTCTGCAACTGGTCCCCCGCGATTGTACCCGAGTCGGTGAAGATCATCTCGTAGCGCAGCCGGTCGGGATTGAGGTTCTCCCACTTGCGGACGGCGAGCGCCTGAATGTTTCCGGCGAGGTCCTTCAGGTAGCCGTCGTTGATGCCTTGAGAGAGTCCGTACCAGAAGACCACATCGCGCAGCGGCTGGCGCTTGAAGTAGGGTGTACCGGTCGTGTTGACGACGGCGATTACGTTGGTCTGCGCGGCCAGGTAGTCCACCGTCTTGCGGACCTTCTTCAAGCCGGTGTCCAGCGACTGTCCGTACGTATGGTGGGCTTCGTCAGAGAAGACGGCCAAGTGGGGCAAGCTCGCGATCGCCTGCAACCGCAGATTGGCGACTTCGGCCTTCGTTTCGCGAAGGGACTCAAGGCGAAAGTCGCGGACGAATTCGTCGTCGGTCTTGATTCGTTGCCAAAGCGCTTCGATGCCGTGGTCCTCGACGAGATCTCGGATGGCGTCCTGGGTGAGGCCGAGAGCCTCACGGAGTTCCCGCGGCCGTGGGTAGAAGTGTTGGTACAGGTCGAAGACGTGCGGCGTGTTCGGGATCAGCCGCAGATACCAGTAGGTCTCAGCCGCTCGAAGCTGGGGGTGGCGGAGGAAGCGATGGCCACCGCTGTCGTTATCGTGTGACCATTCCAGGATTTCGGCGATCGTCGGGTAGGCGTCGCACGGGTAGCCCTGACTCCGCCAGTCATCGACGGCCGCCGCGAGTTGTTCGTGTAGCTGTGCCAAGCGTGCTCCGCCTCAGGTGCAAGTTCAGAAGCACCGATTATCGGGGCGGGAGCGTGCGTGTAAAGCCGCGCGGGGCGTTGGGTTGCCGCGCGGCGTCTGTCGGCGCCATGAGCTCCGAAAAGTCAATCCGCACAAGGAGGGCTGAATCGGCGGACACGGTACTGATTCCTTGACGTGCGCTCCGGTGCCGCGCAGGGATGCGGGCGTGCCACGAGTCGCATGGGTCGTGGTCCAGGCGTATCCTCCTCGCGTGACGCAAGGGGGGAATCGGCGACAGCGGGCGTTGGTCTGCCAGGAAGACGACCGGGCATGTTGCCGTACGCGGCTGCCGCGACGGGGGCTGCGGTTACGGGGTGGGTCGCAGATGCCACGGTTGCGTTTCGACCCAGGATGGGGTCGAGGGTCGGAGATGCGGATGACGCGATGTTTGCGGTCCGGCGGACGGAGCGGGACCCGTGGCTGCCGGACGGATGTTGACTCCCCCGCCCCGGTGGGGCGGAGAAACCGCCCATGCGTCGGGCTCCACCGCCCCTGCAGGGCGGGTCCATTGTGGTTGCCGAGAACTACGGGTTCCGTCCGGATCCGGATCGGGACGGAACCCGTGGCTGCAAAGCCCCGCTCGCTTTGCGCTCGCGGCTCGTACATGCGCTCGCGGCTCGTACGTGCGCTCGCGGCTCGTACGTGCGCTCGCGGATTATACGTGTGCGCACGGCTCGTACGTGTGCTCGCGGGTCGAACACGCCCTCGTGCATCGTACGTGCGCTTGCGGGTCGTGCCTCCGTTCCGGTGGGGCGGTGCAGCTTCGCCGGCGGAAGCGACCCGCAACGGGCGTACCCGGGGGTGACGAGCGAAGGGTAGCAGCGACGAGACCTTCCTGACGAACCTCGAAGGCCAGTTCAACCGTGTGTTGAAACCGAGAAAGCCGGGACGAAAAGCCAAGATCCAGGAGGAATGAGCGGTGTCCGCCGATTGCCCGAAACATAGCCCGCCTCGATCCACTACCGGCAATGTCGTGACGCGCGACCGTTCGAAGCGGCGTCTATGACTCAAGGTGACCGCTTTCGAAGCCGGTCCCCGTTTTATGCGCCCGGACGGCGCATGGTCGTAGCCAGGGACTTGAAGTCTCTGGACCGAGTTTTCGTGCCTATTTCGGCCGGGCGGGCGGGCGATTCGTCCGCCCTCCGGGCGGCAGTGCCGAGAGCCAGCTGACCGGCGGTTCAAACCGCCGGCAACGATCGCACGCCCTCCGGGCGCAGTCCGCTGGTTTGTGCGAGGATCGGTCCGTTTGAGGTATAAGGCCAGCTCATCCCGCTCAATGATCAGGGCGTTTCCGGAGCCTGGACAGACCCGGTCCGCCGCGGTACCAGACGAGGCGTGTGTGCGCCGCCGAGCCCGGCGGTATGTGTTCAGCGTCGTGAGAGGCCCCCTCCATACCAAGGAGGCGGAGAAGGCGGTTGCCGAGGGCCGAAGCAACCCCCCTCAATCCCCCCTTGCCAAAGGGGGAGGCTGAGAGACGCTAAACACGTACGCTCGGCGGCGGGCGAGGGCCGCCCGACGTTGAACGCTGCGTGCAGGGAGGGAGGCATGCCGAGGCTGCGGATCAAGGGATTGGTTAAGGTGGCGAACACGTTGCGGGGGGAGCTTTCCGGGCCGCTGGCGCCCGGCCGGAAGGACCAGCTCCGCGAACTGGTGGTCCGGTCGCTGCGCGAGGTGGACCGCATCGCGGCCGGGCACGGTGTCACCCCGGCCGCCCTTCATGAGCCGAGCCGGCGGGCGTATCGGTTCCTACAGAGCCTGGACTTCGACGCGATCGCCCGGCAGCCGATGGTCGACGCGGACGCAGCTCCTGCCGGCAACGTCTCCCTGATGGGGATCAACGCCTACCTGGATGAGATGGTCGCCAAGCTGGCCAAGCCGACGACGGCGGAGCAGGCGAACGAGCTGTACGGGTCGATTCGCTCGGCGAGCGAGCGGATCGAGACGTACCTGCCATCCGAGCAACTCGCTGCCAAGGACCTGACACCCAAGTCCCGCTCGATCCGCGGCTGGCTGGCCTTTTTCGCCGAGCGGGAGAACTTCGACGCATACCTGGCGGCGGTGCGGCGGGCCCGGGCGGCGTTCGAGTCGGCCATCCGCGAGGGCACCCGGTTTTCGTCCCCCGCGTTGGTCGAGTTTCGGCCGATCCACGGAATCTACCAGGTTCGCGGGCATACCGACGGCACCCGCGTCGTGCTGGCCACGCCGATGATCTGCTTCGCCGACGAGCTGTTCGCCTCCGTGGCCCAGGCGGCCATCCACGGCGGCCCCAAGCAGGCCATGGTCGAGGCCGCGGGCGGCGAAGAGTACCAGGGGATTCAGGCGGAGCTCGAAGCGCTCAGCGGCGTAGAGGAGCGGACCGCGGGCGTGCACCGCGACCTGGAGGCGTCGTTCCGACGGGTGGCGGCGGCCTACTTCGGGCAGACGCTGGCCCGCCCGCGGCTCGCCTGGAGTTTGGCGTTCACCGGCCGGAAGTTCGGGCACTACGACCCAGTCCGTGACACGGTGATGATAAGCTGCACGCTCGATCGCCCCGACGTGCCAGAGTTCGTGCTCGACTCGGTCATGCACCATGAGTTGCTGCACAAGCAGCTCGGGGTCGGCTGGCACGACGGGCGGATGCGGGCCCACCCGGCGGAGTTCCGCGAGCAAGAGCGCCGGTTCGTGCAATACAGTGAGGCGGACGGAGTCCTCCGCCGGCTGGCTCGCGAGGCCTGACCCGCCGGCTCTCGCGTTGAATCCACCTGCAACCAAGCTTGCGTATGGGTATTGCCTCATGCGCCGCACCAATTCGCCCGGGTCGCCCCTCCATCGCGTATGAAGAGGGTGAGCCACCGGGGCGATGCACGTGCGGCGCCATCGATCAGGCACGGCGGGCGCGGGCGGCGATCCGTTCGGCGGCGCGGCGGCCGGTTTCCGCCGCTCCATTCATGAAGCCTTGAAAGTCGAGGCTGCAATGCTCGCCGGCGAAGTACAGGTTGCCGACGGGAGGGAACTCCCCACCGCGAATGCCGGTCCATTGTCCGGGGCGGTAGCACGCGTAGCTGCCCAGCGTGTGGGGATGAGTCGGCCAATGGAAGCGGGCCACCCGGTCGTTGCGGGCGGCGAGGACGCCGGGAAACGCCGATTCCACGCCGGGCATCAGCCGGTCGGCCTGCTCCGCGGGCGGGCCTTCGCCGACGCGCAGCCCGGCCCGACCGCCGGAGTACAGCGTCAGGCCGGCGGCCTCGCGGCCCTGGAGGCGGCTGTTGTCCCAGGCGAGCTGAAAGGCCTCATCGCTGAAGACGTTGCCGGCGTATCCCAGGCGGCGCCACACCGGCGAGTCGACCCCGACGAGGAGCTTCGCGTTCGTGCCGTAGCCCAGCTCGGCGATGGCCCGGCGCTTGACCGGCGGCAACTCGAGGTCCAGGCGCACACTTCGCAGAATGGAGAACGGTATGGTCAGCAGGACCAGGTCGGCGGTCACATCTGCGGCCCCGGCGCCGCGGCGGGCGAAGGTGAGCGTGAGCCGCGACCCCGTCGAACGCACCGCCTCGAGGCGATGGTCGAGGACGATGCGGCCGTCGAGCCGTTCCGTCAGGGCGTCGGTGACGCGTTGGTTGCCGCCGCGAATCTTGTAGCGCTCGTCGCTGTCGCCGAAGACTTCGAATCCTTCGGAGGTATCCAGGCCGATGAGCGACAGGAGGTTGAGGGCCGACTGCTCCTCGCAGTCCAAGCCGTATTCGGTCACGTAGGCGACCTCGAGGAGGCTCCGCAGGAGGCCGGATGCGCCGATTCGGTCGAGATACTCGGCGATGGAAAGGCGGTCGAGGTCCGCGGCGCGGCCGGTGGTCTGGTGGTCGATGTCTACGCCGAGCGTGCTGCGGTCGGCCTCCAGGCGTGCGGCGATCGACCGGAACGCCTCGATGACTTCCGCGGCGCCGTGGTGGCGGCCGGCGAAGAAACAGGCATCCTCAACCAAGCCGGCGGCCGCGTCGTCGCGCATGTCCACCCATTCCAGGCCCAGCTCGCGGGCCAAGGCGAACAGGTCGTTATGTGTCGAATCGAGGAACTCGCCGCCGAGCTCGGTCACCAGCCCTGGACCAAGCGTATCGGTCACGGAGAACATGCGTCCACCGGTCCGCTGGGCGGCTTCGTATATGGTGGGGCGCAGTCCCGCCTTCATCAGGGTGTGAGCCGCGGTCAAACCGGCCATACCCGCCCCGACGATCACAATGCGGGGCGTGGTGCGACCCGATCGGTCACCGCAGGGCGACAGGCAGCCCGGCAGCAGCGTCGCGGCGCCCGCGGCGGATACGGCTGCCGCGGACTGGCGGAGGAAGCTCCGCCGCGAGCACTTCCATTCGTCGTATCTTTCCAGCAGTTCGTCGACCGGTGGCGCCGCCGGCCGATTGGCGAGTTGGGCGAGCCGGACGCTCCGTCGTATCGCCGCCAGAAGCGGGCTGCGAGCCATAGATTTCCTCCGTGAAGGCCGTGGAACGACGAGCGGCGATTTTACTCGGGTCCGATGCCAGCCACCAAGCTGCGCCTCCGGGCGGACCAGGGGGGTCGCTGCCAGTTCGGTGCCCTCACAGGGAGGGCTGACACGTTTTCCGCGGGCACACGGAAGGCCGCCGACGATCGAGCACCGGTTTACGCGGGGGGCGCGTCGGCAGGGGCGCGGCGCCCGCGGAATGTGATCTCGAGAATTCGCCAGGGGCTGACCTCGTTTACGCCGGCGCGGGCGGCGACCCAGTGCATCACCGGCAGCATCGCGGTGTGCACGAACAGGGCGTAGAACATGGAGTAGCGGATTTCGAAATACCGCAGCACGCCGTCCACCACTGCGATGGAAAGCCCCCAGACGATGCGGCCGCGGGGTGTCGGCGGCGAGGCCCTGGGGTCCGGCATCATCGAGAAGGTGAACAGGGCGAATTCGGCACCGGTCATGGGGCCGAGCACGAAGACCAGCCCGCCCTGGCCGAGGGCCATCCGCAGCAACCCCATCGCCGCGTACCCGCCGAGCCAGGCCAAGGCCAGGTCGAGGCGGCGGACTCGGCGCATCATCAAGAGCCCCAGGCCGATGATGACCACGGCGATGCGGTAGTCGGCGCCCCACTGTGATCCGGGGGCGATGCTCGCCGATCCGTGGGTCAAGAGCAGGGCCATGACAATGGCGAAGTTGGAGGGGTTGAAGAAGTGCCGTTTGTCGTCGCGGAGCAGGTACTTCGAGAGAATGCCCCACACCGCGGCGACCACGTAGATCCGCCAGTCGTTGCTCTCCAGCAGAATGGCGATGCTCAGGCCGGTGATGTAGGCGCTGAGGGGCACGGCGACCAGCCGCAGCACGGCGGCCGCGAGCACGAAATCCAGGACGCAGGCGGTGCCGATCGCCGCGGCGAGATCGACCGGATCGCGGTTGAAGTAGTAGCTGGTCTGCCCCAGCACGGTCCAGAGGGTCAGCGCCGCGGCGATCATGATGCGCGGATCTTGCAGGCTGGGGACCGCAAGGGCCAGTCGTGATGGTCTTGCTTCACGGTTCATCGTCGTACCCACAACGCCGGGCCGCGGGCGGCTGCCTGCGAAACGTCTGGTGCCCCTCCGCCGCGCCGCCTGCCCTGGCCCCCGCCTTCGCGTCGATCCCGGCAGGGCATGGCGGCGCTGCGCCATGCCCCGCAACCCAAGGGGGATCGGCGCTCAGTTCCACATCAACGCCAAGTCGGTCATCGGTCGATCCAGCTCCGTCCGGGCCCGATCGAGTTCCGCCTCGAGCCGGTCGAGTATCTCCTCGTCACGCCACTCGTAACGCCGGCGGACCGCCGCCTGAATGTCGGGATCGTGGCACTGATTCTGGGCGATCTGCCACCAGGAGCGGGCCACGCCGAGCCGGCCGCCCTTGACGTAGGCGTCGCCCAGAGCCATGGCGAGGACCGCCTGGAGGTGGTCCGAGCCGACGCCGAGCTTGCGCCCGATGGCCACACAGCCACCGAGGTCGCGGGCGGCCGCGTCCCGCCCGGACTCGATGCTCTCCGGCCACACCAGCCGCGCCGGGCGGTGCAAGTGGTTGAGCCCGCGGGCGAACAGGGCGGGCACGTACACCTCATCGCCGTCCCCCGCTTCGATGATTTCCGTCAGAACATCGACCGCCTCGACGCTGGCCGGCGCCTTGATCTCCAACGCCGGGAACAACAGCATCTCCTCCACCCACGCCAAGGCGAGCGAGAGCTTAGCCTCCCGCGAGGGATGGCTGCGGACCAACTCCTCGAAAAAGCCGATCGGCTGGCGATCAAGGTGCGGAGGGAACTCCGGCGTGAGCGCGCCCCGCTCCCGGCTTTCGTGCAGGTAGGCGCGACGCAGCCGGAACACTTCCATGCGATACGCATTGGTCAAAACGAGGTTGTGCGGTTCCAGGAGAATCCCCTCACGCATCACTTCCAATCCCCGGCCGGGCTCCCCCGCGACAATGAGGTTGATGCCGTCACGCACCCGCTTCGCGGCCGGGTTGGATTCGCCCGGCGGGACCGCTGCCGTAGATGGCCGCAGAGCCGGGTCGCCCCGCACAAACTGGTCGAGGGACCGCGCCCCATCTAGATCGGCGAGGCCGGCGCGCTGCGGTGTTACACTCCCAGGAACCGACGGGAGCCCGAGCAGCCCGGAGCGCGACCAGGCGGCGAGTGCCACCAGGGCGGCCAGCAGGGCGACGGCCAGCATCGCCAGCCTCGTTGACATGGCTTTGGCACGCAATGCCTTACTCATAGGCCTGGACCTCGGAGCTGCCCTCGACGACGCGGAGGTGTCGTCCTAACTTGGCCCGGCCGGCTTCGCCCGTGAACTCCTGCGTGCGGCCGCTGGGCCATTGGATAGTGATCCGCTCCACCGCCGCCGGATCGGGAACGCCGAAATGGAGGGCGTGCTCGGACTGGGAGGCGAATCCCATTCCACCCTGGACCTCGCGGATGAAGCGGCCCTGCGCCGTCCAGACGGTCACACGTGCTCCCACCGCGTCCCTGGTCGAGGCGAATGCTCGCGGACCGACCGCGACGGGGGCATCGGGTCGCCCCACGAGGGAAAGCCAGAGGAAGCTGCTCTGCTTCGGCGTGCCTCCCGACCGGCTGCCTGCCGTGTCGTTCACGTAGTAACACGACGGGGCGCCCTGGTTGGCGACGTACATGTCCAGATAGCCGTCGTGGTTGAAGTCGGCGAGGGCGATGCCCCGGCCGTTGTACCGATCGCTGATGCCCGCCGGCTCGGCGACCTCGGCGAAAGAGGAGACCGAGGCGTCGTCCGAGTCGAGCCCCGCACCGGGCGCCGCTGACGGCGGAAGTTGCATGAACAGCCGACCGCGCTCGCGCCCGGAGAGATCGCGGGTACCCATCACGGGCCAGTCCCGCGCGTCCGCGGTCTGGTTCTTGGTCTGCGTGACCATCTCCTGAATGGCAAACCAGTAGTTGTGCTGGGCATCGCCGGTAACAAAGCCGTTGACCGTGTAGATGTCCATCAGCCCGTCGTTGTTGAAGTCGGCGAACTTGCCTCCCCAGCCCCACCCGCCGTCGTTGGCCCCCGCCGCTTCGGCGAGGTTGTGGAAGCCGCGTCCGCCCGGGCAGGCGGGATCGACGCAGTTGATCCACAGCATGTTGCCTTCGTCGGTCTTGTAGCGCCGTTCGAGGATGTTGGTCACGTAGATGTCCAGGTAGCCGTCGTTGTTGACATCGCCCAGGTCCACGTTCATGCCCTTCCACCAGTCGCTGCCCACGCCGGGGTGGCCGTTTGGATCGATCACCACGCGAAAGCGGGGCGGGTTTTCGGTTGCGCCGGTGTTGAGGTAGAGCTCATCGGGACCGAAGTCGTTGGCCAGGTACAGGTCCGGCCAGCCGTCGTTGTTCAGGTCGCCGGCGCCGACGGCCAGCGTCCAGCCGGTGAAGCGCAACCCAACGGCCTCGCTGACGTCCTCAAACCGGATCGCCGGCCCGACGGATACGTTGCGGTACAGGACGTTGCGGCCGCCGTTGGCGGCGTGGGTGAAGGTCTCGTGCATGACACGGGTGGTGACCGGCGACCAGAGGTCGTTGCGCACGGGCTGGGCGGTGTTGGGATTGAGCACGGTTTCGGCGAAGTAGTTGCCGACCAGCAAGTCGAGGAGGCCGTCCCGATCGTAGTCGAGGAACGTGCCGCCGTTGCCATAGCCCCAATAGTCCGTGCCGGAGCTTTCGCTCACGTCGGTGAAAGACCCGTCGCTGTTGTTGGAAAAGAGCTGGTTGGGCTCCGCCCACTTGACCACGTAGAGATCCAGGTCGCCGTCGTTGTCCACGTCGCCCCAGAGGGCATGCATCGCCGCCCCGTCGGGGTTGCCGCAGGCGACCCCGGCCGCGGCGGTCGCGTCCTCGAAGGTGCCGTCGCCGCGGTTGTGGAACAAACGATTGCCGTCGCCCCGGCCGCTGTTGGTGACGTACAAGTCGGCGTAGCCGTCGCGGTCATAATCACCGGCCGCCGCGGCTGCCCCGACCGAGGACAGCCAGGGCATGATGTTCTCAAACACGTCCGCCAGCCGCACCATGGTGTGGTGATTGCGGCATCCTGCCTCCGCGGAGCGCTCCAGGAAGCCAACTTGCGGGGTGCGGTCCCGGGCTCGGCGGGGCGAGAGCCACTGAAAGCCGGCGACCAGGACCGCGCCCATCAGCGCCAGACGAAATAGATGCGTCATGAAAAGGCCCTCGGCCCGATGCACGCCGCGAGTGCGAGTCGGATCATATGGGCGAGGCCCCACGCCGGCAACGAAGGGTCGCGGCGAGGGCATTGCCGCGCCGAAGCCGCCTGTTGGTTCGGGAACGCCGGGCCGAGGCCGCCCGCCTTGCCGCCGGTCATGTAGTCCGGGTGGACGTTCGAGCCGCTTCAGCGGCGTTTCCCCCAGGGTTTCAGGCCAGCCGTTTTACGGCTGGTCGGTGAGTCCCTCGGTCTCCGCTCCCTCAGCGAGCCCTCTTGAGCAGGCTTACTCGCGCCATCGGAAAGCGCGTTGAAACGCGCTGCCTCGATGAAAAAGGAAAGATGCCACAAGCTGACCGGCCCTCCAAGGGCCGGCCTGAGACTCCGCCTCCGCGCGAAAAACCCCGTTGAAACGGGGTGCAAGCTGGAAGAACGGAGGGCGCCCGACTGACCAGCCGTACAACGGCTGGCCTGGAAGCCCGCCAGCGGCGGGAAGGGCCGTTGAAACGGCCCGAGTGCCGGTGCCGCAGGCCGGAGCACTCAAAACGGGCGCATAAGCTGGCACGAAGCCCGACTCTCGCTGAAAGCCGGAGATTTCGCTTGACAGGGGCGGGATGAAAGCGATAAAGTCGCCTTTCAATCTCTTCTCCGATTGTCTGCGGCCACGAGGCCGTTGGAGTGGAAGGCATGCCGAATCGTACGCCGACGAGTGCGACCTCGACAATCAGGTCAGCGATGACTGCAACGGCAACCGGCTTCCCGACGAGTGCGATGTCGCCCTGGCCGATTGCAACGGCAACGAGGTACCCGACGATTGCGATGCCGACTTCGACGGCGACGCCACCCCCGACGACTGCGACCCGGACATCGACGGGGACGGGGTCGCCAACGCCGGCGATGTTTGCCCGGAGACTCCGTCTGACGCCGCGGTCAACCCGTCTGCCGGCCCGATGGGCGACATCGACGCTGACTGTCTGTTTACCCTGGCGGATTACGCGTTCTTCGAGATCTGCCTGCACCTGTCCGGCCCCGGCCGGCAGCCGGGCTTCCAGGATTACCTCGACGTGTTCGATTTCGACAATGACGAAGACGTTGACCCGGGCGACTTTGCAGGAATGCAGGCAGTATTCGACCGACCGTCGCGATAGCGGACGTGGTTGAATCGAGACGATTCCCACGCCTTGAAGATACTCACTCGTTCCGCGCGTTCTGATTATCTGCTTGAGTTCGACTAGGAGCCCCGAGTTAGCTCGCTAAAGGAGGTAAGATCATGAAAACGTCGATCATTTCAATCGTGTGCTGCCCATTACTGATCGCGCTTATTGCTCTATCCGCTCCAGTCGGCGCAGGCGACCTAAACCCGCCTATCGGGCCTGTAATGCCGACAATGAGGACCATGCAGGAGGTTTTTGACAAGGCGCAGCAGGGGGTCGACACAGCGACTGATGCCGAAGCGGCCGCCATCGCGGCTGCCGAAGCCGCAACCAACGCTGAATCCACGGCGGCTGACGCAGAGGCGGCGGCCATCGCCGCCCAGGACCCAAGGATCCCGGTCAATTCCATGAATACACCGGGAGACGCAGATTCTCTCTTCATGATCACACAGCCTGGCTCGTACTATCTGACGGCGAACATCAGCGGCGAAGCCAATAAAGACGGCATCGAAATCGCCGCGAGTAACGTTACGCTGAACCTCAACGGCTTTGCCCTTGTCGGCCAGGGGTCCTCCAATGGCATCCTTGTGAGTGGAATCCGCCGCAACCTCGCTGTGAGCAACGGGACCATCGAAAGTTGGGGCACAGGCTGCTCAGCACAAGAGACCTCCGGAAGCGTGTTCGACCACCTACAACTTCATTCCAACAGCGGCGACGGCCTCACCGTGTTTGGTAGTCAATGCCGCGTTTCGGATTCCATTAGCAGATCGAACGACGGGAACGGAATTCGCGTTAACAGAGCGACTATCGTAGAGCGTTGCGTGGCTTACTCCAACGGCCAGGATGGCATTCGCGCCAACGCTGACTGCGTCATCACACATTGCTCGATGGAGAATAACGATGACGATGGGATCGACGCTTTTCGCGCCGTAATCACGGAGTGTTCGAGCGCCGACAACTCCGGTGATGGAATTGAGATCTCCAGCGGAAGCTTTGTGATGAGGAATAGCTGTGACGGGAACGGCGGCGCCGGTATTCGGACGGGGGGCGACAGCAATCGCATTGAAAGCAATCACTTAACCGAGAATGGTCGCGGCATCGAAGCCACTGCAGGTATCAACAATCTGATTGTAAAAAACACGGCTGCCGGAAACACGACCAATTACCAAATCGATCCAGACAACCTATATGGGCAGATCGTCACGCCCTCGGCCGGATTTAACAGTTCGAATGCATGGGCGAATTTCGGCTGGGACGAGGGGTGAAGGGATAGCGACGACGACCGAATTCCTGATGCTTACGAAACAGATAATGGGCAGTACATCGATGGGACTAGTACCGGAACGGACCCGATGAACGCAGACACAGACGGTGACGGAATCGAGGACGGGGACGAAGTGTTCGGGACTCCTTCCGGTCTTCAGTTGCCAGCTATGGGAGCATCGGCTGTCCGCAAGGACCTGTTCATCGAAGTTGACTGGATGGACGACGGCGAGGAGTGCGGCCTGCACTCGCACCGCCCATCCGCCGGCGCCATTGCGGCCATCGAAGCCGCATTTGCGAACGCACCTGTCGCCAATCCTTATGCGGGGGCAGCCGGGATCACGCTGCACGTCGACTTTGGGCAGGGCGGACCGTACGTGAACGGTACCAACGTCGGAGCAGACACCGTCGTGACGTTCGGCGCGGAGTTCAACGCCTACAAAGCGGTGTTCTTCGAGCCCAGTCGGAAGGGATACTTTCACTATGCGATTTTTTCGCACCGACACACGGCGTCGGCCAATAACAGCTCCGGATTGGCCGAACTTTACGGAGACGACTTCATTGTGTCGCTTCAGTGCCACCTCGAGGACGGCGCCGTTTCGAAAACGACAATGCACGAAGTGGGTCACAATCTCAATTTGAGGCATGGTGGCTTTGAGGAGCGCAACTACAAACCGAACTACAACTCGATTATGAACTATCGTTTTCAGTTTTCTGGGATCGATGACGATTGCGACTCCATCGGTGACAACGTGCTCGACTACTCGATTGGGATGCAGTTGGGCCTTGACGAAGACCACCTCGATGAGTCTGCAGGCGTGTGCGGGACAGTGGCGATCGACTGGGACGGCGGAGGAGTTCAATCGGACGTGGCGCGCAATATCAATTGCACGAGTGGCATAACAACAGCGTGCGGCCAAGCAGAGCTCGGTTGCCATGACAGTAGCTGCGATGTGCTTGCGGACTACGACGATTGGATCAGTATCATCCTGGACGGCCCGACGATTGGCGATAGAGCGGCGCCTGAGATCATCACGTGCAAAGAGGTTTCCGGGAATCCGTGACAGCGGTTGGGGTTACGGAAATGAAGGGAGGAACATTGGCGATGAATGAAAGGACGGCTAGCTCGCTCCTTGTCGCGTCCGTCTGTGTGGCAACCGTGACTATTGGCGTGGCGAGAGGCCAGTCGAACATTGACTCGGCCCATAAGTTTGCGTGGGGTGAGAACATTGGATGGACGAATTGGCATTACGCCAATGAGGGAACTGATGGCGTCGTGGTCGACGCAACCTATTTGGGCGGGTTTGTCTGGGCAGAGAACGCGGGCTGGATCAATCTCGGTGACGGCGGGCCTACGGATGGCGTCCACTACGGAAACGAGGATGGCGCGGATTTCGGTGTCAACATTGACGAGAATGAGGGACTCTTTGGTTTGGGTTGGGGGGAGAATATCGGCTGGGTCAATTTCGACACGCGCGGTAAAGATGACGAGCGTGCCCGCTTCGATTGTGACGACATGCGGCTGCGGGGATTCGTGTGGAGCGAAAACGTCGGGTGGGTGAACCTCGACGACGATATTCACTACCTCGCTGGGGCATTTGACGAGGCGTGCCCGACCGTGTGCGGAGACGCGGACGACGACGGCGATGTCGACGTGGTTGATTTCGAGTCATTTGCTTTTTGCCTTGCGGGCGGCGGCCCGAATGATCCGGTACCGCCGCTTTGCCGTGGCTTCGATTGCGACGGAGACCTGGACGTTGACCTGGAAGACTTCGGAGCTTTTCAAGGTTCGTTCTCGGGTTGATGAGCGACGAAGCCTGGAGGACGCTCTTCGTGTGCGCGGAATCAGCCGCAGGCGTGGGGGCTGCGTGTTCGTCGGTTCGAGGCAGTCGACGTGTTCCGTTCGGCACGATCGCCATGGTTGACCTAACGCCGGGTCAGCATGCCATGGGTCCCGTCGCAGAGGACATGTCCGTGCGTCGGTACGTAGCGGGGCCGCGTGCTACTACGGAGGCCCGCCATGTGGAAGGTGTATCTCGGGTTCGGGAGCCGGTTGCACGTCGGACGAGGATTGTCCGAGTGGTCCGTGCGTGCCCGCCGCGGAGCAGTGCGAGGAGGTGTTCCTGGCGGTCACCGAGCCATACCGCCGAGTCAGCACCGACTTGCCGCCGGTGATTCACGTGGCCGACTGCGAGGTCGTACCCCAGGCGAGCTATGGCATCCGCACCGTCAACGTTGATTCCGGGATCGAATCGGATGAGTTGATCGTTTCGACGGTTCCCCGCCCGGCCAGCGGCGTGTTTGCCTGGTGGGCGGACGCGGTCGGGGCGTTGAGCGGCTTCTGCAACGGCGGCGATACGACCGCGGCACCATGCGATCCCCGGGACAGCGGTGCGTGTGGGGGCAACCCAGCGGAGTGCAAGCCGGCCTGGCCTGAGCCGGACGGCTTTACCAACTTCGACGACGTCAGCGCGGCGCTGAAGGTGTTCAATGCGTTCGGCCCGAACCCCGTGGCCCCGATCCCGGCGGGCGTGCCCGCGAACCCGGACGTTCCGGACATCACCTGGGTGGACATGCACGACCGCGAACCGAACTCGGTGTCCAACGCGGCGGACGTGCAGTTCATCGGCCTGGCGTTCCAGGGCCGGCCGTACCCGTTCCCCGACCCCGTGGACTGCCCGGACGTCGGGATTTGGCCGTAAGAATCGAAGCGACCATTGACGCTGCGCGTAAATGGCAGGCTCCGCGACGAAGCGACGAAGGGAACGACGCTGGCGGCGGATAGCTCACAGTTCAGCTTGCGGCGGCGGCCGGGTGGTTTGTTCCGGGTCATCAACAGGCGACGATCCGGTCGACTCGAAACGTCCGCAGCTCGTTGGCGAGGCTGCAGAACGCCCGGAGGTAGGTTGCCCGGCCGACGCCGAAGCAGGCCACCGGTCGGATGGTCCGGCGCGTCTCCCACCGCCCGCCGGCGTCGGCCGGGGCCCTATCGGGCGCACGAGCCGCCCCCGAGGACACAGAACTTGGCGCAATGCGGATGGCAGAGCTTCACCGGTGTGCATGCCTCCGCCAGGCGGGTCCCCAGCTCGAACCGCGGATCGTAGGGAATGAGCGTGCAGGCCACCACCACCGGCCGCGCCGCGCCGCGCCGTTTGACCACCATCCGCGAGGACGCGCACATCACCTGCTCGGGTGACACGCCCACGACATCCCAGCAGGCGGTGGTGATCTCCGGCACGTCGGCGTGCTCGTCCAGCTCCGGGAACAGCACCAGCTCGTGCGGATCGTTCGCGTCGATGCCTACCCCCAGCCCGGCGAACTCGAGGCGCTCTTTGCCCACATACGAGAGGAGTGGGGCCGGCTGGACATCCTGGTCCATTCCATAGCGTTCGCCCCCAAGGAAGAGTTGCAGGGCGGTTTACTGGACTGCTCAGCGGAGGGGTTCGGGATCGCCATGGACGTTTCCTGCCATTCGTTCCTCCGCATGGCGCGGCTCGCCGTGCCTTTGATGACGGACGGCGGTACCATGTTCGCCATGAGCTATCACGGGGCGAACAAGGTCGTTCCGCACTACAACGTCATGGGCCCGGTGAAGGCGGCCCTGGAGGCATGCTGCCGCTACCTGGCGTACGAGCTGGGACCCCGGAAGATCCGAGTTCACGCGATCTCACCCGGGCCGGTGAAGACGCGCGCCGCATCCGCCTTGAAGGACTTCGACCTCTTGCTGAACGAAGCGGTGGCTCGTGCCCCCGCGGGCGAACTTGTGGACATCATGGACGTCGGTTTTGCATGCGCGTACCTGGCGACCCCATACGCTCGGAGGTTGACCGGCGCGACGTTGTACGTGGATGGCGGCATCAACATTATGGCCTGAGTTTCTCGCATGCGTACCCCAGCATAGCGGTTGTCGCTCCGGGTGCAGTTCCACTTTAACTTGAGCGTTTTTCAGTACCCCAAGGCGGGCGCGATCCGCCAGTAGCGGTTGATGCACGAAACGGAGTTGGAATGCAGTGTGCCAGAAGGCAGCCAAGCGGTCGAAGGCGGTTCCCAGGCGGACGATCGACGAGTGGGAACGCGGATGGCGGCGGCACTGGAGCAAGGTCGGGGGGACAATTGCGAGAGTGACGTGGGACCTTCGACCCTGAGCCTTGAGGCGGCGATTGACGCGGCAGCTCTGACGGCGTCGAATAGGTGAGGCCGCTCAAAAGCACGGTTCGGTGGAGACCTTTGCCGGAGATTAGAGCGGTGCGGCGCGGGCACTTCGGCGAAGGCACGCGGTCCGAGTTCACGCAAACCTGGTGACGGCCTCGGGAGGAAGTCGGCATTCCGCCCGGGTTGTCCCGTCAAGGAAACGGCATGAGGAACTGGCTGGCGCGTTGGGTGGGGCTTTGGAGGTGGCGAAGCGGGCGATTGCCGCCACCTGCTGTTTTCGGCGCCGGGCGCTGCGTCTGGGCACGCGGATTGCCGGAGGCCGGCATGCTCGCACACCACGTGGCCACCCGTTGCAACATTGTCGGCCTACGGACTCTTCGTATGAGGGCACAGAAACCACGGACGCTCGGCATCCTTGCCCTCGCGGCTGGGTTGCTGGAGCCTGCGTGCGGCAAAGCCCCGGAGACACCGGTTGCCCCCAAACCGCCGGAGGTCACGATCAGCCAGGCCGTGGCTCGGCCGGTGATCGATTACGAGGAATTCACCGGTCGAACGGCCGCCGCGGAGAACGTTGAGGTGCGCGCCAGGGTGCGAGGCTACCTGAGTCGCGTGAACTTCACGGACGGTCAGGAGGTGACAGCCGGGACGCTCTTGTTCGAGATCGATCCCCGAACGTTCGAGGCTGAACTCAAGAACGCCGAGGGGCAGAAGGCACAGTGGCTGGCAAAGCGCGACAAGGCTCAGGCCGACGTCACACGCTATGAAGGGCTCGTGCCCACGGGTGCGGCGAGCGCCCAAGACCTGGACAAGGCTCGTGCGGAGCTCGGCGAGGCGGTCGCCGCAATCGCGTCGGCCGACGCAAGCATCGAGCGCGCCGAGTTAGACCTTGAGTTCTCCAGAATCGTAGCGCCCATCGACGGTCAAGTCGGGCGGGCCCTCATCACAGTAGGCAACCTGGTACAAGCGGGTCCCGGCGACGACGCCCTCCTGACGACCATTGTCTCGCTCGACCCGATGTACGTGTACTTCGACATCGATGAGCGCTCGCTCCTGCGGTTTCGTGAACGACATCGGGCCTCGCTGCCGGAAGGCAGCGCCCTGCCGAACGTCGCACAACTGAAGATCCCGGTCCTCCTGGGTCTGGCAAACGAGGAAGGCTTTCCTCACACCGGGGTGATCGATTTTGCGGACAATCGCGTGGACCCTGCCACCGGAACGATACAAGTTCGAGGCACCTTCGATAATGCGAAGCGTGTGTTCAAGCCCGGCCTGTTCGCTCGGGTCCGTGTTCCGTTCAGCGAGTCGTACCAGGCTTTGTTGGTATCGGAGTCGGCCATCGGCACCGATCAGGGGCAGAAGTTCGTCCTCGTGGCGAACGACGAGAGTGTCGTGGAGAGGCGTTTCGTGAAGCCCGGACCGCTGCAGGACGATGGACTGCGGGTGATTGCGGATGGCCTGAAATCGGGCGAATGGGTTGTGGTCAATGGCCTGCAGCGCGCCCGCCCAGGAAAGCAGGTTACACCGGAGCGGGCAGAAATGCCGTCGCGCCGTGTGGATTCGACCTCGCGGGCCCCGACCGACGAACCCGCCAATCCCGCCGCGAACGCCAGCGACAATCACTAGCCGGATATCGCCATGTTTGCCACGATATTCATTGATCGCCCCGTCTTCGCGTCCGTCCTCTCGATCGTCATCGTACTTTTGGGCGCCGTGGCCATCCGATCGCTCCCTATCGCCCAGTATCCGGAGATCGTCCCTCCGACCATTCAGATCTCGGCGACCTACCCCGGGGCCAACGCGAAGGTCGTGGCGGACACCGTGGCGACGCCGATCGAACAGGAGGTCAATGGCGTCGAGAACATGCTGTATATGTTCTCGAAATCCACGAACGACGGTCAGATGTATCTCGACGTGACCTTCAATGTCGGCACTGACCTGAACATGGCCCAGGTGCTCACCCAGAACCGGGTGGCGATTGCCGAGGCCAAGCTTCCGGAGGAGGTCAAACGGCAGGGGGTCACGACGAAGAAGAAGTCGCCGGCGATTCTCCTGTGCATCAATCTCATTTCGCCGGACGGGCGGTACGATCAGCTCTATCTCAGCAACTACGCAACGATCCAGATCAAAGACGCCCTCGCCCGCCTTCCCGGAATCGGTGACGTCACCTTCCTTGGGGCGAGGGACTACAGCATGCGGATCTGGCTCGACCCGGAGAAGCTGGCCTCGCGGGGGCTCACGGCGAGCGACGTCACCGGGGCGCTGCGGGAACAGAACGTTCAGGTCGCGGCCGGGCGCCTCGGCCAGCCGCCGGCGCCGGAGGGCCAGGCGTTCCAGATGACCATCAACACCGTCGGCCGGCTGCTGGATCCGGAGCAATTCGCCGACGTCATCATCAGGACGGGCGCCCAGGGCCAGGTGACACGGATTCGGGACGTGGGTCGCGCCGAGCTCGGGGCCAAGAACTATGACGTCAACAGCTACCTGGACGGTCAGCCGTGCATTACGCTGGCGGTGTTCCAGTTACCGGGCTCCAACGCACTGGCCACCGCGGAGGGGGTCCGGGCCAAGATGGAGGAGCTTGGGGCTCGATTCCCGGAGGGTCTCGAGCATCGCATCGTCTACGACACCACGGTGTTCATCGACGAGTCAATTCACGAGGTCTACAAGACGCTGTTTGAAGCATTCGTCCTCGTATTCATCGTCGTGCTCCTGTTCCTGCAGAACTGGCGGGCGTGCCTCATCCCGATGGTCGCCGTTCCGGTGTCCCTCATCGGGACCTGTGCGGTCATGGCCCTGCTGGGGTTCTCGCTGAACAACCTCTCGCTGTTCGGCCTCGTGCTGGCCATTGGCATCGTCGTGGACGACGCCATCGTGGTCGTGGAAAGCGTCGAATTGCACATGTCCCAAGGGCTTTCCCCGCGCGAGGCGACCCGCAAATCCATGCTGGAGCTCTGGGTGGCGCTGATCGCCATCGCCGCGGGATTAAGCGCGGTCTTTGTGCCCGCCGCCTTCATCAGCGGCATCAGCGGCCAGTTCTATCGGCAGTTCGCCCTGACCATCGCCGTGGCCACGCTCATATCCGCGTTCAATTCGCTGACCCTCAGTCCGGCGCTCTGTGCCCTGCTGCTGAAGCCGCACGTGCATGGCGAAGGGGCTCAAGCTCGTCGGGAGGTGCTTCCTCGGTTGGGCATTCTCCTGCTCTTCGGCCTCGTCGCGTACGCGGTCCTCCCCGCCTACCTCGGGCCTTGGTTCGGGGTCGAGATGCCGGGCGCATCGGGTCACGGCGAAGCGGAGTCGGCTCCCCACGGGGCGACGACGCTCGGGCTTTGGGGCATCCGCGCCGCGGCCTTCGTCATCGGCGGCGTCGCCGGCTGGTTGCTTGGGGGCATCATCGACCAGGTGCTCAGGGCGTTCTTCAACCTCTTCAATTGGGCTTTTGATCGGCTGGTGAGCGCTTACGGGAAGGCCGTGGGCATGGTGCTCCGGGTCGGCGTACTCATGTTGGCCGCCTATGTGGGGCTGGTCTACCTGGCCTACGTGGGCTTCACCACGGTTCCGGTGGGGTTCATTCCGGAACAGGACAAGGGATACTTAATTGTCAATGCACAACTCCCGGACGGTGCGAGTCTGGAACGCACCGAAACGGTCGTCGGCCGGTTGGCGGAGATGGCGGGCGAAACGCCCGGCGTAGCCCACACGATTGCGGTCCCAGGGTACTCCATCCTGAACTCCACGAACATCTCGAACCTCGGTGGCATGTTCGTCATCCTTGCTCCGTTCGAGGAGCGCAAAGCGGATTCAACACTCTCGGCCCCGTCAGTTGCCGCTGAGCTTCGTCGCAAGTTCGGGGCGGTCCAGGAAGCGGTCGTAGCGGTGTTCGGCGCCCCGCCGGTCGATGGCCTAGGAAACACCGGGGGATTCAAACTGCAAATCCAAGACCGCGGCGACACGGGTATCGCCGCGTTACAGGAATCTGTGGAGGGGGTCGTTATGCAGGGGAACACGGACCCCGGCCTCGTGGGACTGTTCAGCAGCTTTCGGGCCAATCAGCCACAGATCTTCGTCGACCTGAACCGAACACAGGCGAAGTCGCAGGGGGTCGCCCTGACGGATATTTTTGACACCCTGCAGACCTATCTCGGGTCGATGTATGCCAATGACTTCACACGTTTTGGCCGAAACTGGCAGGTGAACGTCCAGGCCGAGCCGAAATTCCGCTTGCAACCCGAAGACATTGGGCGACTTAAGGTGCGAAGCACGGCGGGTCAGATGGTGCCATTGGGTACCTTCCTGTCCGTACACGAAACAGGCGGGCCGGCGATCGTCAACCACTACAACATGTATCCGTCGGCCGAGATCAACGGCGGGACCGCACCGGGTATCAGTTCCGGTCAGGCCATCGCGACCATGGAGGGAATCTCGGCGACGGAGCTTCCGTCGACGATGGGCTTTGAATGGACCGAGTTGGCCCTGCAGCAGAAACTCGCCGGCAGCACCGCGATCTTCGTGTTCATCCTCGGTGCGATCCTGGTGTTCCTGGTTCATTCGGCGGAATACGAAAGCTGGTCGTTGTCCCTGGCGATCATCATGATCGTTCCCATGTGCCTGCTCCCTGCGATCGGCGGCGTGTGGCTCGCAGGCATGGACAACAACATCTTCACGCAGATCGGGTTGATCGTCCTGATCGGATTGGCGGCCAAGAACGCCGTGCTCATCGTCGAGTTCTCCAAGCAGCAACAGGAACACGGGCTCGCCCGGCGCGAGGCAACGATCGAGGCCTGTAAGCAGCGTCTGCGTCCGATTCTCATGACCTCGTTCGCCTTCACCCTGGGAGTTTTGCCGCTGGTGCTGGCCAAGGGAGCCGGAGCCGAAATGCGGGTGGCGCTGGGAATCGCCGTTTTCGCAGGGATGCTCGGGGTCACGGCGTTCGGCATCTTCTTCACGCCGGTGTTCTACTCCACGATCCGGTGGATCACCGAGTCCCGGAAAGGACCTTCCCCCGCAGCCAAGCCGGAAGGAGAACATGCATGAGTAGGCGCGCCCAGGGCCTGCGCATCCCCGTCGCAGGCGGACTGCTTTCGCTCCTGCTTCCCGTCCTGCACGGTTGCAAAGTCGGCCCGGACTATGTGGAACCTCGACCGCCGGTCGCGTCCGAGTGGCTGGATCGGGTGGGCCCGACGCTGGAGCGTGGCGAAGGCGTGGTGACGCGTTGGTGGGAGATCCTCAACGATCCGGTTCTCAACGAACTGGTCGAGGCGGCCTACCGTCAGAACCCGTCTTTGCACGCAGCGGGCGTTCGCGTCCTTGAGGCGCATGCCCGTCGGGCCGTCGCCTTCGGTTTGCTCTTCCCGCAGCAACAAGAGGCTTTCGGCGACTACACCTGGAACCAAGCGAGCGAGAACGCCGGGGCCGCAACTGCGGACCCCACCCGGGCCCAGAACGCGGTGGGCGTCCTGACGAATCCCCTAGGAGCGCTCGGCAACGGTGTGGTCGGCGATCCGGGGCTCGACAGCGTGTTTCACAATTGGCAGATGGGCTTCGGTGCCTCCTGGGAGCTGGACCTTTGGGGCCGGTACCGGCGAGGGATCGAGGCCGCGGACGCACAGGTTCTGGCAACCGTGGCGAGCTACGACGATGTGCTAGTGAGCCTCATTGCCGAGGTGGCCACCAACTACGTGCTCCTCCGCTTCCTGGAAGAACAGCTCGTGGTCACCCGGAGCAACGTCGCGATTCAACAGCGCGGGTACGAACTCGCCCAGACCAAGTTCGAGGGTGGGACGACGACCGCGCTCGATCCGGCACAGGCGGCGGCGCTGCTCCATGACACCGAGGCCCAGGCTGTCGCGCTGGAAACTCGAATTTCGCAAACGAAGAGTGCGTTGTGCGTTTTGTTGGGATTGCCCCCACAAGATCTTGGTGACCTGCTGGGCGAAGCGCGGCCCATTCCTGGTGCTCCCGAGCGGATCGCCGTCGGCATCCCCGCCGAGCTCCTCCGGCGGCGGCCGGATGTTCGCCGGGCTGAGCGCGTGCTGGCGGCACAATCCGCGGTGATCGGCGTCGCCTCAGCCGACCTGTACCCGAGCTTCGCGTTGTCGGGCGATTTAGGCCTGGCCGCCGAGCACTTCTCCGACCTGTGGCGCGGCAACAGTGTTCAGGCGTTTGGCGGGCCCTCCTTCCGCTGGGCGATTCTCAATTACGGCCGCATCGAGAACAACATCCGCGTCCAGGACGCCGCGTTTCAAGCCCTGATCAGCGACTACGAAAGTGTCGTGCTCCGGGCACAGGGCGAGGTCGAGACGGCGATTGCCGGTTTCCTCGGGGCGCAGCAGCAGGTTCTGGCTCTGACCCAAAGCGTCGATTCCGCGACTCGCGCGGTCGATCTCGCCGAGCAGCAATATCGAGGCGGAATCGCAGACTATAACCGCGTGCTGACCACGCAGGATTTCTTGACCGTTGAGCAGTCGCGGCTGGTGGCGACTCGCGGCGCCGTGGCGCTGAACCTGGTTGCCTTGTATCGCGCCCTCGGCGGTGGTTGGGAGCTGCGCGATTCGCAGGATCTGGTGCCGACCTCGATCAAGGACCAAATGCGGGAACGCACGGAATGGGGCCAGATGATCGACGCCGACCGCAGCCCTTGACAAGTGATTGCCGCTGTCGAACGGAGCACGAGCATGACATCGTCGAGGAGCCGGGGGTCAGCTCGGGCGACGCGATCACCACGATGGAATCACTGGCCGAATCCACCCTGCCCCGCTCCATGGGCGTCGAAGGGACGGAAATCACCCAGCTCCAGGCCCTGTCCCGCCGCACTTGGCCCGCGCCGCAAGCGTACGCCAGCGTTGCCGAGCCTGATCGCCATCGAGACGCGTAGCTGAACCTTACCGGCCGCGGGGGGCAGCGGCGAGCTCGACGAGCACGGGATCGCGCCGCGCACCTGAATCCGCCCGCCGATGAGATTCGCCTGTCCATCCGACCGACGACTCTCGGACTCAGCAACAGGCTGCCGCCGCCCTCGCAGTCCCGCCGACCTCGCCCCTATCCCAGTAGGGCCTGGCGGCGCTCCACCGATGTCTCCCCGTCCACGCCGAGGAACACCTAATGGCACTCAGGCCTGCACATTATTGCGATTCATTCGCCGTCATCGGGCACAAGATCGCCGACCAGTGCCGCGGCGAGTTCCTCAATGAACGTCGCCGAGGCGGCATTGAGGCCGTCGGTCACGCCGGTACGCAAGCCGTCCGCAACCGGGGTGCACGCAAGCAGGGTCGCGACGCTCATGAGAACGACGAGAATCCCGATACTCCGATGCCGCATTGTCTTCACCTTTCGCAAGAAATCGTCCTTCTTCTCCATTGCGAAAGGCACCCTACGGCAGGGTGATCGCCGTCTGGACGTAAAAGAAATCACTGTCATCCGCAGGGCCGGTGTGTTCCACAAACGATCCCGGGAAAAAGTGCGCGTAGCCGACCTCGAGCTCCGCGTAGCTGGTCAGTTGGTACCGGGCCCGCATTTCGAGCTCCTGCCCGACGAAGTCTCCGCTACGGCCGGTCCGGTCGCGACGTCCGATGTCCGGCCAGGCGTCCGAATCACTGGCCAGCCAATAACCGCCGTACGACGTGTCGATCCGCAGCTTCTCGCGAGGACGCAACTCCAAACGGAGCTTGGGGTTGATGTTGTTGCGGTAGGTAAAGTAATCCGTCGCGGACAAGAAATGGGCGGCGCCGAACAGGCGGTCGAATCGTTCAGCCTTATTGTCGTCAGGGTCACGATCGCCGCTGGCATACAGGAACGACGTGTTCAGGCGCGGCTTCCACTGGTGCGCAAAGGAGTATCCAAGCTCCGCATAGGTGGCGAAGGCCCGGTGATCGCGATCGCCATCGTCACCGAATTGGAAGGCCACGTCGGTGTCATAATCGAACGCGGTTCCCGCAATGGCGCCATAAGCATGCAGGCCCATTGTGTGGATTTCGCGATCCACCATCGTCGACCCCTGGCGATCCTCGTCGAGCACGAGATAGTACGGTTCCAGGGTAAACTGCCTCGACCAGCGTCGCCAAGCGCCGATGACGCCGTAGAACCAGCGCTCTTCTTCGGCCCGGTCGAACGACCGGAGGAGGCGCTCCACCGGCTGGACGGCAAGGAAATCGAGCTGCCAGTCGTTGCGGGGTTGGCCCAATTGCAGCCGAAAACCCTCAAAGCTGTTGGTCGTATTGCGCCATCGATTCCGTGCGACCAGCTTCCGGTCGATATAATCGAACGCCATGCGACCGAACTGGAACCGCAGCGGGCGATCGGCACCGAGGGCGTTTTCGAAGTAGAGCTCACCGTAGGCCTGCAGGAGGTCGACCTCATCCACGTCGCGGTTGGTCTCGGGAAAGTCGCTCCCCTCCTGACGCGAGTCCTGGAATTCGATGGCGAAGCGGAACGGATCGAGCACCTCCCGGACTCCGAGGTACACGCGTGTCCGCAGCAGGAACTCGGTGTCTTTGGTCAGGTCCGTTTCTCGATAGTTGTCATCGCGATATTCCCATCGCGTACGCTGCTCGATGCCGAAGTCGATCCAATCGACGTCCTTAGCATCCAACCACTCATATTGGCTCAGCGGCTTGACGTATCCCGGAGGTTCGGTCTCGTTCCGCGCCCCCCAGGCTTTGGGGGCTACGTGGTAATTCTCGGGTTTCGGCTTGGGCCCCTTGGCTCGAGGGGACTGACCGGGGGGCTCAATGGGGACCGCGGGCGGGGCGGCCGTTGGCGCTTCGATCATGGGCTCGGGCGCAGGGGGCCGGTCGGTCGGTGGCCCGGAGGCGCTGAGAGCAGGCCGGAGCGGCAGAGTCATAGACAACGCCAACGCATAGAAGCGGCGCAAAGCAAATCTCCTGCCGTCGTACGATGAACGTACGGCCGATCCGCCGGATTAACCGTGGGTACCGCTCCGGCGCTCGCGGGAGTGTGACGGAATGGACCGCGGGCACCGGCTCATATCACGTACCCTGCCTCGCCAGGCGGCGTGGTCTGCGCCGCCGTCTCCGTGAACACACGAATGTGCCGTGGCCGCACGAACACGGAGGTTCCGGGTTCCAGATGCATGGTGCCGAATCGCTCCTGGGACAACTCCGCGACCAGAGATTGTCCGGCGGACGTGCGCAGTTCGACGCGAACGGATGGACCTGCGGAATGGACGCGCAGCACCATTGCCGGGATCGACGGAAGACCGTTGGTCTTCGTATCGATGGTGACGTCGTGCGGTCGAACAAACACGCGGGCGGCGCCGGCCACGGCCTGCCCGTCCGCTTCGTAGGGAAGTTCAATCGGTCCCAGGTGAACACGATCGGCATCAATCCGTCCGTGAAACTGGTTGACTTCCCCGAGGAAATGCAGGACGAACTCGGTCCTGGGATGATGGAACACTTCGTCGGGCGTGCCAGCCTGCTCGACGCGTCCCTGGTTCATGACCACGATCTGGTCGGCGACCTCCAGGGCTTCATCCTGGTCGTGGGTGACGAAGACGCTGGTGACGTGAAGCTCGTCGTGCAGGCGGCGCAACCACGAGCGAAGCTCCTTGCGGACTTTAGCATCCAGGGCGCCGAAGGGCTCATCCAGCAACAGCACTTCGGGCTCCACGGCCAGGGCCCGGGCCAGGGCGACCCGTTGCCGCTGACCGCCGGACAGTTGGCTCGGAAAGCGTCCGGCGAGGCTCTCCAGTTGAACCAGGCCGAGGAGCTGACGCACTTTCCCGCGAATCGCCTCTTTCGAGGGACGATATCTCCGCGGTCGTACCCTCAGCCCGAAGGCTACGTTGTCGAACACGGTCATGTGCCGGAACAGGGCGTAATGTTGGAACACGAACCCCACCCGCCGGTCGCCGACCCTTCGACGGGCGACGTCCTTACCGTGAAACAGCACCGTTCCGCTGCCCGGATCGGCGAACTCCAATCCGGCGATGATGCGCAGCAGCGTGGTCTTTCCCGAGCCCGAAGGACCCAACAGGGCGACCAGTTCGCCAGTCGGCACGTGCAGGGAAACGTCCTGCAGGGCCCGGAAGTCGCCGAAGCACTTGCTGATATGGCGAACTTCGATGCTCATGGCGCCTCGGCCCCCTCCATCGACACGCGTCGTGCCCGATTCCGGCCCCTCATCACCACGATGCTCTTGGCCGCCAGCGTCACCAGCGCCAGCAGCGCCAGCAGTGACGCCACGGCGAAGGCGGCGACGAAGTTGTACTCGTTGTAGAGAATCTCCACATGCAGCGGCATCGTGTTGGTCAGGCCGCGAATGTGGCCGGACACGACCGACACAGCACCAAACTCACCCATGGCCCGCGCGTTGCAGAGGATTACCCCGTACAAAAGCGCCCACTTGACGTTGGGGAGCGTCACGCGCCAGAACGTCTGCCAGCCACCGGCCCCCAACGACAACGCCGCCTGCTCGTCCTCCGTCCCCTGTTCCTGCATCAGCGGAATCAGCTCACGGGCCACGAAAGGGAAGGTGACGAACATCGTCGCCAACACGATTCCGGGAACGGCGAAGATGATCTTGAGGTCATGTTCGGACAGCCACGGCCCCAGCCATCCCTGCAAGCCGAACAGAAGCACGTAGATCAAACCGCTGATGACCGGAGAAACCGCGAAGGGCAGATCGATCAAGGTAATCAGCATGCTTTTGCCGCGGAACTTAAACTTGGCGATCGCCCAGGCCGCAGCGACGCCGAAGACGAGATTGACCGGCACGGCGATCGCGGCGACGAGGAGCGTCAACTTGATGGCGGTGAGCGCGTCCGGCTCGACGAGGCTCGCAACGTACGGGCCCACGCCGTTACGCAGGGCCTCGACGAACACGGCCAGGAGCGGCAAGAACAAGAATGCACTCAGAAACAACAGCGACATCGCGATGAGGGTCCATCGGACCCACCGTCCCTCGCTCAGCGCGATCGGAACGGGCACGTCGTGGGGCGGCGTGAACGGGATGGCGATGCTTGAGCTCATGAACTACCCCCGAACGACCGGGCGCGACGCCCAGTCCACCATTGCAGCAGGTTGATCGCCAGCAACAGAACGAAGGACGCCAGCAGCATGACCACGGCGATCGCGGTTGCCCCGGCATAGTCGTACTGCTCCAGCTTGGTGATCATCAGCAACGAAGCGATCTCCGTACGCATGGGCATGTTGCCGGAGATGAACACCACGGAACCGTATTCCCCTAAAGCGCGCGCGAAAGCGAGTGTAAAGCCCGTCAGCAGCGCCGGAAGGACCGCCGGCATAATCACGCGATGGAACGTCCGAAGCCGATTGGCACCCAGGCAGGAAGCCGCTTCCTCAACTTCCGGGTCAAGGTCCTCGAGCGCGGGCTGCAACGTACGCACGACGAATGGAAGTCCGATGAAGGTCAGGGCAATGGTGACCCCTAGGCGCGAGAAGGCCGCCTTAATGCCCAACGGCTCAAGGTATTGCCCGATCCAACCGTTTTGCGAATAAATCGCCGTTAAAGCGATGCCGGAGACAGCCGTCGGAAGGGCGAAGGGCAGGTCAACCATCGCGTCGACAAACTTCTTTCCGGGGAAGCGGTAGCGCACCAGCGACCACGCCACCATGAAACCGAAGCACGCGTTGACCGCCGCCGCGATGAGCGACGCTCCGAAGGTCAGCTTGTAGGAAGCCACGACACGCGGGTCAGCCACGGTCGCCCAGAACCTCGTCCAAGTCATCGTGGCCGTTTTGAAGAACAACGCCGACAGTGGCAGCAGCACGATGAGGCTGAGGTACAGCAAGGTGTACCCCATGGTCAGTCCAAACCCGGGAAGCACGCTCCGTGCTCTTAAGGGGTGGATCACGATTCATCCAGTCCTTCGATCCATGAGCCGGTGCCGATCGCCCTCGCCCCACCCCTCTCCCGTGGAGGGAGAGAGGTCGGTAGCGGAGGGGGAGGCACGGTCACGAGAGACTCCAGGCGTCGCCGCGTGCATCGCTATTGTCCCGGCTGGTAAATCTGGTCGAACACGCCGCCGTCCGCGAAGTGCGTCTGTTGGGCCCGCTGCCAGCCGCCGAACGCCTCGTCGATGCCGAAGAGCTGCACCTGCGGGAACCGCTGCCAGTCGGCCAGATCGGCGTGTCTCGCTTCGACCGGCCGGTAATAGTGCTTGGCCGCCAGCCGCTGGCCGACCGGTGAATACAAATACTCCAGGTAGGCCTGGGCGACCTCACGCGTGCCGTGCTTGTCGGCGAACTTGTCCACCAAGGTGACGGGCGGCTCGGCCAGAATGCTCAAGGACGGCACGACGATCTCGAACTTGTCCGCACCGAATTCCTTCAAGACCAGGAACGCCTCGTTTTCCCAGGAGAGAAACACATCGCCGATGCCGCGCTGCACGAATGTCGTCGTCGACCCACGCGCTCCGGAATCAAGAACCGGGACCTTCTTGAACAGCGCAGTGATGAACTCCCGGGCCTTCGCATCCGCCTTCTTCACGGCGTCGGAATGGGCGGGATCGTCGTCCTTGCCGAACTCACCGAGCTCGCGTTTGACCACATATCCCCACGCGG
>Ga0214473_10000841_pt1 | contig 41956 bp, 31 predicted proteins | sample RVTome_7_FD_203509 | JGI IMG/M metagenome (GOLD analysis project Ga0214473, IMG submission 203509) | Soil microbial communities from uranium-contaminated site in the Upper Colorado River Basin, Wyoming, United States - RVT98D197 | ecosystem: Environmental > Terrestrial > Soil > Contaminated >...
TCTTTGACGCTTTGCTGATAGTAATCCACCTGGTAGAAGTCGTTGCACCATTCCCATACGTTGCCGTGCATGTCGTACAGACCCCAGGCGTTGGGCGGTTTTTGACCTGCCGGCTGGGGTTTGCCGCTGGAGTTCTTGTCAAACCAGGCATAATCGCTGAGCTTCGAGGGTTCATTGCCGAAGAAATACGCCGTCGTTGTCCCTGCCCGGCAGGCGTATTCCCACTCCGCTTCCGTCGGGAGCCTGTAGCCATTGGCCTGGAAATTACATTCCCACGTCTGCAAATTGTAGCAAGGTTCAAGCCCTTCCGCTTTGGAGCGGGCGTTACAGTATCTGGCCGCATCGGACCATCGCATCTGCTCGACGGGGTTCTTGGCTCCCTTCCAGCGGGAAGGATTCTCTCCCATCACTTTCTCGTATTGCTCTTGAGTCACCAGGTTCTTGCCCATGTAGAAGGAGCTTACAGCAACTTCGTGGGGCGTCGCATCGACCTGTGTTTCGTCGCCCATGATGAACCGGCCGGCGGGAATGAGGACCATTCCTCCCGCGGATTTGGTCTTCGATTCGGCCGGGTTGGGGCCGGGGGGCTTTGCAGCGCCGTCAGGAGCTTCACGTTTGCAGCCCTGAAGCGCGACTAACGTCGCCAATAGCATGGATGCGATCATCAAGCAATGTTTCATGATTCTCACTTTCCGAATTTTCGGTATTTGGTCTGACAACATGCAATCAATAATCCGGCCAAATCTCATAGCCGTCGGCATTTCGCAGACATTCCGTGCAGCGCCGCCGGATCTCTTTTGCTATCTCAACCGCTTGCGGTTGATTTGCACAACCGTAGCCAGCCTCCTGGAAGAGCTTGCGGGCGATCACGTGGCACTGGCCGAGCACGGAGTCCTGGGCTCCGCCCATCTCCCTCCATTGCTTGCCGAGTTCGAGGCAGGCGGGCAGGTTGGCCGGATCTTTCTTTTGAGTCAGTGCTTTGGTCTTGACCGCCAGGTCATCGGCGTATTGCAGGGTCTTGATATTCTCTCGCTGCCTGTCGTATTCCTGCGGCAACTGCTGCACAATCGCCTCGATGCTGTCGAGATACGGTTTCAGTTCCGGTGACGACTTTCTTGTCTGATTCACATATTGGGTCAGGTTGCGGGCGAAAGTCTGATATTCGTCGAGTCGCTCCATGTGCTGCTGTACGAAATAGACCATGTCATCGACCGCCTCGTTGACGTACTCTGCCTTTGCGACTTCTTCGCCCGCTTTGAAGACGGCCTCGATCGCCTCAGTACATCCACATGTGCAGGCCCGGCGGATGCCCGCGGCGCCTCTTCTGTGATGGGTGCGCAGCTTGCGGCCCGGCAGATCGAGTATCCTGTCGGACATCGACCTGCCCAGCGTGGCTTTGATGACGTCCACGGGAGTGGAAACACCAGCAGGCGTGTTGTCTGCCTCCAGGAAATAGACAATGGATTCGCCTTTTGGCAGTACCTTCTTACTGAGATGATAAGAGGCATGATCATCGTTGAACCAGACGGGGTGACAGTACGAGCCGGCGACACCCCGCCAGATCCTCGCCAACTTGGATTCTCTGAAAGTGAACCTCGTGTTTACGCCGGCTTCATCCAATTGTGTGATCCATTTGGCTGGAAAGGGCCTTTTCCAACTGCTTGGAATATCTTTTTCCAGGTATGACGGCGCCAGGTCCTCTTTATGCCAGATCCCCGGCGCGCTCAACAGGGCCACGTAGATACTCTTGCCGTCGTTTTCCAGGTCAACAGATTCAAAGAGTCGTGACTCCTGCGGCCCGGCGTCCGGCATCAGCTTCACCTGCTGCCGTCCCTCGGGCCAGGTAACGACGAGCACGTCGTTTTCTCCCTCGAGCAATCCGAGGAACACGTTCTCTGAGGGAATGCAGGTCGCATCAGCCGATGGGTACCGCCTCGGATTGTATATGAGGTCATCGCCGATGAAATTGGGCACCACGCCATACCGGGTGGCAGCGGCCAGGCTGATTCCCTTGATGTCTTGGGCGGGTCTTATTTCGACGATTTCAGTCCTGTCGAATGCGACCGTCACGGGTAAGCTGCTGCTCCCGGCGGAAAAGAACACCTCCAGCGCCGCGGCTTGACCTGTATTTTGCACTATTAAGCAACGGCTTATCTTCGTGGGACCTTGCTTGAGTTGAAGCGGAAGGAACTCCAGTTTCTCTGTCTGCGGGTCGGACTTCGAGTAGATGACCACTCTGCCTTTCTGCGACCAGAACGCTGCGATGATGTGGGCGTTCTCCACGACTGCGTCACCCTCGAAGGCGTATTCTCTGCCGTAGTAGCCCGGGTCGGAGGAGGCTGCGTTTGGGTCTGCTTCCAGCGTCAGAAGGTCCGGCGGGACAAGTTTCCAGTTGGCTCTGGCCTGCATATCGACGGCATCGCCAAAGGGCGATCGCGTATCCCAGATCAGCGTTTGCCGCGTATTTTCGGCGCTGTGGGCCGTCGATACCAGTGGAACCGCTATCATTAGAAGAATTGCAGCGGCTTTCCACGGGAATGTTTTCTTGTCGTTTGTGTTCTGACCAGACTTCATGACCTGTGCTCCTTTCAAACTAACGGGAGCATATCATAGTCATATCCCTCGAAATCTCAAGCCCCAAGGTGCTTCTTGGCCGCACGCGGCTCGAAATTTTGCTTGACCTGCCGAAATTCGAGCCGTAGATTAGCCATGAAGGCACAAAGGCTGCCGGCTAAAATGACTAATGACTATTGAATATTGACCATTGAAGAAATGTGTGTCCCGCACAAGGGTTGCCAAGGCGGAAACAATCGTCAATAGTCAATCGCTTGGTGGCTTTGCGGCAAAAGGAAATCGTAAATCGAAAATCGTAAATCGTAGATTAGAAGACAGGGAGGTGCAAATATGATTCTTCCAACACCGTTAAGCAAAATCCTTCTTATACTCCGAGGTGGTGTTTCACCTGTTTTGATCTTCCTGACGATCACGTTGGGATTCTGGTTCGGGCTGGTCCCCGGCTGGTCCGGCTTCCACACGCTGATCGTCGCACTGGTGTTTGTGTTGAACGTCCATCTGGGCATATTTCTGTTTTCAGCGGCGGTGGCCAAGTCACTCTGTTTCGCCGCAGCGCCGGTCTTGTATCACATCGGTCAGCTTGTGCAGACTCATCTGTCGGGTCTGCTGAACGTCCTGGCGGCGATACCGATTGTGGGCATTACCGATTTCAGTAATTACTCCGTGGCCGGCGCGATCGTGGTCGGCCCGATTATTGGCGCTGTCGTCGGCCTGCTGATGGCGCGGTCGGTCACCAAGTTTCGCCGGATGCTTTTGAAGTTCGAGGAAGGCTCCGAGCAGTTCAAGAAGTGGCACTCCAATCGCTGGGTGTATATTCTTGACCGCGTGCTGGTAGGCAAGCGGACGAAAGACGTCAAATCGCTCTTCACCGTCAAGACCAAAATCATCCGCAAGGCAGGTGTCGTCATAGCGGTCCTGATTCTGGCCATATCGGCGGGTGCCGTGATGTTGGCCAAGGGCGACGTGACCAGGAACTACGCCGCCGCGACGCTGACCAAGGCAAACGGAGCAGAGGTCAATATCGGTAGCCTTGATCTGTCTGCATCGACGGGAGCGGTATCGGCGTCGGAGATTCAGGTGACCGATGCGAACGAGCCACAAAACAACCAGGTCGCCATCGGCAAAGTCGCTGCAGATGCGAGCCTCTATCATTTGCTTCTGGGCAAAGTACTCATGGAAAGTGTCGAGGTCTCGGATGTGCGTTTCAACCAGAAACGCCAGGCTGCCGGCAAGGTCCTCGAAACCAGCGCAGCAGAAGAGCCCGCCTTTGACCCATGCGACTACAAGGTTACGGCAACGGACATCAGCAAGCTTGAGACCTATTTCAAGGACGCCAAGGCGCTAAAGGAAAAGCTGCAGAAGGTGCGTAAATGGCTGCCCAAAGCAGAAGAAGGCGGGGCCGCCGAGACTCAACCCGGCCAGGCACCTCAAAAATACCTTGATTATCTCGTCGCGAGGGCCTCGGTTCCGCCCTCGCCTCGCGTGATGGCCAAAAAAGTCCTGCTGGACAAGGTCCAGACTGGCTCGCCTCTCTTGGGCAACAGCCAGATTGTGATGACCAATATCAGCGATTCGGCTCAGGCGGCAGGCCTGCCGGTCACACTCGAGATGAAATCGCTTGATACGCAAGCTCTGGTGAAGGTCACGGTCGATTACTCGTCAGGGGGCGGCGTGCCGGAGGTCTCCGGGACCTTTGGCGGTTTCGATTTGAGCAAGATGCAGTCGGACCTCAGCGGCAGCCGGGGCCTGATGTTTGAGTCCGGCATTGCTTCGGGCAGCTTTCAAGGGCACGTGACAAGCGAAGCAATAGACCTGACGTTCGACGTGAGTGTTGCCGGTATGAAAGCCAAAGCCGGGGAGGGCGGCGTCTTAGGGTTGGATTCTAAGACGGCCTCCGGAGCTCTTGCGGTCCTGAATAACCTGAGCACTAAGATACGCATTGTGGGGCCTGTAACCGATCCGCGGCTGGTTTTTGATGTCAAGGGCCTGGAGGGCGAGTTCAAGGATGCCCTGGTCAAGGCCGGAAAGCAAAAAGTCGCCGACGAAATTGACAAGCAAATCGGCGAGCAGGTGGATAAGCAACTGGGCGACAAGGCCCCCGGCGAGATCAAGGATGCCGTGGAGAAGTCCAAGGGATTGATCAAAGGACTCCTGGGAGGAAAGGAGCAGAAGTGAAATGAGCTAAGTGACTAAAGTGAACCATAGTGAGGCAAAGCCCGCGCGAACTTTAGGCACTCTCAACTTTAGGCACATCGCCCCTCTGTTTATCGTTTTCTGTAAACGACCACCTTGCTCATCGAGTCTGAAAAGGCTTTGAGCGGTTTTTTCATGACGGGCGGAGCCGGATTCCTGTAATCCAGACCGCCGCACGTTGCCTGCCATAAATCCAGCAGTGTGACGACTTTAGCTCTTATCCGGACGCCGCCTATTCTTCCGCGCTTACATTCCACAATACCTTGCTTGCTGAGCATCTGTATCACTTTTTGCAGGTATCCCACGGAAAAGTCCAGCGCCGTGGCGATCTCCGACGCCTGAAGATAATCGGTGTTCTTTCTCTTCTCGAGAAAGAAAATCATCGCAACCGACATGGCAAAATCCTGATTTATTTTCACACGGATCTCCTTCCTGAAATTACCTTCACCCGGCGATCACCCTATGCACATCTGCCGTGCCTATCCTCTTGCCTGACCAAAACCAAAGCGGGCTGGATTTGTCCCGAATGATGGCCCTTTGCCAACCCTGTACTCCTGAGCGGTCAGGATATTTGGGTTTGTCCGATAATGCAAGGTATTTTTATCCAGATTTCCCAGATATTCAGGATTGTATCGAAAGCTCTGCCGATGCGAGTATTTTCCGGCAAGTGCAATGGTTTCCCAAGTGACATAAGGCCAGTTGGGCGGCGCGAAATTCGATGGGGGAGGGCGAGCCGGTGATTTGGCCGTATCCGACCGTGATGTGTGGAAAGAAGCTCTCAGAACTGGATTTTTCCGGATAGTCCCTGATCCAGCGCAACGTTGATTCGTCGGCCGCCGGCTCAGAAAGGACCATATCAGCCGTAACGCGATAGCTGAAATATGGCGCCAGCTCTCGCATAACGGCTTCATGGAGCGATTGAAGCCGTTCAGTTTTGCTGACCTCAAACATGGATACTTTCCGGCGCGCTGCATCTGTTTCAATGCGTATGCCGACAACGCGGAGCGGCCCCGGAGGGTGGTTCCGCGCGACCGCCCGTAGAGTTTTCTCAACGTTGGCAATGTCCGTTTCTTCGATGCAGCCCATCGCCAGAGAAATGTGCGGAAGGCAATCCTTCTTGTTCAGCGTGATTTTATCGGTACATTGTTTGAGCAGCTCTCGGTTGGCTTCGATAGCCTTATCCATCATCTCTTCTGAGGGTAAAAGTACAATATCGACTGCTATTTTGGCCACTGGAGTAACCTTGATGGGGGACCCGAAACTCGTGTTTCCACCGGGCGGAATCTAATCGCAAGCATGACCGGGCACAAGGAAAAACTCTTGCAATGATGCCGCCTTCGACTATACTCATTCCCACTAAAATGGGAGTTTGCGCCCTGGTTTTATGAGGGTCCGGCGGCAAAAAGGGCGTCCGGGGCCTCAGAAAGGATGCGGCGATGGCGGAAAAAGACGACGATGCAGACTTGAAGAAGATAAAGCAGCTTATTGAAATAATGAAAGAAAACGAGCTTGTGGAGATCGAAATCAAGCACGATGACGACAAGATCGTGCTGAAGCGAGCACAACCTCAGCAAGCGTTTGCTCCCATGCCGATGATGATGCCCGAATCTGTTCCCGTATCTGCCGGTTCCCCAGGCGCGGGCGCGTCGAGCCAGCCCACCGCTGCGCCCCAGGAAAATCTGGTGGAGATCAAGTCGCCCATCGTCGGAACCTTTTATGCGACTCCGAGCCCCGATTCCGAGCCCTACGTGGAAGTCGGCTCAGTGGTTAATTCCCACACGGTCGTCTGCATCATCGAGGCCATGAAGGTCATGAATGAAATAAAGGCCGAAACCGATGGGACGGTTGTCGAGATACTCGTGACCAACGGCCAGGCCGTCGAATATGGCCAAGTGCTCTTCAGGGTCAGACCGGATTGACAAACAGCGCGTCGGGCGTCCGGCGCAATCCGAGATAATCAAGACTATGTTCTCAAGAATTCTGATTGCAAACCGCGGTGAAATAGCGCTGCGGATCATCCGCGCCTGCCACGAGCTTGGTATCGAAGCCGTGGCCGTCTATTCCGAGGCCGACAGGGGGGCTCCATACCTGCAGTTTGCTGATGAAGCTATTTGCATCGGTCCGGCCGAATCTGCAAAAAGCTATCTCAACATACCGCGTATCATAAGCGCCGCGGAGATATCCGACGTTGAAGCCATTCATCCCGGCTATGGCTTCCTGGCGGAGAACATGGAGTTCGCCCGGATATGCCAGGAGTGCGGGCTGACGTTCATTGGACCACCGGTGGAGGCGATGGGGCTGCTCGGCGATAAAGTCCGGGCCCGCGAGTTGGCGCGCGAGGTCAACGTGCCGGTCGTGCCGGGTTCTGATGGTGCTATTGAGAGCATCTCCGACGCGATGAGCCTGGCAAACAAGATAGGCTACCCCGTGATTGTCAAGGCCGCTGCCGGCGGGGGCGGACGCGGCATGAGAGTTGTCCACAACGAGATGAATCTGCGTTCGGCTCTCAGCTCGGCGCAGGCGGAGGCCAAAGCCGCTTTTGGCAACGGCACCGTCTATCTGGAGAAGCTGATCGTTGAACCCAGGCACGTGGAAGTCCAGGTCATGGCCGACCAGCAGGGCAATGCACTGCACTTCTGCGAAAGGGACTGCTCCATTCAACGCAGGCACCAGAAGATGATCGAGGAATCTCCTTGCCCCGTCCTGGACAAGCGGACAAGGGAGCAGCTCGCCGAAGCGGCGTTGAAGATCATCACAAAGGCCAAGTATGTCAACGCCGGAACAGTGGAGTTCCTTTTGGATAAGGACAAGAAATTCTATTTCATCGAAGTAAATACGCGAATTCAGGTCGAGCATCCCGTAACCGAGATGGTGACCGGCCATGATTTGATCAAGTGGCAGTTGAAGATCGCCGCCGGACTGCCCATGAAGCTCAGCCAGAAGAGCATCAAACAGACCGGCGTGGCCATTGAGTGCCGGATAAACGCCGAGGATCCAAGTAATGATTTCTCGCCGTCGCCCGGCACCATTACGCGGTACATTCCCCCCGGCGGCCCGGGCGTCAGGGTCGATACGTACGTCTGCCAGGGCTGGACCGTCCCGGCGAGCTACGATTCGATGATTGCCAAGCTCATCGTGCATCAGAGGACCCGTGCCGACGCCATCGCCACAATGAAGAGGGCGTTGCGTGAGTTCGTCATCGAGCCCATCAAAACCACGATCCCGGTTTGTCTGGAAATTCTCTCACACAGCCTTTATGTCAAGAACAAGATCGATACTGGCTTCGTCGAACGAAACTTTTAGCCGGCGATTTAGCCACGAAGGCACAAAGGCACAAGTGTGATTGTCTATTTGCGATTTGCTTCGTGGCGAGGGCATCTTGCCCTTGTTCTCTACCGCTGGCAAGATGCCAGCGGGACGCAAGGCCGGGACGACCTCGCCACAATCGGCAATCAAGAATCCTTAGTGTCTTGGTGTCTTTGTGGCAAAAGGAAATCGGAAACGGAGCAATATTATGAAAGTCAATTACTTTCTCTTTGCGGCATGTCTGTTTTCCGGCGCCCTCTGGGCACAGGGAAACACGAAGCTTTTCGCTTCGGATCGTTCGGGGGGCTCGCTCGTCAAGCTGGGCGGCCTCCGCGTGGAAGAATCCGCTTGGCCCCGGGCAAACGGCAGGGTCGCCTGGCGGGGTGTGCACGTCGGTATCAGCAGTCAAAAGGCGGTCGAACAATTGACCGAAGTTGTGGGCGAGCTTGCCAGGCTTGGCATCAACGCGATCATGGCCGAGATCAACTACGGGTACCAGTATCAATCGCATCCCGAGCTGCGGGCAGGCAACGCCAGCGGGTCCGAGCAAATAAAGAAACTGCTGCTTGAGTGCCGTATGTACAGCGTTCGGCTGATTCCTCAGTTTCAGTGCCTTGGCCATCAGTCATGGAAGGCGACCACGGCCCCTTTACTGACGAAGTATCCTCAGTTCGATGAGACGCCCGGCAAATTTTCGGCCAACGAAGGCATCTACTGCCGGAGCTGGTGCCCGCTGCATCCCGAAGTCAACAAGGTTGTATTTGCCCTGATGGATGAGCTGATCGATGTCTTCGAGGCCGACGCCCTGCACGTCGGTATGGACGAGGTGTTTCTGATCGGTGAGGATGATTGCCCACGATGCAAAGGCAGGGACAAGGCCGAGCTTTTTGCCAAAGCCGTCAATGATTACTACGACCACCTCGTCCGCGGACGGAAGGTTGAGATGCTGATGTGGGGCGACCGGCTGATCGATGCGTCGAAATACAATTACGGCAAGTGGGAGGCCAGCGCCAACGACACGGCGCGAGCGATCAATATGATCAGCAAGGACATCATCATCTGCGACTGGCACTACGAATTACGGCCGGCATACGAATCGGTTCCGATGTTTCTGGAGAAGGGCTTTCGGGTTTGGCCGGCCAGTTGGCGCAAACCCAACGCCGCCAGGGCCTTTGTCGATTACTCCAGGCGATTCGACAGCCCCCGCATGTTAGGGCATCTCAACACGACGTGGGGAGCGGTCCCCCTCAACGAGCTGCCGTCCTTCGAGCCGTTGACGTACGCAACGAGCGCCTTCGCAAAGTGACGAGAGAATCAGTGATTGGTAACTGCTTGTAGTGACACCGTAAGGCGTTACCCTCATATGCCCTTACGGGCACACTACAAACATTCACCATTCACTAATCACCATTCACTGATTCACACGAGTTTCATCTTGCGAAGATTCTTCAGACAGCGTTCGACGCACTCGATGGGCTTGTAGGCGTAGCTCTCCTGTTCGATGATGTACCACTCGGTGTTGCCGACGGCTTTGCACAGCGCGACGAATGCCTTCCAGTTCACGTCGCCCTCTCCGATAAGTGCTTTGTCGTTGGTCTTGCTGAACTCCTTGACGTGGACGGTGATGGCCCGCTCGGGATACCGGTAGAGATAGGGAAGGGGGTCTGCGCCGCCGCTCATGGCATTGCCGATATCGAGCTGCATGACCACGTCCTTCTTCGTGTTGCCGAAGAAGGTGTCCCAGGGAAGCTCTCCGTCCATTGCAGCGAATTCGACGCCGTGGTTGTGGTAGCCGACGAGCATCCCGTGCGGTTTGACTTTTTCGGCCAATTCGTTGAAGAGCTTGGCCGTATCGAGCCATGCCTGGTGGGAGCTGCGGTTCTTCTCGGGCAGTCCGGGAACGATCAGATACTTGTTGCCCAGTATTTTATTGAACTCGATGGTCTTGGCCAGATTATCTTCCAGCAGGGTGTCCAGGCCGGTGTGCGTGCCGCAGCAGACCAGGCCGTTGTCGTCGAGCATCTTGCGAAGGTCTTCGGCGCTGCGGTCGTAGTAGCTGGCGAACTCAACGCCGTCGTAACCCATCTTGCCCACGGCGGCTATCGTGCCCGGCAGGTCGCGCTTGCAGTCCTCGCGCACCGAATAGAGCTGCAAGCCAATGGGGGCTTGACGTTTGGCCTGCTTAGCTGCTTGCTTTTTCTTCTTCTGGTCTTTTTGCGCTCCGTACACGCATGAGGTCAACAAAGCTGCTGCGGCTACGCTTTTCGCCATGAAGCCGCGTCTTGAAACCGATTCTGTATCGTGTGCTAACATTCGATTCTCCTTTCGATATTTTCGATTTTTGATTGCCGATTGCCGATTTGAAAAATCGCAAGTCGAAAATCAGCAATGTCAATTGTACAGGTTTTCAATGCCGGCTGCAATCAGGCTGACCCGGAGCCGCCGGATTGCAGAGCGTCTTGCTGCAGGTGGTCCATCAGCCTGAGGACTCCCTGCTGGTCTTTGAAATTGTATTTGGCCAGGGAGGCCATCACCCCGATCTTGATGGTCAGGGCCTGCTCCGGCAGGGCACGAAAGAGATCTTCATCGGTCTTGTCGTCGCCAATGGCCAGGATGAAATCATAGGCGCCCAACGCCAGTAATTTCAGGGCCACGGTGCCCTTGTCGTACCCGGACTTCTTGACCTCGATCACCTTGTGGCCTTCGACAACCTGCAGTTTGCTGTCGTGCGAAACCAGTTCCCGCAACTCATCCTTGAGTTCCTGAGACCGTAACAAGGATATCCCCGGGTCGGAGTTGCGATAGTGCCAGACGAGTGACAGGCCCTTCTCCTCGGTGAATGCCCCGGTGCAACGGTCGGCATAGCGCTGGAGCACGGGCAGCACGTGCTGTTTCCATGCCTGGTCTGCATCCACCTCGCTGGACCAGCCGGCGGAAGGCGTGCGGATGAAGGCCCCATGCTCGGCAACCAGCACGATCGGCAGATCGCCGAACCACTTGTCCAGGAACTCCTGCTTACGGCCGCTGACGATCACGAGGGTGTTCTTGACATCGGCCGCCAGACGCTTCAACTGCGCCAGGACTCGCTCGCTGGGTACGGCCATCTCCGGATACCGGGAGAACGGGACCAGTGTGCCGTCATAGTCGATAAAGATGATTCGGCGGGCGGCCTCTCGGTACTTCTGCACGATCTGGTTCTCGATAGACCGATTGATCAGCCTGACCTCCAGGATGTGCTGTTCCTCCTTCACACGATCCATAGTGTCGAAGAAATGCTCTGCCCACGCAAATACGTCATAGATCTGCAGCCGCCTTTGCATCCGCTCGAGCACGGCCCGGCGGTCCGACGCCGGCATGTCCAGGGCCTTGGCAATGGCACCCGCGATTTCCGCCTTGTCCGTCGGATTGATCAGAATTGCCTCGCTGAGCTCGGCGGCGGCCCCGGCCATCTCGCTGAGGATCAAGACCCCCGGATCGGTTCGCTGGCAGGCCAGGTACTCCTTGGCCACCAGGTTCATGCCGTCCCGAATCGGTGTGATCAATCCCACGTTGCTGCGGTCATACAAAGCTACCATCTCATTGAAGGAGAGCGACCGGTACTCGTAGGCCACGGGCTGCCATCGCATAGACCCGTACTTGCCGTTGATCCGACCGACCGTGGCCTCGATCTCCCTCTTCATGTCCTGATAACGCCCAACCGACTCCCGTGACGGGATAACCACCATGTTGAAGACGATCCTCTGTCGCCACTTGGGGTACTTCTCCAGGAAATGCTCGAACCCCAGGAGCCGATGCAGAAGACCCTTGGAGTAATCCAGCCGGTCCACAGAGAAGATCAGCTTGTTTTTGCCCAGTATGCGGCTGAGGCTCTCACGGTCCCGCTGTACCTCTTTATCCTGAGTGGCCTGGCTGAACGTGGCGTAGTCGATCCCCAGGGGAAACGTCTCGGCCCCGACGAATCGGTCTTCGACGATCACCGAGTTCATTGTTGTCTCCAGGCCCAATGTTCGGCCCACAGCCTTGAGGAAGTACTGCGTATAGTCGAATGTATGAAAGCCGGCCAGGTCCGCACCCAGAATGCCCCGCAAGATGGCCTCACGCCAGCCTCTGGGCATCACCCGGAAAATCTCGAACGATGGAAACGGGATGTGCAGGAAGAATCCGACATTTGCATTCGGGAGCCGCTCGCGGATCAGGCCCGGCAGCAGCATCAAGTGATAGTCGTGGACCCAGACCAGATCGGTCGGACGAAGAATCTCTGCTACTTTTTCGAGAAACAACGCATGAGCTTGCTGGTATGCCTCCAGAAGAGCCATGTCGAAGTTGGCCAGCAACGGAAAATAGTGGAACAGCGGCCAGATCGTGTCGTTGCAGAAGCCACCGTAGTATTTGTCGTCGAGCCGGTCTTCGATGCGGACGGGCACCAATTCAAAGGCGCTCACCTGCTCTTGCACCCTCGCGAGTTCCTCCGGTGTGTCGTCGGTCTTACCGATCCATACGATCCGCTGGCCAAATCGCCCCGTCACCTCTGGCTTCTGGGCCAGCGCCAAGATCGCCGATACCAGGCCGCCGGCATTTCGGACCACCTTGTTCCGGTGCAACCGAAACGGCAGACGGTACGAAACCAGGACCAGACGATCACAGCATTTCGGACTGGCGTTTGTCATACCTAGGCCTCCGGATTAGAGGAAAATCGGTCGGTCCAGCTTGCGGGCGATCCGATAGACGGCGTTCATCAGACCCACGTGGCTGTAGGTCTGCGGGAAGTTGCCCCACTGCGAGCCGTCCGCCGTCACGTCCTCACTGAACAAACCGAGATGATTTGAATACGTAATCAACTGCTCCAATGTCTGGATAGCCTCACTCGCGCGGCCGACGCAGGCCAGAGCTTCCACGTACCAGAAGGCGGTCGCCAGGAACGATGCCTGGGGCTTGCCGAAATCATCGTCATGGACGTAGCGGTGGAACAGACCGTGGTCTGCTTTCAACTGCCTTTCGAGAGCGGCCAAATGTCGCTGGGCCCGTTCGGATGCCGGGTCGAGATAGCTGAGGCTGATGAGCTGAAGGTCACTGGCATCAAGGTGTTCCACGCCGACGGCCTGTGTGTACACCTGCCGAGCCGGGTCGAAGCATGCCTCAATCTTTGTAACACTTCGTTGGATGAGCGATGCGGCTTTGTCCCGCAGGGCCGTGTCCCGCAGCGACTCACCGATTTTGAATGCGGCGCGACTGCCAACCCAGTGGAAAAGGTAAGTGTAGCAATGGTACTGGAGTCGCTTTCGAAACTCCCAGATGCCTGCATCCGGCTCGTCGAATACCGCTTCAATCCTGTCCAGCAGCGTACGGATCAGGTACAGCGTGTTGCGCGTGTCGTGAGAGCCGAGGCGTCTGTCGATGTACAGGGGCAGCAGACTGACCAGAACTTGGCCGTACACGTCGTGCTGTCGCTGGCCGACCGCATTGTTTCCGATCCGTACCGGCTGGTTCCCGAGATACCCGCTCAACGGCAGATGACGTTCCTGGGGCGCCGGATCCCCCGTGACTGTATGGACTGGGCGCACGTCCGTTGTCCCCTCCAGGATCAGGTTCTGAACGTAGTAGAAGTACTTCTCCAGCTCTTCGAAGTGACCGACGTGGTTGAATGCCGTCAGGGTGTAGTACGTGTCGCGGAGCCAGCAGTACCGGTAGTCCCAGTTCCTGCCGGCTTGGGGAAACTCGGGCAGGCTTGTGGTGGCGGCCGCAATGATGCCGCCGGTATCCTCGAACTGGTGCAGCTTGAGCACGAGGGCCGAACGGATGATTTGCTCCTGGAAGATCGAGGCGACGGAAGTGGTCTTGATCCACTGCAGCCAGTACTCGCGGGTCTTGTCCAGGAAATCCTCCGCCGTAGCGGCCAGCGGGGCCTCCAGCGGCGGGCCATAGCTGAAGACCAGGTATCGCGGCTCGGCCAATACGAACGCCTTTCGATCGATAATATAGCTCAGCGGAATGTCCGTCGTCAGGCGAACGTGGCCGCCGAGATCCAGATACCGGATGTGATTGCTCCCGAGCACGCTCTCGGGCCGAATTCGTCCGTAGTCGCCTACGGGCGCACACGTGACGGTGATGCGGGGCTGCCCGCGAATGGGCTCGATTTTGCGGACCAACATCAGGGGACGAAAGTACCGGTCATACTGGTGGAACCGGGGTGCAAAATCCGTAACCTTGACGCCTCCATCGGCGGCCCGAAACTCGGTGCACAGGATATTGGTGTTCTCCAGGTAATACTGATGGGTGGAGGATGATCCCGTCGGCTTGATCGAGAACTCGCCGCCCTTATCGGCGTCCAGTAGCGACCCAAAGATGAAGCTGCTGTCAAACCGCGGCATGCATAACCACCGCACAGCGGCCTCGTCGTCGATGTAGGCGATGTAGGAACAGTTTCCCACAATACCTAACCGGTAATAGTGGCGTCCGTCTCGTTGAGCATCCATATCGACGTGAATCTTACGACAAGTTCGGCCACCCGTCCAGATTGACGATTGACTATTCTCTATTGACGATTGTTGACGGGGCGAGACGGATCCCCGATTGAGATCAGATGGGAATACGTGCGCAGGTACATCCTGCCGTTAGTGATGGCGGGCGTGGCCTGGCTCTTCTCACCCAACGGATTAGTCGCCAATAACTCGTAGGCCGCAGCGGCCTTGATGACGAGCACCTCACCCGCTCTATTGATGCAGTACAGCAAGCCGTTGACCCAGATGGGCGAGCCGTAGAACTTGCCGCCCGGCTTCTGGGACCAGAGAACCCGGCCATCGGCGATGTTCAGGCACGAGACATCGCCCTGGTCGTGGAAGGCGAAAAGCAGGCCATCTTTGGCCAGAGGGGTCGGGACGTAGGGGGCGGATTTGCCGGTGCATTTATACACGAAGGCGGCCCTGGCGGGATTGTCAGGCCAGCCCGGCCGGACGGCAGATAATTGCAGGCCCGCGGCGCCTTTGCCGCACGTGCCGATGACCAGGTCGTCCGCCAGAACCGGGGAGCTGACAACGCGAGCCGGCAGCGCCGAGGGGACCTCCCACGTCACTTGCCCGGTTTGCGGGTCGATGCCCGTTACGCCATGAGCCCAGCTTGTGAAAATCAACCGAGGCTCGCGGCCATCGGGAGCATAGACGCAGGGCGTCGAATAGGATATTTCAGCGTTGTTGCGTTTGATCGTCCAGCGCGTCGAGCCGGTTTTGCAGTCCAGGGCCATCCATGAGCTCTGGTGCTTTCCGCCCTCGGGCCCGCTTCCCCAATGCTCGAGAGTGAACACGACGATATCATCGAAAAGAGCGGGCGAGGTCCCCGGGCCGAACCGGGAATAAATGCCCGGCAAGTCACGCTGCCAGATCGGCCGGCCGTTGTGATCCAGCGCCGCCAGAATCACCTCGCTGCTGGTCTGCCAGAGGACGTAAACGCGGTCGGCATCGACAACAGGTGTGGACACGGCGAGGCTGTTATCAGCGTGATGCTGATAGGCGGTGAGCTTGTATCGCGTACTCCACAAGGTATGGCCGTCGCGGACATCGAGAGCCAGGAGGATGCCGCCAGGCGATTCGGGATCTTCGCAGGTCACGAAGACTTTGTCCTTCCAGACGACTGGCGAGCCATGTCCTCCGGCGGGCAGTTTCACTTTCCAATTGAAGTCGCTCTCGGTCCATTTGGCCGGAATCGTCGTGGCGTGACTTATGCCTTGTCCGTTCGGGCCTCGAAAGCGGGTCCACTCCTGTCCCTCGGCAACGGAGGTCAACAAAATGCCGAAGAACAAAGAAAGCATCCATCTGATGTTCTTGCACATGCTGTCAGTTTAACAAAATCGCACCCACAAGCCAAGACGATTCCGTGGCGAGTGAGAGTCTGCTGGGCTGCCAGCGTGTTCTGAGGATAGTCCCGGTTTGTTCCGAACGCTGCCGACAAAATACTTGAAAAGGAACTCTATATCGCGACAATTCTCAGGACATGCTGAAAGCAAAAGAAGGCAACCCGAAAATGTCGCAGCAGAATGAAAGGCAACTCCCATGTCGAAGGCTTCGGAATTTTCAACCTCTCCTGGAACAAGGCAACTGTCACGCCGGACGTTTACAGCCTGTCTTTCGAGTCTCGGTTTGAGTTCGACGTTGCTTACGCAGACCCTTTGGGCGCAGGTGCAAGAGAAGCAAGCACCAAAAATCACTAAAGAAATGCTCCAGCAAGCCGAGCAACTGGCCGGCCTGGAGTTCACGGATCAGGAACGTGACTTGATGCTGGAGGGGATCAATAAGTATCTCGAAATCTATAAGAAGCTGCGAACGGTGGCTTTGGACAACAGCGTGGCGCCGGCACTGCGATTCGATCCCGTACCGGCCGGCATGGAATTCGACAAGCAACGCCGGCCGATGCAGATAAGCCAAAGCAGGGAGCTGGAGGTCCCAACAAATCTTGAAGAATTGGCCTTCTGGCCTGTCACTGACCTGGCGGGGCTCATCAAATCGCGGAAAGTCAGCTCCGTCGAGCTTACGAACATGTATCTGGCCCGGCTCAAACGATACGACCCCAAGCTCCAGTGCGTCATAACGTTGACCGAGGACCTGGCCCGGGAGCAGGCCAGGCGAGCCGACGAGGAGATCGCGGTCGGTCGCTACCGGGGGCCGCTTCACGGAATTCCGTGGGGAGCCAAAGACCTTTTGGCCGTCAAGGAATACAAAACCACCTGGGGCGCGATGCCCTACAAGGACCAGGTGATCGAGCGCGACGCGACCGTCGTGAGGCGTTTGGAGGAAGCCGGGGCCGTGCTGATAGCCAAACTGACCCTTGGGGCACTGGCGTGGGGCGAGGTCTGGTTCGGCGGAAAGACCCGGAGCCCCTGGAATACGGAAGAAGGCTCCAGCGGCTCATCGGCGGGGCCGGCCGCAGCTACCGCCGCCGGGCTTGTGGGCTTTTCGATAGGATCGGAAACCTGGGGCTCGATTGTCTCACCCTGCACGGTCTGCGGCGTAACGGGACTGCGGCCGACGTTCGGGCGCGTCAGTCGATACGGCGCGATGGCTCTGAGCTGGAGCATGGATAAGATCGGGCCGATATGCCGCACGGTGGAGGACTGCGCGGTTGTCCTTGACGCCATCTACGGACCTGACGGCAAAGACGCCACCGTTGTGGATTTGCCTTTCAATTGGGACGCGTCCCGAGAGCCGAAGGGCCTCAGGGTCGGCTACCTGAAAAGTGATTTCGAGAAGGAACGAAAAGACAAACAATGGAAGGCCAACGACGAAGCGACGCTGGATGTGCTGCGCAGCTTGGGTTTCGATCTGATCCAGATCGAGCTGCCCGACTATCCTATCGAGGCGATGGGGTTTATTCTCAATGTTGAAGCAGCGGCGGCGTTCGATGAGCTGACGCGCACGAACCGGGACGATCTTATGGTCCGGCAAATCAAGAACGCCTGGCCGAATCGGTTTCGCGAGGCCCGAATGGTGCCGGCGGTCGAGTACATCCAAGCGAACCGTCTGCGAACGCTCGTGATCGAGGCCATGCGCGAGCGACTGAGCGGCATCGACGTTTACCTGAGCCCTTCCTGGGAGGGACAGAACTCTCTGTTGACCAACCTGACGGGACACCCCGCGGTTGTTCTGCCCAATGGACGGAGAACGGAAGGGACTCCGAGCAGCATCACGTTCGTTGGCCGGCTCTATGGGGAAGACAAGCTCTTGACTCTCGCCAAGGCGTACCAGGACGCCACATCCTTTCACCTGAAACATCCGGTTCTTTAGCGGGGTGATGTTTCCGGCGCGCCCTGGTCCGGTTCGTAGTGACGCCCGCCGTAAGGCGTCCCTTAGGGAGTAAGGCGTTATCTCCGAGAATGCCCTTACGGGCACACTACAAACAGTCACCATTCACCAGCTACCAATTGCCAATCGGGAAGCTCAAGTTGTTCTTCGGGTCCGTCCCTCGCTTTGCTTCGTCGCGGTCGCTGAAGCCGTCGTTGTCATCATCGGTATCGGCGTTGTCGCCTGTGCCGTCGCCGTCGGTGTCCTGCCACTCCTTCGGGTCAAATGGAAAGACGTCCCACGGAATGGACCTGGCCCTGTCCACGCCGTCAGCGTCGAAGTCCAGCTCCTCGTGGTCGGCAATTCCATTGCCGTTGCGGTCGTCTCCGGCGCCGTCACCGTCGTCATCGGCGTCCAGATTGTCGCCGATCCAGTCCTTGTCCTTGTCCTGCCATTCCTCCGGGTCTAACGGGAAGGCATCCTCCACGTCGGGCACGCCATCCTGGTCGTCATCCGGGTCGAGATGATTGGCTTTGCCGTCGGCGTCGATGTCGGGCGGCCCATCAGGGGTGATCAGAAGAGCGATGTCCACCGTGAAGTCCGGAACGTCGATAGTTTCTGTCCCTTTCGTCAGCTCTATAGTGCCAAGGATCGCTGCATTCTCGGGTGAATACCAGTACCCCTTGGCCGTCCGGGGGACATCGAGACCGATGCGGACGCCATGCACGGGCTCGCTGTGGCTGCCAAAGTGGTGCAGATAAACGCCCGCTCTTTCAGGCGAGGCCAGGGCATAAGCGCGGACTTTCTCGGGTTCCGATACATCCACCGCGATTACCCGGACGTCCTTGTCCAGCCCGTATGCGAAGTCCTGCATTGCTCGCACGTACTCGCGCTCCTTTGGGCCCAGCCAGATATTCATGTTGTGGCCGTCCCGGGCGTAGCTGGTGTTCCAGAAGATGAACGCTATCTCGTTGAAGAACGCCGTCCAGTTTCGGATCCGCATCCGCAGGGCGGAACGGTCGTCCCACACGCCGCCGACGCCGGGGGCGGGAGGATTCTTGCGGTCGATGCGGTTGCCCTGCTCGCCCACGACGACGGGTTTGTCGTACTTCTTCCAGTTCTTTGCCCGCGAGGTGGTGACGGCATCCGACTCCAGCTCGTTTTCTCTTTGATACCAGTGCGGCGCGTTAATCTCGATGCCGTCAATCTCCGGCTTCTCCCAGCTTGTGGTGATCGGATGGCCATACGGATCGATGGATTTCAGATAGGCAATCGCAATCTCGTACCAGCGTTTATCGGTGTGCTGCTCGTTGAGGAATTCCCAGAAGTCCGCATAAGCCCCCCAACGATCGACGTTGTACTTGATGAATCGCTTGACCTTCGACATGTTCGCCTCGTTCGGCTCGTCGTTGAACACTTTTTGAAAGCCGAAGATGCCGTAGAAGATGCTGAAGCCATACTTGCGCGCACAGCAGAGCAGCTCATCGGTCATGATCCCTTCCTGCACGAGATAGTGGTCGAGGTCACTGTTGAGCGAGTAGGAGCAGTTCTGCTGGCTGAAGCGGAACAGGTTGAATCCACATTGCGAGAAGTATCGCAACAAGACGTCGGCATTTTGCGGATTCTCGGCGGGCCCGCGGATAAACATCGGCCCCTCGGGCAGGGCCGGCGGATCTTTCAAGTCCGTGCGGAATGGGCCTTCCATGGCGCATTGAGTTAGCACGGAGCCGTTGCCGGAATTGTCGCCCCAACACTCCTGAAGCCCGATGGGGAAATAAGGACTTGCGTCATCGAACACGAATCGAAAACGATTCGTCGGGTGCAGACGCACAAAGCCGTGCGCTGGCTTTCGTCCTTTGATGCAGGTAAAGGCCCCTTTGCCGCGAGCCTTTTGTCCCTGGGCATTCCTGAAAACGAAATCGTACGTCCATCGGCCAGGCTCCGAAGGCGCGAATCGCGCCTTCCACAGGTCCTGCTTATCAAAGAGATAGGACACCTGCTGTCTTTGGCCTTTGGCGGCCGGGACGTTGCTCTTTTCAATGGCCGGCTTTGAAGAGGAACCGTAGTGAAATCCGCCCACGCGAACTTGCTTGCCTGAGGGGAAGGTGAAGGCAACGTCGATGGCCACGTCGAAGAAGCGATTGGCATAGCCGGCCTCGTGCTTGAAAGTAATCTCAAACACTTCGTACTCGGGAATCGTAGTGCTGTTCTGGCTGTACTGGACATTAAGAGTCCCCAAAGCCGGCTTGACGGCTGGTGTCTGCTCCGGGTGCACCTGGCACGAAAGGTTAGCCAAAACCAGGACAACTACCGAAAACGACGAAGCAATCCACAATCCCATCGTTTCATCTCCAACCCGCTGATTAGAATTTGATCCGGCCCTTTGCCGGACTGCTATTTCATCCCTCGCCTGTCGAGTCTCGAATCGCCTCTTCTGCCCCTCTTGTTTTGCACGCCGGATCTGCCGTCGCCTGGCTTGGGCCTTATCTGTGTCAGCTTATACTGTCGATTGTCAATCTTTCTCATAGGTGCGGGACTCGCATCTGAGAGCAAGTAACGGAATGACTATTGAACGCCCGGCTGCCAGAGGTACAGGAATTGGGCGCCGCTCGAGTTCAGCCAGTCGGGCAGCTCGACGTTGATCAACGGTCCTATGCCGCTCACGGAGCTCGCCACACCGTACGCATTCGGCACGTAGCCCTGCGGACGGTGATAGATCACGACCCTTGCCTTCCGCACGCCGGCTGTCTCCCTGGCCCATTCGATTCCATCGGTGAGGTACCCGATCTTGTCTATGAGCCCTTCCTGCAGGGCCTGTTCGGCGGTAAAGACCCGGCCATCGGCGACTTCACGCAGTTTCTGCTCGCCCATGTTCTTTCGGCCTTCCCGCACGACGCTGAAGAACTGATTCGAGAAGCCCTCGATAATGCCTTGCAATACCCGGCGTTCCTCGTCGCTCAGATCGTGCAGCGGGGACGCAAGGTCCTTCAATTCTCCGCTCTTAATGGTGACAGCCTTGATTCCTATTTTCTCCATCGTCCCGGCGACACTGACCGTTTGGAATACCGTCCCGATGTTGCCGGTGACACTGCTTGGCTGGGCCATGATGGCGTCACAGCCGCACGCCAGGTAGTATGCGCCGCTGCACCCCAGACTCAGCACACACGCGACAACCGGCTTTGACGTCTTGCGTTTGAACTCTCGCAGGCTGTGATACATGATGTCGCTGGCGGCGACCGTCCCGCCGGGAGAATCCAGACGAAGCACCACCGCTTTGACGGACCGGTCCGCCGCAGCTTTGTCCAGCTTTTCAATGAACAAACTCACGGGATTTTCGCCCGAGCGCAGCAAGCCCTGTCTTTGCCTGTTCACCATGACGCCATCCACGTCGATGATGGCAATCTTGTCGAGAACGAACAGGCCCTTGTCCCTCTGTATTCGTGTCTCTTCGAGCTCCTGGCTGGTGGGCACCAGCTCCACCTGAAACGCAGTGGGCCCGCAACCAGCCAAAGGAAATGCAAAAATCAAAAGGCAAAGTGAAAAATTGAGGAAGTCATTGCCGCTTGCGGCAACTCCGCAATTTTGATTTTTGATATTTGATATTTGATTCTTCATCGTTCTATTTTCCCGTGAAAGCCTCTGATTTACGCAAACGGCTTGGCGCCCTTGAGCACTTCGGCGATATTGACAATGCCCACGCCGGGCCCTTGAGGAACCGTCATCGCGCCATTCTTGATTTCCAGAGGACGGCTGAGCCAGCCGTTGTATTTCTCGATATTCTGCTTGTATTCCTGATACCGGCCGATATCGGGCGTCAGGGAGGCGAAGTGCAGCATGTAAACGAATCCGAAGCCGCCCGAAATGTGAACGGTGGTCGGCATCCCCGCCAGGGCGGCCATGCGCGCCACGCGCGTGGAACGGATCAAGCCGCCGTAGTAATGAAGGTCGGGCTGTACAATGTCCACCCCGCGATTGTAAATCATCCAGCGGAAGCGGCGCTCGCTGTATTCCTGCTCGCCCCCGGCCACCGGTATTGTCAGGACGTCGGCGACCTTCTTTGTATCCTCCAGATGGTCGAAGGGGCATGGCTCCTCGAAATAGACCGCACCGATGTCTTCCAGCATCCGTCCTACTTCGATGGCTTTCGGCGGGTCATAGGAGCTGTTCGAGTCGGCATGGATGTCGATGCCGTCGCCCAACGTCTTACGGGCCAGAGGAATCAGTTTCTCGGTCCTGCCGGGCATGGCGTCGGCGTTCCTGCTCATGCGCCCGCCGACTCTGAACTTCACGGCTTTGGCCCCAGTCTTGTCCACCAGCGAGGCAAGGTACTCCACCTCTTCCTGCGGCGTCGAGTCCCGGCGTCCGCTGGCCACGTAAAACGGGACCTCCCGGCGAACCACGCCGCCTAACAACTGCCCCATGGACTTGCCTGTCACTCGGCCCATCATGTCCAGCAATGCAAACTCCATCCACGCCACCGGGCACCACAGCGCCAGACCCTGGAGCTTGTAGTTGCTCTGGTACCTGTACACCTCGAACAGGTGCGTTTCGAGATCGCGGGCGTCCTTGCCGACGAAGTAGGGGATGACCAGCCGATTCAATATCGGGTGCAGAACATCCTCCCTCCCATTCGTGAGGGCAATGCCCTCTGCTCCGTCTTTGGTCCGGACGCGCACAAAGCAATCGCTCCCTTTCTTCAGCAGCTCGATCGACTGTATCACTAACGGCGAGTCCAGACCATCCAACTGCAGGACAGGTTTCTCGGCGGCTTTGTCCAGCTCTTCCACAGTGGGGTGCGAGTGACGCGAGCCGTTCGTAGTGACGCCGTGAGGCGTTCCTTGGGATGCCCTTACGGGCACACTACAAGCGATGGACAACATGCCGGCCCCGCCGGCCAATTCAACAAAACGACGGCGATTCAACTGCATAATTAAGCCTCCATCTTGCCCAGATTTTTCAACAAGGCGATCTCCTTCCTGAGGACCTCGGTACGTTCGGCCTCGGGATATTTTTCGAGGGATTCGTCTTCGAGGCACAGGGCTCCACGGTAATTCGCTTTGCGCAGGATTGCCGCGACTTTCCTAAAATCGATGTCTCCCTCGTAGATGGGACAGGCGTACTTGCCGTATTCCCAGCCCATGGGCCGCCGGACGTTCTTCTTATCCTCGGGATACCGGATGCTCTTGCAATGCGTATGAAAGACCTTCGGAGCGAATCGCTCGAAGTTCTTATACAGATCGTCCAGCGGATGCCCATACCAGTAGAAGTTGGCTGTATCGAGAGTCAGGCCGAGGTGCGGCGAATCGACGGCGTCGAACAGCCTTTGCAGGAACGCGGGATCATTCGTCGTGTTGCCGTGGTTTTCGATTCCGTAGGCCACGGAAGTGCCCTCTGTAATGTCACAGAGCTGCTTGCAAACCTTGACGGCAAAGGAAAAGAATTCTTCGCCCTTGGTTCGGCGAGAGACGATGTCGATGCGAATGACCTTCACGCCCAATTCCTGCGCAGCCTTGACCAGCTTTCTGTTCCATTCCAGCTCTTCGTCGAGGCGCTCGTCAAATCGGTTGTGCATGAGAAACCCGGTGATAGCCAGCCCTTCTTCGGAGAAGCGGTCCTTCAGGGCTTGCAGGCCCGAATCCGTGGCCAGGTTGTACGTCTTCTCCGGGCCGTAGAGAGCCGGACAGGCAAGCGCTGGATCGACTTCGACCTCGACGCCGGCAACACCTAACTCCTTCATCGCCGACCAGCAATCAGGTTTTTTCGTCGTCTTCAGGAGACTGTCGCGACAGGCGGCAATCCATCGGCCCGATCGCGCGGAGGATTTATCGTTTCTCTGCGCAGCTATTGTTGCTGAGGAGATGGCCAGACCGGCCATCCCTTTGACAAAAGTACGGCGGGTCAACTCGTATGGGGACTTCTTCATATATTGTTCTCCTTCAAATGTCACGGTTACACGTCACAAGCCTTGACGGCCTGAACGAGCGATTCCAGCGGGTCGCGCGTGGGGCTGTACTCGTGGGCCACGTAGCCCTGGTAGCCCGTTTCGACGATTGCTCTCATCACAGCGGGATAGTAAATCTCCTGGTTCTCGTCGAGCTCGTGGCGGCCCGGCACGCCGGCGGTGTGGAAGTGGCCGATGTACTGAATGTTCTTCTTGATCGCATCGATCAGGTCGCCTTCCATGATCTGCATGTGGTAGATGTCATACAACATCTTGAAACGCGGCGAGTTCACGCGTTTCGCCAGTTCGAAAGCCCACGGATAATTGTCGCACATATAGCCGGGGTGGTTGACTTTGCTGTTGAGCATCTCCATGCAAATGGTCACGCCGGAATCCTCGGCGATCTTGACGGCTTCTTTCAAAATGACCTGGCAATTCTCCATGCCCTCCTGGTCGCTGATTCCCTCGCGGTCGCCCGCCATACAGATCACGTTGGGCCATTTGTATTCCGCCGCGGCCTTGATGTTCGTCCTGAAATCTTCGAGGAACTTGGTGTGCAGCGATTTGTCGTTGAGGCCCTTTTTGATGGAGCCGGCGCCGGGCACCATCGTCGCGACCAGACCGTGTTTCTTGAGCGTGGGCCACTCGCTCGGACCCATCAGGTCTCTTCCCACCAGTCCCATCTCGAGCAGCAGCTTTGCCGTCTGCTCGGCGTCCAGGTTGGCTTTTCGCAGACAGCCGCTGCAGATAGATTGCTTGATGCGTCCATTCTTGATGACTTTGCCGACCGCGCGGTTTGTAGTGACGCCGGGAGGCGTTTCTTTGGATGCCCTTACGGGCACACTACAAGCGACGACAGCCGCGGCCCCCGCCAGCACGTCGCGACGCGTAAGGCGACCCTCGCCTAAATTCTTCTGAACGTACCTCATTTCATGTCCCTTTCCATAATGTTTATCATTTCGTATAGGTTCCAAGCTTCACGCCGAAAACATCTCCTTGCGGATAGCATTGCATCCTGATGGCGGGGTTGTCCGCCGGAACGCGAAGGTCCAGCTTGCGGAAGTCTCTGATAGCAATATCCGTCACTTCGCCGCCGCGCTCGAGACCCAGCTCCCGCCGGACCGCGTCCAGGTCGGGGTATTTCTTATTCTTTTTCCATGTCACCCCCCAATTGAAAAGCCCCTGCCCCGCCGCCGGGTAGTAGAGATTATTCTCAAAAGTCAGGTTGAGATCTTCGAGGCTCGTGCCGGCCGGCGGCCCTTCAGTGGGATTGATGGTCTTGGTTGAGCCATCCCCAAAGCCTTCGGCTTTGAGGCTGCCACCCTCCTGCATCGACTTTGGCCAGTGCCGCTGGTCGTCTATGTCAAACCATCCCCAGACCTGTGCATCGCGATTATACGCAAAGACATTGTTGCGAACCGTCTCGTGATGATTCCAGACGGCTTGCGAGCCGCCGTCTATGAGAGGCGTCGAGCGTTTTTGCTCCCGGAAACTGAAGCCTTCCTTGTTTCCAATCAGCAGGTTACGCTCGATAAGACAATCGGGCGAGCTGGATATGCTGATACCGGCGTTGGCCCCCCACGCGCCTGGCGAGAATGCCAAGCCGTTGCCGACTATCACGTTGTCATGGGCGTGCAGACTGTAAGAGATCTCGTAAAAGATGCCTGCATTTTCATTGTCGGCGATCAGGCAATTGCGCACCTGGCACTTCTCATTGCCGATATCGAACCAGATGCCGTTGCCCCGGTTCTCGGTAAAGAAGCTGTTTTCAATGATCGCGCCTCTGGTGAAGGCAATCTTGTTGCCCCCCGCCTCCCAGCCCCGGTCGAACCCCTTGGTATTGTTGTTTCTTACGACGCAGCCGGTCATCAGGAGTCCATGCGCGCGGCTGGCACCGAAACCCATCTGGCCGTTGTATTGGAAAATGCAGTTGCGAACTACGATTCTCCGGCCTCTGAACCCCGCCCCACAGGCATTGATGTACTCGAACAGACAATCCTCGACTTCGTTGTCATCTCCTGAGATTTGCACGGCTCCCTGCTGTGCGCGGTTGGCTGCGTATCGAAAGCGAATGCCGCTCATCCGGACGTGGTTGCCTTTACAGGTCCAGATCGTATCGCGCACCGAGGCTTCGACGCAGGTTTTCTTGTTGCTGATGTCTCTATTGGCGCCGTCCCAGACGTAGAGACGCTTTGCTTCGAGATCGACAAAGAACGTCCCGCGGCTGAGTTTGGCTTTCTCAAGGACCTGGCCAAGCAGGTAGCCGTCCACAAACACCTGCTCGCAGCGGCCGATCAGGCGGTGGTAGTCGTCGGAGGGGTGAGTGTGCTGCTCGTTCCACGAAATGAATTGATAAGGCCAATCGGTGCTGAAAACCGAAGCGTTGGCTTCATCCTTTTGCCATTGCGTCAGGCGATTGGTGCCGGTGACAACAACATACTCTCCGGTTGCAGCTTCAATCGAGATGGGCGCCTCAGCCGTGCCGCTCTTGTCGATAATGACTTGCTCGCGGTAGATGCCCCCATGGATTATTGCCGTATCGCCGGCCTCCAGTTGCGAGACCGCCTCACCAATGGAACGCACCTGGCGGTCGGCACTGACACCCGGCAGATTCTCCTGGGCCACGTGCCAGGTTGTGCCCCGCGCCGGGACCAATAGAAACACAGCCAGTAAGAGACATCTCCATTCCATCGGCGACCACACTACCAGAATTGACCCCCAATGCCAAGTGTGACCTGGAGATTCGATCAGTACAGAACCTCAAACGTACGAGTGATTGTCTTCTTGTTCCCGCCGAGCTCGGCTTCGACAACCACCTTTTTGTCCCGCGAGAGGCTCACGTTCTCCATGAACAGGCCGTCCGCCGAGACGGGCAGTTCCGTGCCCCGAACGGTAATCTTTGTTCCCGGTTCCGCCCATCCATATAAATCTATGGGGCAGTCGTTTCCGATTGTCGTATGTTCGAGCGGAGTCGTTTGCACAAGCACTCTCGGCGGCGTGTCCAAAGCCAGCAGCTCTTCAATAATCTGCCTCTTTGCGGCATATAACACTTGCGGCTCTTTGCTGTAGTCGCTCATTGTTTTGACAACCTGCGACGCTATCTCCACACCCCTGCGGGATGGATCAATTATCGACACGCGCTCGCCGAGTCCGGCCTTCATTTCTCTTATCTTGTCTTCGAGCATCCAAAAGTACTCGTAGTCCTGAAGCCCGTTGCGCATCTGCTCCCAGCGCAGAGAGCACAGCAGTCCATCCTTCTTGGGATAGACGTGCCAGCCGTCTCCGCGATGCTGGCCGGGGGCTTCGAAGGGATCGTCGGTCCATTGATTGAATCCCCAATGCAGGTAGCCCTTGAGTCCATAGCGATAGTTCAGCCAGTGAAGAATGCGCGATTCTATCAGAGGCACATCAACGGTCTTGTTCGGATGGGAGCCTTTCTGAAAGATTCCTACCGTGTAGAACCACAATTCATAGCCCTGGTCCTGGGCTCTTCGATAAACGTCATACCATGTAGCAAGATAATCCAACTTGGGGACCCAAATCTCCAGCCTGTCCAGGCAGTGCGGCGTCTCTATCGCATCTATTCTTCGCAGCGCCGGCGCGTAGCGGTGCGCAAATTCCGATGCCTCCCTCCAATCCATCACGTTGTGGTTCGACGGCTCATCGGCAATATGGAATATCGTCTTCTCAAGCCAGCCTTTTTCCCTCAGATGATTCTCGAACGCAGGCAGAAATTGCGGCAGGAACTCCTTGCCCGGAATCGTTACCGTACCGCCGGCTGATTGGGCACGAAAGTCGCGCAGCATGATCTCTTTGCTCGACCAGCCACCCTCGCCGAACCTCGCCACAAAGCCCGTTTCGAGCAGGTCCATGTGCCCTGTATTCCAGAATACCTCGGCCCATTTGTCGAATCTTGAAAAATCAAGTTCGAGCTTGCCCTGCTCGTTCAGCTTGCAGGCGATCAAATCAAGGCTCACTCGAAAGACGTTCTGCCTATGCTCGGCCATATTCCGCGCATACAGCCCGAGCATTTCATAAAATCTTTCGGAATCGGATGCGTCGATCCCGTGAAATTGCTTGAATTTGTTCGTCGAGTACCACTCGGTGACCATCAGATGCCGTTCATCGGGCAACGTCAGAGGATATACGCTCAGTCGCAGAGGCAAGGAGGCAGTGCCCTGGTCGCTTCGGATGGTCAGGCTCGCCGCGTAGTCGCCTTCCTGGGCGTCCGGCGGAACCCACACGGTCAGATAAACGGCCCCATATTCGTCCTTCTTCAGGGAGATTTCCTTGTCTTCGGCAAGGTAATCGGGAAACCGTGCTGGCGCGGGACGAATCAAGTCAGTTTTTCTGTATTTCGGCGTGTTCTCGGTGATCGGAATAGAGCCCACAAAATTCCAGCTTGCTGCGTCGGCGGGCAGGGACATGGAACGTTTGACGTGCTGCAAGGGACTCAACGACACAGTGACGTGTTCTATGTCCTGATTGGCTTTGATGACACACTGGCCGGAAAGGTACTCGTTTCGGATGCCGAAGATCTCTATAGCTTTGCCCGGCTCGGGACAGTGGTAACCGTCGTTGAAAACCCTCACCAAATCGCTGGCCGCGAAGCATTCAAATGGAGCAGCCTGCCCCGCGACACAGGCTCCGCACAAGAGAATAAGTGTTGCCAAGACGACTGCATGAGGACTCAACCCCGGCTCTTTGCTGAACATCGTTTCTTCCTTTCCGTTTGAAAGCTCGAATTCTTTTTGGTTCGTAGTCGTGGCTCTGAACCATGAACTGCGAACGATAATACCCTGGTCCCGGTCCGGGTTCAATCGTTTATGCTCCACCCGGCCAATGAGCAGGCGCCCCATCTGAAATCGGCGTTGTTTTTTCAAAAGTAACCACGAATGAACGCGAACCGGGCTTAACCACGAAGACACGAAGAACACTAAGAAATAGCCGCGGATTTCGCGAGTTACGCGGAAGAAACAAAAAATCGTCAATCGCAAATCGTAAGTCGTAAATGACAAAGCCTTCTGTCTCCTGCCTCCTGTGTTCTGTGCCCTTGGCATGGCGAGGTCATATTCTGCTTTTCCTCGTTTTCAGCCCCAAAATCGCGGATTTGAAAAAAATCTTCATTTTTTCAAGAAAATGAGAAAAAAGATATCAACAATTTGGCCGTGAGATACGCTTCTCCCATAGATAGTGGGAAAGTTCTGAGTTATCTCATGGGCTGAACCCGTGAGATACGCCTCCATTTATAGTAGAAGTGGCTGAAGTTGTCTCATGGGCTGAACCCCGTGAGAATCGCCATACCTAATAGAAGGGCCGGATAGGCCCCCAAAAGCCGGATTTCGGGATAGTTGATCGATAACCCGCATCTGGTTAGCTTTTTTCTTTAGCATCTGAGAAAGGTCCTATATGGACGAAGAAGATCTTGTTGAAATACGAATTGATTTCCGGCAAGGAGAAGGAGACCCGGCACGCGTCTTTCGTGCAATGACAGGACTGATCGAATCAACGCAACGTCTGGATGAGCATTTCTCAACAATCATCAGCACAAGAGTCCGCACCACTTTGGTGCTCCAGGATATCGAAGCGGGATCATTAAGGGCGAAGCTTAAAACAATTGTTGAGGAAATCCCCGATGAGGCTCTCAAGAAGGGAGAAACGAGGAAAATTGTCGGCCACTTCCTACATAAAGCAAAGCATAAAGTCATCGATTGGTGTTCGAAAAGGGATCAAATCAAAGATCGAAATGAGGTCAAGCAACTCGAAGCAGATATCCACAAACTTGCAGGGGAGTCCGACGTGAAACTACTGCCGGCCTATGCACCAGTAGAGACGGGCACTCTCCTGTCAGACATCACATCAATTAACAGCTCGCTCGAACATCTATCAGAAGGAGAGGTGGCTACGTTCAACAGTGCTGAAGGGCAATCCACATATAATCCAAAACTATCCATATCCGACGCTGTGCTTAGAGACATTATCACGAGAGAATCTATCGTCACGGAGGGCGAGAGAATTCTCAAAGTGAAGAAGCCTGATTATCTTGGTCCCTCGAAGTGGGGCTTCAAATACGCGGGTCATCTCATTGAGGCCAGGGTACTAGACGAGAAGTGGCTGAATGACTTTCAGGGGCGCAATGTTGGCGTTCAGCCCGGCGACTCGTTGCGAGTGATACTTAGGGAAGAATTGTCATATGGCTACGACAGTGAAATTGTTCACGCAGATTATGAAATAGTGAAGGTGCTTGAAGTAATCCCCGCACCGAAGTTCATTCAACGTGAGTTGTTCGATTAAGAGAGAGACCGGTGTCTGATCTGAATAAAACCTTATTAGAAGTGCAGCGGTGAGCAATGCCTGACTGGCCCATCGGTTACGGAGCGGCAATATGAACCAAGAAACTGAAACAATCCTTGAAAAAGAAAAGTTCGATGCTTATTGTCTCATCCTTGGATTCACTGGCGCGCTTGGCAGTGGTTGTACTTTCCTCGCAGATGGAGTCAAGAGAAAGCTGGAAAGTCACGGACACTACTACCGCCTTTCCCAGTTCTTGGAGGAGGAAGCCGACAAAGATGGTATCGAGAAAACCGTTCAGAACCTACAAACCTTGGGTGATAACCTTCGCTTAACATATGGCAATTCGATTCTGGTAAAGAAGTGCCTTGATAAGATAAGGCTGGAGGACCTGGAAGTTCCATTCAGTAACGATGATGACACCGTCTTACTGATCGACGGGATTAAGAACGGCGGTGAGGTCAAGTATTTACGCCAATTTCCGAATTTCTATCTCATTTCCGTCCATGCTGATCGACATATCCGGCAAGAACGTCTTGTTGGGGAGACTGCTTCCTATCGAAGGTTCGATAACGAAACAGATTTCATCATCGCAGACAAACGAGATGAGCAGGAGGATTTTGTAAATGGGCAGCAGATCAAGAGGTGCAACTATCTGTCTGATATCATCGTCGACAATAGCACCTCCCTTCCGGAAGTGAAGGTTATAGACAGAGACAAGTTTTTCAACGATTTCATTAACAACTATATCCACCCAATGCGCAAAGTACGCAAAGGGGAGAAAGCGCACGACAGACCGCCAAAGATCGAAGAAACCCTTATGACAATGGCCTATTGTGCGAGTAAACGTTCCAGTTGTCTTAAGCGACAGGTTGGGGCTATTATCGCGTGTATACGAAAGATCAAAGATGAGTACCTCAACGCCGATTGTGATAGAGATGAAAGAGATCCGCCATTTCAGGTAGTTTCGTCTGGATACAATGACATACCGGCCGGGACGCCGTGTGTGTTTGCTGATTGGCATGGTTGCTATAGAGATCATCTCCTGCAGAAGCATGCCAGAGTAATCAAATGCTGCCCAAATTGCGGCCAAGTTTTGCCCGAGACGATCGCGTGCCCCCATTGTGGAACTCAGAACGGCAATCGGGTTCTTGAGTGTCCGGAGTGTGGTGGAGACCTGCTTGCTGACTATGAGTGCCAAAACCAACGATGTAAGTACAAGGTCTTCAGCGTATGCCTGCCGGGCGAAGAAGCGGCTCCGGGTAATCTTTTGGATATGTGCCGAGCATTGCACGCTGAAGAGAATGCGATTTTGGGACTATCTGGCGTTGCCAAATCGGGTAAAGGAGAATTGGTCCTCTACACGACGACTTTTCCCTGCAATCTGTGTGCGAACAAAATAATTGCTGCTGGGATTAAGACCGTGTATTATGCTGAGCCATACACAATGAAAGAGTCTAAGGAGTTGCTTGATAAAATCGGTGTGGACATAAAGAAATTTGAGGGGATCAAAAGTATTGCATATTTTCGACTGTATGCCTAAGGAGCAGAGATATGAAAGAGGACCGAAGAGATACGAGGAAAGAGACTGTTGTGCGTTCCGACGCGGATCGTAATAAGGAAGAGACAAGAATGGCACATTGCGAGAATCCTAGCAGTATGCCCAACCCAGTCAAAGGTCTTACGTTGTCTTTATATCCAATGAACAAAGAGCACTAAATTGGCGGCGGAGAATTGAAAAGGCCAGACATGTTTTTCGTTGAGAGCCCAGAAAGCAGCGAGAAACATCGGACCGCTTGGTTTGGCCTGGAGTGATAACCAAAAACATGAGGACATCTATGAGCCAGCCGTTGTCAAAACGGAGAGGGGATTTCTTTCACGTGAGGCTGGGTGAAATGCGGGTCTGGCGATAGCGGGTTTGATTAGGTGTTTTCTTCATCCGGCATGCGTTGGGGGGATTTGTTTCGGCGGGGGTGGCGGGGCGTTCGGGTGTCTTGTTGGTCCGGCGGCTTGATGATTGGCCCTGGTCAACGTATCAGGCTGGGAAAAGACTCTCCAAAGTGCATTCAATTGAAGTTCAGCGGTGAGCGCACGACCAGGGCGAAGGTCCGTCCTTGTACGTGACGAATTCGATAACCGCGCCGTCAGGGGTCTGATAGAATCCAGCCACGGCAAAGCCGGCGTCGAAGGGTTTCAGCAAGACCTTCATGCCTCGGGCGGCCTTGGTGATGGCGGCTGCGTTTTCCACGCGGTAGCCGATATGCGGAAGCTCGCGCAGGGGGCCGGTAACGGGGCTGTCGGGCTCGTAACGCAGCCACTCCACGCGGTAAGGATGGTCTTCGCAATTGGTGATCCAGACGCGCGTAGCCTCCACAAAAGCCTCGCCGGGTTTCTTTTCGGTGGTGACAATGCCTACGTGGTCAAATTCCATGGTTACACCTCAATAATAGGTTTTCGATTTTCGATTTGGGATTTACGATTGTTTTTGCCAGGATAACAAAGTGCCTTCTATTCTTGTTTACATCAGCAGCTCTCGGCGTGCTGCCTCCACAATTCGATCCAGCTCATGCAGGAAACGCTCGTCACGCTCTACGGGCTGAGCCGTTTCCACCAGCTTCCGCCAGGCCTGGTCGGCCTTTTGCAGGAGTGCCTCATCTTCCCGAGCGGGCGGGTAGGCACGCTCTTGCCTGGTGGTTCGATCCAGAAGCTCAGAGTCCCACAGCAGGTCACGAAAATGGCGGAATGTATGATCCGTCTGGATATAGGCGCTCTTTTCGCAGAATTCCATCTCGTTGATGAGATCCACACACAAGGTCTCGAGACTGACCTCAATGCCCCGGGCAAAACCGTACTCGGCCAGGTTGATGTCACGATCAATCATGGCCTGAGTCGGAGAAAAGGTCGATGCGCTGTCGAGCAGTCCAATGGGGAAAGAGGCGCTGACCGTTGCGGCAAAGGCCATCTGCCGATAGGTCTTGAGCAAGGCGGCCTGGATACCCGGACTCTTGGCCTCCACATACGCGGGTTCCACGTTGAGCACGAGGCCGTACTTGCTCCGGAACAACTGATGCAGGGCTACGTCAGTCAAGACCGCCTGGGGTACGGCGTAACAGATCTGGGCGGTTCTCATGTCCATGACCGCAGCAATGCTTGTGGTATAGAACATGACCTCGGGGTCAATCAGACTCGTCGCGGTGATACACCCCAGCAGTTCCGCTGCGGCTACCACCACGCTGCCCGCAGGTGTCACCGGGGTGGTGCCACCCAAAATGGGCATGGTCGCGAAGTTTACCGGGAATTTGTATTTTAGCGCCTCGGCCAGGACATCACAGGAACGCGTATCCAGTTTGAGCGGTGACGTGGTGCAATATGCATTCACAAAAATCGCTGGCTCGTGCGGAATCTCGCTCCTATTCTGATCAGCCGCCAGTTGGGCCAGCTCGACCAGGAACTTGACTTCTTGTCCGCACGTGGTCGCCACCCACCCCGGTTTATCCGTATGCAATAACAGCAGGCGCGCGGATTCGAGACTCTCCATGCGGCTGTCGAAGTCGCCGCAGACAAACGGGGCATTCACGGCCTTGACCTCCGGAAGAGCCTGACCCAGCTTGATCATATCGATCTGGTCCTGGGCCGTGGGTCTGCGATACGTTCCTGCGGGATAGTCATAGATAAAAGGCGTGCCAAAGCCATAGTCCAGCGTAAACTCATCCGGCCAGGCCACATCGTTGTCCGGCAGGCTACGGCAAAACGGATGCCACAGGGACGAGCGTACCTTCTTATACCGGTCTTTTTGGGCCGCGATTTGACGTTCTACCAGGTCCGGCTTAAACCAGGCCCGGTGTTTGTCAAAATCCACCCGACATCCGGCGGCGGCCAACGCCTCCAGCAGAAACCGTCCCCTAATCTGCAGACCGGTTTGTTCCAAGACGCGCAGCACTGCCTGATGGATTTGCTCCATCTGATCAGTGCTAATCGTTCTCAAGAGTCCCTGTAACACAAGCGGTATCCTTTGTCTCTATCGCTTTATCATAATTCTTCATTTGATCCTGGGCAAGCCAGTCCGATCTATTCCGTCGAAGAAAAGCCAGATGTGACAGATTCAGGATTTGTTTCGGCGGGGGGGCGAAGCAGGAGGTGGCCCGCGTGGATTAGAGAATCGGCCGGTTAGCGCACTTTCTTCTGGCGTCTGCGGACAAGGAAATTCCCCAGGACGATAACGGCGATCAGCAGGGCCATAAGGATCAAGCCGGCGTATGAGCTGTACGCGGCCACCTGCTTGTGCAGGTGGCGGAAAAACAGAGCCCAGCAGATGATCGCTATATACGTCCCTATCAGCACGGCGGTCATGTTCAGCCAGACTCGCAGGCCCAGCAGGAACCCGATCACGGAACCGACGACCGGGCCGGTCATCCAGAAGGGAAACCAGACGAAAGCAAACACTCCGATGGCGCCATACTTCTGGACCTTGTCTTTGTGCCTTTCGGCGGCCCGCTGAGTACGCTCGAAAACCTTCTTGAGCCGGTTGACAACCAGCAAATGCTGCCAGCTAAAGACGAACAAAGGATAGAGAACAAGCACCTGAATTGTTTCAATGATCATGCAGATCGTAATGACGGTGCCGTGTCCCATACCTATGGAATATCCGAACACCAGGCCGGCCGCCCGGCCGAATATGATTGCCGTGGCGGTTATTCCAATTAGAGCCTGGGACTGCTCAGGAGACACAAGCAGCTTGACCGCCAGCCACGCCGTGTAGGCAAAAGCCAGGCCGACGCCGAGCAGCAGCACATGGCCCTCGGAGGTGGTCAGAAGCGTCCGCGTCAAGTGATTTCTCATTTGAGAATTCGACTCGCCGCCGGGTTGTCCTGTTTCTTTTTCCATAGACTCCATGTTCATTCGTCGCGACAGGGACGTTTAGTTATTCTAACATATTCCCGCCGCTGTGCATAGTCGGCTATCGGCCAATCGCCTGCTCCGGGGCCGGTCAGAGGCCAGAAATACGACTGCTTGCGCCCGGGACCCGTCAAAAACTGTTGACGAAGCCACGGAATTGGGATAAATGAGGCGGCAGCAGGATTCCGGCGGATATATCGCCGCATGTAGGCGCGAACGGACTTTTTTTGAAAGGGCAGTGAAATGGCGAGCAATCTGGCCATCGACGGCGGTCCAAAGACGGTGACGAACAAGCTGGCTGGCTGGCCCCGGTTCGACGAGAAGGCCATCAAGGCCGTGGAGGATGTTTTGCGGTCGGGCAAGGTCAACTACTGGACCGGCCCCAAGGGCATGGAGTTCGAGCGGAAATTCGCCCAGTGGCAGGGCAGCAAATACGCCATCAGCGCATCGACCGGCACCTCAGCCCTGCACATTGCACTATCGGCCCTCGGCATCGGCCCGGGCGACGAAGTGATCGTGCCCAGCTATACCTTTATCGCCAGCAGCTTCTCCATCGTGCAGGCGGGGGCCGTTCCGCGGTTCGCCGACGTCAATCTTGACGACCACTGCATCAGCGTCGAATCCGCCGAGAAACTTGTCACCAAGCGGACCAAAGCCATCATGCCGGTCCACCTGTACGGCAACGTCTGCGACATGGACAAGATTCTCGCGTTCGCAAAAAAGCACAAGCTCTTTGTGATAGAGGACAATGCTGAGGCGTTCGGCGGCGCTTACAAAGGTAAGAAGACCGGCACCATCGGCCATATCGCGGCGTGCAGCTTCTGCCAGAACAAGACCTTCACCACCGGCGGCGAGGGCGGCATGGTCACCACCGACGACGAAGACTTAGCCTGGCAGGCGCGGAGCTTTCGCGACCACGGGTATGACGTCAAGAAGCGACTGAGCCTGCTGGAGCTCGAACAACGACTGCCCTACATCCACAACATGGTCGGCTGGAACTATCGAATGACCGAGATGCAGTCGGCCATCGGCCTTGCAGAGCTGGAGCGGATCGATTCGTGGAATATGCCCAATCGCCGGCGCAACGCTCACATCATCATGGACGCCATAGAAGGTCTGCCCCAGGTCCTGTACGCTCCCATCGACACCGAAGACCGCCGCAACGGGTGGTACGTTATGGCGTTTTCGCTGGACATCGAGAACATGGCGTGCGACATCGACAAATTTGTCGCCGCGTGCGGGGCCGAAGGGGCGCCGTGCTGGAAGGTCTTCTGGCCTCAGTGCCACACGGAAAAGGCCTATCGCGAGCACAACTCCTTCGGCAAGAGCGGCTTTCCCTTCAAGTCGAAGGAATACGCCAGCCCCAAGAGCATTGACTACAGCAAAGTCGAAGTGCCCAACGCGATCTGGCACCAGAGCCACACGTTCACCTGTTTCGCGTTTCCGACCTACAGCGAGGACGACTGCCGGCAGATCGGCGCCGCCCTGGCCAAGGTGATCAAGGCTTATTCGAAATAGAGCACAGGAAGGAACTGCGCCCATGCCTAAGCGAATCAAGTGGGGTGTCATCGGATCGGGCGGCATCGCCAGAAGAAGGACGATCCCGGAAGGGATCGTCAAGGCGCGAAATGCCGAATTATCGGCAGTCTTTGATATCGACCAGAAGGTCAATCGCGAAGTGGCCAAAGAATACGGCGCCGCGCCGGCCGCAAGCGTTGACGAGCTGCTCGGGGGTCAGGCCGATGCCATCTATGTCGCCACGCCTGCCAGCGCGCACGCCCAGCAGGTTCGAGCCTGCGCCGAAGCCGGAAAGCACGTGCTGTGCGAAAAGCCTCTCGGCATGAGCGTAGCGGAAGCGCAAGAGATGATTGCCCTGTGCGAGCAGAAGGGTGTGAAGCTTGGCTGCGCGTTTATGATGCGCTTTGTCGCCCAGCATCGGGAGGCCCTGGCTCTCATCGAGCAAGGTAGGCTCGGCGGGCCGGTCTATGCGCGGGCGCAGCTTTCGTGCTGGTACCCGCCAATCAAAGGCGCCTGGCGCCAGGACCCGGCCACCGGCGGAGGCGGAGCCCTGATCGACATGGGAGGGCACTGTATTGACCTGCTGGAGATGTTCTTCGGAAACGTTGCGAAGGTCAGTTGCTTTGTCAACAACACCATCCACAGCTACAAATCCGAAGACAGCGCTACGGCGATGCTGTTCTTTGAAAACGGCGCGATAGGGACCGTCGATACGTTTTTCTGCATCCCCGACAACAGCAGCAAGAATGTCCTGGAGCTTTATGGCTCGAAGGGCTCCGTATTGGCCAAAGGGACTATCGGCCAGGGACCGGCGGGCCAGATGGAGGCATTTCTTGAAGAGGACGGCAAGGGCTACGATGCGAAGCAATCGCGAGCGGCAAAGCAATCGATGAAAATCAAGCCTAAGCCGGTGAATACCTATCAGGCCGAAATCGAAGAGTTCAGCCGGGCCGTAATCGAGGACCGCGAGCCGGCCATAAGCGGCGAGCTGGGTCTGCGAAGTCAAAAAGTCCTGACCGCCTGCTACGAATCCGCCCGGCTGGGCAAGGTCGTTGCGCTCGGCTGAAGCCATGGATTTTACCGAGACTATCACCGATAATACGCTGCGCGCGATTCGGTTCGAGAGGCCCGACTACATCCCCATGATTTTCTGGATAAACCCCGCCTGCTGGCATCACTATCCGCAGGAGGCGTTGTTCGGGCTTATGGCCGGACACCCGCTCTTGTTTCCCGAGTTGACGTCGCAAAAGCGAGCACTGCCGAAGTTGGATCCGTGGGAGCGGGCTGGCGAGCCCTATACTGACCCCTGGGGATGCGTCTGGCAGACGACCGACGACGGCATCACCGGTGCGGTGACGCAGCACCCGCTGCCGAGCTGGGATGCATTTGCGAGTTTTGTACCCCCGGACCCCTCGCGAACAAACGGCATGACGGCAATCGATTGGGGCGCAATCAAGGACAAAATCCTCCAAGCAGGCAAAGAAGGCAAGCGCGTCGCCGGGACTCTGGAGCATGGCCACGCCTTTTTGAGGCTTAGCTATCTGCGGGGATACGAGAATCTTCTGCTCGATATGGCCGACGCAGACAAGAGGCTTTGGCGGCTGATCGAAATGGTTGAGTCTTTCAGCATGGGAATTGTCCGGCGTTACGTCGATCTCGGTGCAGCGATGATGCGCTATCCCGAGGACTTAGGAGCGCAGCACGGCCCGATGCTCGCACCCGAACATTTCAGGACGAATATCAAGCCCATCTACGAGCACCTCATCGCTCGGGCGCGGCAGGCGGGCTGCGTGGTCCACATGCACAGCGATGGGGACATTCGAGCGCTCGTCGATGATATCATCTCGTGCGGAATCGACGTGCTGAACATTCAGGACCTGGTCAACGGCGTCGACTGGATAGCCGCGAACCTCAAGGGCCGGCTCTGCATCGACCTGGATATAGACCGCCAGCAGATCACGCGTTTCGCCGGCCCGCGAGAAATCGACGAGCTAATTCGCCAGGAAGTGGAAAAGCTCGGCAGCGCCGAAGGCGGCCTGATGATGATCTACGGACTCTACCCGGGCGTCCCCTTTGAAAATGCAAAGGCGGTTGCCGGCGCGATGGAGCGATATGCTGCTTTCTATTCGTAGCGATTTGGTTTATGATGGTCCCGTTTGCCTGAATCACGTTTGTCTTGGCAGCAGAATTGAAGGAGATCGAGCATGAAAAAGTTTGGTGCAGCGATTATTGGTTGTGGCTGGGTGGCCGAAGAGTACGTCAAGGCCTTTGCGAACGACGAGCGGTCCGAAGTGCGAACGCTGGTGAGCCGAAATCCCGCCAACGCCGAACGATACCGAAACCGGTACAACCTCCAGTGCAGCATCGAGACCGACGCCTCCAAGATGCTCAAGCAAAAGGACGTCGATATCGTTGTGGTCTGTACGCCGCACAACGTGCACACGCAGTACGTGGTCGCCGCCGCCAAGGCCGGCAAGCATATCATCATTGAAAAGCCCGTCGCCCTCACGCCCGACGACGTGCTCAAGCAGCGCCAGGCGGTCGCCAAGAGCAAGGTCAAAACCATCGTCAGCTTCGTGCTGCACTGGAACCCGCTGCTGATTACCATCGACCGCCTGATCGAGCAGGGGGCGTTCGGCAACATTTTCATGGTGGAGGTCGATTACTGGCATCGGATATGGAACCTCAAATGGTATGGCGACCTGGAAATGAGCGGCACCGCTCTTATGACCGCGGGATGTCACGCCGTCGATGCCCTGCGATGGTTCGCGCGCAGCCCCGTCGAGGAGGTGTCCGCCTATCAGGTCAGGGGCGGCAACCCCGCCGACTACCCCGGCACGATCTCGATCAACGTCAAATTCAAGGGTGGAACAATCGGGCGCAGCACCACGAGCTTCGACGCAAAGATGCCCTATCGGTTCAACATCGGCATCTATGGCACCGAGGGCTCGCTGCGCAACAACGAGCTTTTCACCCCGAAACTCTTCCCCGGCCAGAACGACTTTATGAAAATCCCCTGCATCCTTCCCGACAGTGGCGACGTCTCGCATCATCCCTTCCAGGGCGAAGTGTCTCATTTCCTCGACTGTATTATCAACGACAAGAGACCCTCCCCCGACCTTGACGATGCGGCCATAACCCAGGCCGTCTGCTTCGCCGCCGACCGCTCCGCCAACTCCGGCCACCCCGTCCCCATCAGCGAATTCAAGGAATTGCTGTAACCGCAGTGAAATAGCCACGAATTAACACGAACAAACACCAAGAAACAGAGGATTTTGGATACTGGATTCCCGATTCTCGATACGCAGAAAAGGAGGAAAGCAGAATGTCCCCTTTAAACCACTTTAAGTAAACGACGACGACTACTACTACAACTGCTCACCGAACATCTTCTTGATCGCTTCGAGGACGGACGGCTCTACAGTACCGCCGAGTTCCCGGCACTTCTTCGCGTTGTCACGTGCCTTCTCATCCTCACCCTTGATCAGATATATCAAAGCACGACCGTTGTAGGCCCGGGCTATCTTCGGATCAAGCTCTATGGCTTTGTTAAAATCCACCAGTGCAGAATCCTCCTCCTTTTTGAAGAGGTACGTACCGCCTCGGTTGGCGTAAGCCTCCGCACTAGCAGGATCCAGTTGGATTGACTTTGTGAAGTCTGTGATGGCAAGATCCAACTGGCCCATGTCCACATAAGTGAGACCCCGGCAGTCATACAACTGAGAATTTGTCGGATTTAACTCAATCCCCTTCGTGTAGTCTAAGATTGCACTTCTGTGCTGCCCTCTGTGGCTGTACGCATTCCCGCGGTTACCATAGGCCTCACTGTCGTGGGGGTCGAGTTCGATTGCCTTAGTGAAATCGTTAATAGCTGAATCGTATCGACCCAGGGCAGAATACACTGTACCACGACCATCATAGGCATCAGGAAGGTATGGGTTCAATTCAATCGCTTTGTGACAATCGAGCAGAGCTTCGCTGTACTGTCCCTTCTGACGGTAGGCGAGTCCACGGTTAACATACGCACCTGCGTAGTTCGGATCTAACTCAATGGCCTTTGTGTACTCCCGCATTGCATCGTCGTGTCGATCCAGCTCGGAGTAGATGATGCCGCGGTTGCTGTAGGCCATGGCGAACTTTGGATCCAATTCTATTGCCTTGTTGCAATCTCGGATGGCTAGGTCATGGTGCCCCTTTTTCAGGTGAGCTACAGCTCGGTTGTTATAGGGATACGCACCCTTGGGATTCAACTGTATGGCCTTGTCGCACTCCCGAATGGCCGCGTCATACCTGGCCATGTGGATATACGGAATTGCGCGGTACTCGTATGCCTCGGCGCAATTCGGGTCAAGACTAATGGCTATGTTACAGTCACGGATGGCTATATCATGTTTTCGTAGCTCGGCATACAGAAGCCCACGTTTCGCATAAGCGCCGGCAAAGTTTGGATGTAGAGCAATCGCTCTGTTGAAGTCACTCATAGCTAATTCGAACTCTGCCTTTTGAATATAAACACCGCCCCTATTGGCGTAGGCTTCGGCGTAGTTCGGATCTAGTTTGATGGCCTTGGTAAGGTCTTCTATTGCCTCGCCGTACTCGCCCTTCTTGGCGTACACACTTCCGCGATTATTGTACGACATGGACGATTCTGGATTCATCCCAATGGCCTTGTCAAAGGCCCTAATAGCTTCGTCGTGGAAGCCTTTCGCGTGCAACTCAATTCCACGAACAACAAGCGCATTGAAAAGGCGCGTCTGCGACTGCTCACGGTCTTTTTCAATCCTGTTCATGGACTCAAGCTGGTCGGCTTTCTTGGAAGTACTTGTCTGGCAACTCACCAGCAGGACCGGAATGACCCAAATATACTGACCCAATACCTTCAGTAAATTCCGATATGCTTTCGTTTTCATGGTCTCTGCCCTCACATATTAACTCACTATAGTATTTACGTTGTGCTATACATTAGCAGATTATTCCTGAAGTTCAAGTTTTTTGAAATCTGGGTCCTCCTTACTTATTTGTCCTTTTTTTGGAGTCTGTGCTATCTTTACAGGCACGCTCATGCCTACAAGAACCTCGATAACAGCCCTGAAAATGGCATTATGCCATGCTCAGGAAACGCGAGACGCCGTTGCCCGCGTCGAAGGAGGCTCGGATGCACTATGATGGCATACAGCACCACGCATTGTGGTCTTTGCCAACCTGTCTTGCTGAGGAGACCTCTGTAATGTTAGCACAGACTCTTTTTTTGAGTCTATTTCGTGTCTCGCATTTGATTCTCCCAATCCGTCAGGGCACAGCTTTGCTCGACTTATTCTAAGAAACTATCTCAAAAGGGTAGTTTTGGCCGATAACCATCCGTAGGAGCCTTTTGAAAGGAACCACGGATGGCACGACAGAAACGTAAGGTGAAACCACTTCCCACGATTTGGGAAGTCAGCGACGAACTGTGGAGCATCATTCAAGCCAT
>Ga0214473_10000842_pt1 | contig 41949 bp, 29 predicted proteins | sample RVTome_7_FD_203509 | JGI IMG/M metagenome (GOLD analysis project Ga0214473, IMG submission 203509) | Soil microbial communities from uranium-contaminated site in the Upper Colorado River Basin, Wyoming, United States - RVT98D197 | ecosystem: Environmental > Terrestrial > Soil > Contaminated >...
ACAACGAGCAGGGTGAGGCGCTAAAGGAGATTCAAAAGCCCTTTCCCACGATCAATGACGCTGCGAAGGAAGGCCCGCATGCGGACCCATGGTGGTGGCCCTCAGCCTTGTGCGCAAGCGCAGGGGCGACGACATCTGGCTCATCAACGAGGAGAAGCAGACGATCACGAAGTCCGAGAAGATCCCCTACGTCTGCGACCATTTCAAGATCCATTGGGAGCGGGTTCTGCAGGTGCCCGTCCTCGAGGGTCTAACCTTCACGCTGAAGTAGCTGCTTCACAGTGGCGGCCTGCCGGACCTGAGTTCAGACGGCTGAAACCCGACGCTTGGCACGAAAGGCGGACGCGTCGGCTGCGCTGCTTTCAGGGCTGGATCTTCGGGACCGGCAGAGTGGCGGGGGGAACCTCAGATCCCGCGAATGGGGAGCCAGCCTAGGGAGATGTCGCCACGGGGGAGAACCGAGCTTCCAACCCCGCTCAACCCTGCCGCCAAGCCTGCGAGAGCTTGGGTGTCGCGACTCGGGAGCCTCCGCAGGACCCACGCGGCCATCGCCCGGCCTCCGTGGATGGAGATACTGCGCCCCTTCGCGGGGCGGAGCGTCAAGATCGAAGGTGGCTGTGCTCAGCCAGCCTGGATCTCGCGCCCCTCGTCGACTATGAAGCGGCTTGTCGAGCGCTGGACGACCTGAAGCGAGGGCTCGAACCTCGCCGATAGGGGAGACCTGGCCTGCGTGCGAGACAGGAACGCGCGTCGGCCGCCTCGCGACCCTGGCCAGCGACGGACGTGGAGGTCAAAATCAGCCGGAAGGTCCGCGCGGCCGTGTTTCGGGAGAGCGTCGCGACCCTCATAGGGTAGCCGGCTACGGCCACGTCCGTCCTGTCCTCCCCCCTTTGGCTGAGCTGGACGCGAGGCCTGGTGTTGCTGGCATCTGCTTTGCACCCCTGCTGGGAGAGCCGCCGCCCGGCCCGGCGAGCTCGCTTCTGGTCTTGACCCGCGGCAAGGAGTAGTGTCAGTTCGGGAGAGGACGATCCCATGAAGATCAAGGTCAAGCCCTTCAATTCCTTCGAGATGGCGCAGGCCCAGTTCGACAAGGTCGCCGCCTTGGTCGGCCTCGATGCGGGCGCCCGGGACCTGCTGCGCGAGCCGCTCCGCGAGTACTCCTTCTCCATCCCCGTGCGCATGGACGATGGCCAGATCAAGGTGTTTCGCGGCTTCCGCGTGCAGCACAACGACGCCCGTGGCCCCTCCAAGGGCGGCATTCGCTTCCATCCGCAGGAGACGCTCGACACCGTGCGCGCCCTGGCAATGTGGATGACCTGGAAGTGCGCGGTCGTCGACATCCCGCTCGGAGGCGCCAAAGGGGGCGTCGTGTGCGACCCCCACAACCTCTCCGCTCGCGAACAGGAGCAGATCTGCCGCGGCTGGGTGCGGCAGGTGGCGAGGAACGTCGGCCCGGTCTCCGACGTGCCGGCCCCGGACGTGATGACGAACGCGCAGCACATGCTGTGGATGCTCGACGAGTTCGAGGCGCTGCACGGCGGCAGGTACCCCGGCTTCATCACCGGCAAGCCCGTCGGCATGGGAGGATCTCTCGGCCGGACCGAGGCCACCGGCTACGGCGTCGTGTTCACGCTGCGCGAGGCCCTGCGGCAACTGGGGATCAGCGTCGACAGCACCAAGGCCAGCGTCCAGGGCTTCGGCAACGTCGCACAGTATGCGATCCGCCTCTATCACCAGATCGGGGGCAAGGTGATCTGCGTGTCTTCATGGGACCAGAAGGACCAGGCCGCCTACGCGTTCAAGAAGAGCGACGGAATCGACGTGGATGCGTTGCTCGCGATCACGGATCACTTCGGCGGGATCGACAAGGAGAAGGCCGGCAAGCTGGCTTACGAAGTGCTCCCCGGCGAGGCCTGGTTGGAGCAGCCGGTGGACATCCTGATCCCGGCGGCGATCGAGAACCAGATCACTTCCGAGAACGTGGGCCGCGTCCACCAGGGCGTGCGACTGGTCGCAGAGGGGGCGAACGGCCCCACCACCCCGGAGGCCGACGCGGTCCTGAAGCAGCGCGGCGTCTTCGTGATCCCCGATTTCCTCGCGAACGCCGGCGGCGTCACCTGCAGCTACTTCGAGCAGGTCCAGAGCAACATGAACTACTTCTGGGAGAAGGACGAGGTTCTCGGAAAGCTCGACGTCAAGATGACCTCGGCCTTCGGCGCCGTAAGCGAGCTGGCCAGGAAGCGCGACCTCTTCATGCGCGACGCGGCCTACATGATCGCCATCAACCGCGTGGCACAGGCTTGCAAGGACCGAGGCTGGGTGTAGTGGACCTGCCGCGGTTCGATCGCCGCTTCTTCGATTCGGGCGAGTCGCTCAGCGTCATCGGGTCGGGAGCCCTGGGCGGAAAGGCCCAGGGGCTGCTCTCGGCCCGCGATTTCCTGGCTGCGCGGATCGACCCGCGTGCTTTCGCGCGCATGCGGGTCGAGATCCCCACCATGGCCGTCATCGCCACCGACGCCTTCGATGCGTTCCTCGAGCGCAATCGGCTGCGAGATCTCGGCGCTTCCGGGGAGCCCGATCACCGGCTTGCCCACGCCTTTCAGCGAGCCGAGCTCCCGGCAGAGCTGGTCGGCGACCTGTGGGGCTTGATCCGGCAGGTGCACACGCCCCTCGCGATCCGTTCGTCGAGCCTGCTCGAGGACGCGCTGAAGCACCCGTTCGCCGGCGTCTATGCCACCAAGATGATCCCGAACAACCAGTTCGAGCAGGAAACCCGCTTCCGCAAGCTCGTCGAGGCCATCAAGCTTGTCTACGCCTCGACGTTCTTCGAGTCGGCGCGGGCATATATCGAGGCGACCGGGCGGGCCGCGCACGAGGAGAAGATGGCCGTGATCGTCCAGGAGGTGGTCGGCTCGCGCCACGGCCCGCGCTTCTACCCCGACGTCGCCGGCGTCGCCCGCTCCTACAACTTCTACCCGAGCGGCCACGCGCGGCCCGAGCAAGGCGTTGCGAGCCTGGCGCTCGGGCTCGGCAAGACCATCGTGGATGGGGGCCTCGCCTGGACGTACTCCCCCGCGTACCCCCACGTCGCGCCGCCCTACGCATCACTGGTCGAGCTGCTGGAGCATACGCAGACGGAGTTCTGGGCGGTCAACATGGGCACGCCTCCAGCGTACGACCCCATCGCCGAGACGGAATACCTCGTCAGAGGCTCTCTCGCGGAGGCCGAGGCCGACGAGACGCTGCGTCACGTCGCTTCCACCTACGATCCCCGCTCCGACAGGATCGCGATCGGCACGTCTGCAGCAGGCCCGCGCCTGCTGAACTTCGCGCCGCTGCTCGTACACGACGAGTTCCCGCTGAACGCGCTGCTGAAGGCCCTGCTCGCTGCCTCCGAAGAGGCGACACAAGGGAAGGTCGAGATCGAGTTCGCGCTCGCCTTCCCGCCGGAGCCAGAGGCGGCGCGTTTCGGGTTCTTGCAGGTCCGGCCGATGGCCGTGTCCAGCCAGCCAGTCGAGATCGCGCCCGAGGAGCTCGCGGACGGCGCGGCCCTCGTGGTGTCGCTCTGCGCCATGGGAAACGGCGTCGTGGCCGACGTGCGCGACGTGGTTTTCGTGAAGCCCGAGGCGTTCGATGCCAAGTGGACCCGCGAGATCGCCTCGGAGATCGAAGCGATCAACAGAAAACTGGCGAGCGCCCACGTCCCCTATCTGCTGATCGGGTTCGGCCGCTGGGGCTCGTCCGACCCCTGGCTGGGGATCCCGGTGAGCTGGCCCCAGATCTCGGGGGCGCGCGTGATCGTGGAGGCCACGCTGCCCAACATGAACGTGGACATGAGCCAGGGGGCGCACTTCTTCCACAACCTGATCAGCTTCGAGGTGCCCTACCTCTCGGTGCCGCGCCAGGCGCAGCGCGGCATCCACTGGCGGGGGCTGGCTGAGCTCGAGGCGGTCGAGGAGACCCGCTTCGTCCGCCACGCACGTTCCGTGGAGCCGCTGCTGGTCAAGGTAGACGGCAGGAGCGGGCGCGGCGTCGTGCTGCGCGCCGGAGGCCCATGAGCGAACCGCGCGGCCACGAGACCCGGGTGGAGGACATCCTGGCGGCGCTCCAGGAGCGCGCCAAGGAGCTGAACTGCCTCTACCGAATCGAGGAGATCCTCGCCGTCCACGACAAGCCCCTCGAGGAGCTGTTCCGCGCCGTGATCGAGGCGATCCCGCCGGGGTGGCAGCACCCGGCCGTCTGCCAGGTGAAGATCGCCTACCGCGGCCGGGTGGTCATGCCTCCGGCCTTCGTCGAGACGCTCTGGGTGCAAAGCTCCCCGATCCTCGTCCAGCGCGAACGCGTGGGATCGATCAGCGTGTACTACACGGAGACGATGCCCGAAGCGGACGAGGGGCCGTTCCTCAAGGAAGAGCGGCGGCTGATCGACACCATCGCCGACCGCCTGGGTCAGTTCCTGCTGCACCGCGAGCTGCGAAGCGTGTTCTCCCGACTCGAGACCAGGGAGCCGGCGCAAGCCGGAGAACCCAGACGCGACTGGTCGGTGGTCGTGGACATGATCCGACGCACCGACATGACCCTCTTTCGCCGGATCTCACGGAAGATGCTGAACCATCTGGCGTTCAGCGGCGTGGAGGAGGCCAAGGAGCTCGTCAGCCGCGCCTCGGCGTCCGAGGGCCCCGCAGAAGCAGAAGCGGGCGACGAGAACAGGCCCACGCCATCGCTGCCCCCGGAGAACGGCGAGGCCCTCGCCGAGGAGACGTTCCGGATCGCCGCGACGCATCTCGGCGACCAGGAGATCCTCTCGAGCATCCAGGTGTGGATCAAGGAGGATCGGGTGAACTTCCTCCTGCTCGGCCTGGAGAGCTCGTACACCTCCCTCGTGGAGATCGCCAACCTGATCGAGCGTTACCACCACTCGGGTGTGGACGCCAGAGAGCTCTCCCTCGCCACGCAGATGGGCCTCAAGGTCTCTCTGATCCGGCGGCTGCTGACGGACCATCTCGAGTTCATCAATACCTGCCGGAAGTATGTGGAGGTCGAGGACTTCATCGACCTGATCCACCACACGATCGTGCTGCCGAAGAGCCACGGTCGGCTCGGGGGCAAGAGCAGCGGGCTCTTCCTCGCCGCCCACATCGTCCGCCGCTCGAAGGAGCTGGCGGACGTGCTGCGCGACATCCGCGTCCCGAAGACCTGGTATCTCCCATCCGACGGCATCGTGCAGTTCTTCGCGTACAACAACCTCGACGACGTCTACAACTGGAAGTACCGCGAAATCGCGCAGATCCGGCAGGAGTACCCGCACATCCGGCAGGTCTTCAAGAGCTCCCGGTTCCCTCCCGAGATCGTGAACGGGCTGTCCATGGCCCTGGACGACCTCGGCGACCGCCCGATCATCGTGCGTAGCTCGAGCCTGCTCGAGGACCGCATCGGCTCGGCCTTCTCGGGGAAGTACAAGAGCCTGTTCCTCGCGAACCAGGGCAGCAAGCCGGCGCGGCTGGCGGCGGTGCTCGACGCCGTGGCCGAGGTGTACGCCTCGGTGTTCGGCCCGGACCCGATCGAGTACCGCGCCGAGCGGGGGCTGCTCGACCAGCACGAGGAGATGGCCGTGATGATCCAGGAAGTGGTCGGCACCCGGGTGGGGCGCTACTTCCTGCCGGCCTTCTCGGGTGTCGGTTTCAGCAACAACGATCTGCGCTGGTCCCCGCGCATCCGCCGCGAGGACGGCCTGCTACGACTCGTGCCGGGCCTGGGTACCCGCGCCGTCGACCGGCTCGCCGACGACTACCCGATCCTCGTGGCGCCGGGCCAGCCGGGGCTCCGTGTCAACGTGACGCCGGAAGAGGTCATGCGCTACTCGCCGAAGAAGATCGACGTGATCAACCTGGAAGCGAACAGCTTCGAGACCGTCGAGATCGACCGCCTGCTGAAGGAGGCGGGCCACGAGTACCCCGGGCTGCGCCAGCTGGTCTCGCTGATCGATCGTGACGGCATCCGCCGGCCCGGCGCCGCGCTGGACCTCGAGGAAAAGGGCTTCCTGTTCACTTTCGATGGACTCGTGACGGACGCGGCCTTCGTCACGCAGATGCGCAGCCTGCTCAAGCTGCTCAGCGACAGCCTGGGAACGCCCGTGGACATCGAGTTCGCCTCGGATGGGTCGCACCTCTACCTGCTCCAGTGCCGGCCCCAGGGCTACGCGGAGCAGGATGCGCCCTCCCCGATCCCTCGCGACATCCCCGAGGCCCAGCTGCTGTTTTCCGCACACCGCTACGTCTCCAACGGCAAGGTGCCCGACCTCACCCACATCGTCTACGTGGACCCCGACGCCTACAGCCGCATCGAAGACCCGGGCCGCCTGCGCGACGTCGGGCGTGCGGTGGGGACCCTCAACAAGGTGCTCCCCAAGCGTCAGTTCGTCCTGATGGGCCCTGGACGCTGGGGCAGCCGGGGCGACGTGCGGCTCGGGGTCAGCGTCAGCTACGCCGACATCAGCAACGCCGCGGTCCTGATCGAGATCGCGCGCAAGCGGGGCCACTACGTGCCGGACCTCTCGTTCGGCACGCACTTCTTCCAGGACCTCGTCGAGTCCTCGATTCGCTATCTCCCGCTCTACCCCGACGACCCGGGCGTCGTGTTCAACGAGACGTTTCTCAGCGGAGGGACCAACACGCTGCCGCGGCTCGCGCCCGAGTTCTCGCATCTTGCGGACACGCTGCGGGTGATCGACGTGCCCCAGGCCACGGGGGGCCAGGTCCTCCGGTTGCTCCAGAACGCCGATCTCGACGAGGCCGTCGGCTTCCTCGCCGCGCCGGCCGGGGGCGAGTCGTCCCGCCAGGCGGCGCCCCCTGTCCAGACGGCGCGGCCGAGTGAGGACCACTGGCGCTGGCGACTGCGCATGGCCCAGCGGATTGCCTCCGACCTGGACCCGGCACGCTTCGGTGTCAAGGCGTTCTACGTCTTCGGCAGCACGAAGAACGCCACAGCCGGACCTGGCAGCGACATCGACCTGCTGATCCACTTTGCAGGGACGCCCGAGACGAGACGCGAGCTGGAGCTCTGGCTCGAGGGCTGGAGCCGCTGCCTCGCCGAAGTCAACTATCTCAGGACAGGCTACCGCTGCGAGAGACTTCTGGACGCGCAGATCCTCACCGACGAGGACATCGCGCGCCAAACGAGCTACGCCGCGAAGATCGGGGCGGTCACCGACGCCGCGAGGCCCCTGCCCCTGGGAACGTCGGCCGACTGAGGCTCAGATCAGTTGCCGCGCGGCCCGCGCGGGGTCGTCGGCGTCGAAACGGACGAGCGCCAGCTCCGGCCCGTCATGGGCCGCCGACAAGCAGAGCGTGCGACCGATGCGCTGGCTCCACGAGCCCGTGAGGCGTGCCGACTCGTGGATGTGCCCATGGAGCGTCAGCAGCGGCTGCCGGGCCTCGATGATGCGCCGGATCGCGATGCTGCCCACGTGAACGTCCAGCGGCGTGTGATCGACCGTCTTGCCGTCGAGGCCTGCCCGGTCGAGCGCCGTATCGTAGGGCGGCGAGTGGAGCAACAGGATGGCGCGGTCCATCGGCTGGTCACGCAACAGCAGCTCGAGGTCCTTCTCGATCGTGGCGAAACGCAGCTCGTGCTCGAGCACAGGCGTCGTATGCGAACCCTCTTCCGGGGAAACGCAGCCCGGGTCGACGTAGCGCGAGACGTCGTAGCGCTCCCAGTCCTTGAGCCGGAAGGGCGTGGGCGGCACGCAGTTGTATCCGCACACGCTGAAACCCTCGAAGGCCGCACGTCGGCCGTGCACGTACTCCCAGAGCCCGGCAGCTGATCCTTCGAGGATCCCGGGCTCCTCGACGCGGCAGTCGTCGTTTCCCAGAATCAGGAAAACGCGCGGGTAGCGCGTTCCCAGCGCGCTGCGCAGCTGCCCGAAGCGGGGCGCCAGGAAGCCGACGCTGAACCCTGGAGCGTCCTCCTCCCGCGGCCGGAACCACGCTGGCAGGAGATCTCCGGCCAGGAAGACGGCCGCCGGCGCTTCCGCGGCGATTGCGGCGAAGAGCTTCTCGTAGCGGTCCCGTCGCCCATGCAAGTCGGAGGCGAACAGGCACGGAGTCATCGTTCCAGCATAGTCCGTTCCCGAAGACTCGCGTTCGGGCCGCGCCGCCAGGTGCTGCGGCTTCGCAGTCCCCGCGACCCTCTCGCGGCCCCCGTAGAATAGGAGTCATGCCGCGCCGGAAGCCGCACGCCGCCTGCGTCGACGTCGCGGTGATCGGCGGGGGTCCGGCTGGCTCGACGGCGGGCCGGCTGCTCGCGGAGTGGGGCCACTCGGTGCTGATCCTGGCCCGCGCCCCCACGGGGCGGCCGAGCCGCGTGGAATCGCTCCCGCCGAGCAGCCTGCGCCTGATGTCCCGCCTCGGCGTGCGCGAGGACGTGGATGCCGCGGGCTTCATGCGGACCAGCGGCAACACCGCGTGGTGGGGCGCGACCGAGGGCCGCGTCGAGTTGTTCCCGGGTGCCGCCGCCTGGGGCTATCAGGCGCTCCGCAGCCGGCTCGACGCGGTGCTGCTCGCCGCTGCCGCCCGCGGTGGCGCTCGTGTGCAAGCCGGGGCCAGCGTCCGCCGCGTGGATCTCGACGGACCTGCGCCCGCGCTGGTGGAGTACGAAACGACCCAGGGCGAGCCGGCACGCACGCGCGCCCGCTTGGTCCTCGACTGCTCCGGACGCGCCGGCGCCCTCGCCCGCCGCCTGGGGCTGAGGCGGCCGGAACCGGGTCGGCGCACGCTCGCCGTGTCGGCGCTCTGGCAGCGCGAGGGTGGCTTTCCGGTCGCGGACGATTCCCACACGCTGGTCGAGACGTACGAGAGCGGCTGGGTCTGGTCGGTGCCACTCGCGAACGGGAGGCGCCAGGTCACGGTGATGATCGACCCCGAGCTCACGGGCGACGCGGCGCCGAGACTCGAGACCCTGTACCACGCCGAGCTCGGGCGCACGGTTCAGCTCCGGCGGCTGCTGTCCGGCGCTGCCAGAAGCGGCGCGGTCTGGGCTTCCGACGCCTCGCTTTACAGCGCCTGCCAGTTCGCCGGACCACGCTTCCTGCTCGTGGGCGACGCCGGCTCGTTCGTGGACCCGCTTTCCTCGTTCGGCGTGAAGAAGGCCCTGGCCTCGGCGTGGTTGAGCGCAGTGGTGGCCCACACCTGCCTGCGACGGCCCGAACGGACGGAGCTGGCCCTCGCGTTCTTCTCGAGCCGCGAGCGCCGTCTCTACGCGAGCTGCCTCGAAGAGTCGTCCCGTTACGCCCGCGAGGCCGCCCTGCGTCATCCGACGGCCTTCTGGGAAAGCCGCGCACGGCCCGCCGTCCCGGCGCGCGTCGGGAGCTTGGACGAGGCGGAAGACGAGAGGGCGGATGGCGCCGAGGTCGCCGCCGCGTTCCAGGCCTTGCGAGCGGGTCCCACCGGACGGCTGCGTCCCGCCAATGGCGTCCGGATCGAGGCGAGGCCCGGAATCGAGGACCGCGAGGTGCTCCTGCGGGACGCGGTTGTCGGCCACGAAGGCGGCGCCGTGCGCTTCGTGCGTGGCGTCCACGCGCCGACGTTGCTGCGGCTCCTCGACCGGCATCCCCACGTGCCGGATCTCTTCGAAGCCTACACACGTCAGCACCCGCCGGTCGGGCTCCCGGATTTCCTGCGTGCGCTCTCGTTCCTGGTGGCCCGACGCCTACTGTCGAACGAAGGTTGATCGAGCCTTGCCGGCGTGATAGAAGGCGTGAGCCTCGCTCGAATCCATGCGCTTCATCATCGTGACGACGCTCCTGGGCTTGGGAGGCGCGCCGCCCGCGGCCAGCCCCGCCGAGGAAGGGATACCCATCACGAGCGCGGCCGTCCGCGCGGCGTGCGAGCCGTGCCACAAAGCCGACGAGCAGGGCCGCCTCACCCGCATCTCCTACCGGCGGACGACGCCCGAGGGCTGGCAGCTCACGCTGCGGCGCATGGCGAGCTTGAACGGCGCGCCGCTCGAGCCGGGCCCGGCGCGGGAGATCCTGCGCGACCTCTCGAACCAACTCGGCTTGGCCCCCGAGGAAGCCCGCCCCGCGACCTTCGAGGCCGAGCGCCGTCTCATCGACCACAGCTACACGGACAAGGACACCGCGGAGGCCTGCGCCCGCTGCCACTCGATGGGCCGCGTCATCGCTCAACGCCGCACCCGGGAGGAGTGGGAGCTGGTGGTGGCGATGCACCGCGGCTACTATCCGCTCTCCGACTTCCAGGCATTCCGCCGCATGGGTCCACCCGAGACGACGCCCGGCCCCGACGGGCGGCCACCCGACAAACGGCATCCGGTCGAAAAGGCCGTCGATCACCTCGCGCAGGCGTTTCCGCTGCGGACTCCCGAGTGGGCGGCTTGGTCCGCAAACCGAAGGCCACCCCGCCTGACCGGTCGCTGGGCTCTCTCCGGCCACCAGGCCGGCAGGGGCGCGATCTACGGGCGCTTCGTCGTCGCTGCCAAGCCCGGCAGCGAGGACGAGTTCGTCACCGAGAGCCGCTGGCTCGAGGCCCGCAGCGGCGCCAGCGTCGAGCGCAGCGGCCAAGCCATCGTCTACACGGGCTTCCAATGGCGCGGACGCTCGTTCGCGGGCGCGGCGCGTACGAATCCGCTGCGCGAGGTGATGTTCGTAGAGCGCGATCAGGCCCGCATGTGGGGACGCGTCTTCTCCGGCGCCTACGATGAGATCGGCCTCGACGTGACGCTCGAGCGCCTCGGGGACGACCCGGTCGTGCTGGGCGTCTGGCCCACGGCCCTGCGGACGGGAAGCGCGGCCCAGAGCGTGCGGCTGTTCGGCGCCAACTTCGCCAGCGATCTCGCGCCGACCGACATCGACTTCGGCCGCGGGGTGAAGGTGACGCGCATCGCGAGCGCCAGCGCAGACAGCCTTGCGCTCGACGTGGACGTCGCAGCCGACGCCCCGGTGGGGGCGCGCGACGTGTTCGTCTCAGGGGCTTCGCGGGCGGCGGCCGCCGTCGTCTATGCCGCGGTCGACGCGCTCGAGGTGACGCCGGGCGCTGGGATGGCGCGGATCGGCGGGATCCAAATGCCGAAACAGCTCCAGCAGTTCGAGGCCGTGGCCTCGAGCTATGGTCAGGATGGCAAGGCTGGGACGCCGGACGACCTGAGCCTGGGCGTCGTGGACGTGGCCTGGGGCCTCGAGGAGTACCCGGCGACGTTCGACGACGACGACGCGCGTCACGTCGGGACCATCGACAGCACCGGCCTCTTCACGCCAGGCGCCGACGGCCCGAACCCCAGGCGGCGCGGCTCCCGCAACAACGTAGGCGACGTCTGGGTCGTCGCGACACTCCCAGCCGAGAGCCCGCTCAAGCCGGCCCGCCCGTTGAGAGCCCGTGCTCACCTGCTGGTGACGGTTCCGCTCTACGTGCGCTGGGACCAGCCCGAGGTGAACCCGTGATGCTGGCCGCGCGCGAGATGCATCGCTTCCAGGCGGCGGGGCGGCCGTTCGCCTACCTGGTCCCGAGCGCCGCCATCTTCGCCCTCGACGAGACGGCGGCGGCGATCCTCGACAAGCTGGGGGAGGGGCCGCGACCACGCGAGGTGCTGGTCCAGCAGCTCGGCAGCCGCGCCGATCCGCAGCAGGTCGAGGAGAGCCTGGACGAGCTGACCCGGGTGCGGGCCGTGGGCCCGCTACGGGTGGCGCTGCCGCTGGCGCCCAAGCAGCTGCCTCCCCAGCCATTCCCGCTCACGACGCTGGTCCTCAACGTCACCAACCAGTGCAACCTCGCCTGCACCTACTGCTACGAGTACGGCGAGGACAGAATCGTGGACACGCAGGACGGGCGCAAGCCGAAGTTCATGACAGAAGAGACGGCACGCGCGAGCGTCGACTTCATGCTGAAGCAGTCCGGCGAGAACGAGCGGGCGCACCTGACGTTCTTCGGCGGCGAGACGCTGCTGAACTTCCCGGTGCTGCAGAAGACCCTTGTCTACGCCCGCGAGCGCGCCCGTGCGCTCGGCAAACAGGTCGACTTCAGCCTCACGACCAACGCGACCCTGCTCCGGCCGGAGGTCATCGAGTTTCTCGCGGAGAACGACGTCGCCGTGACCGTCTCGATCGACGGCCCGCGGGAGATGCAGGATCGCTTCCGCGTCTTCTCCAACGGGAACAGCAGCTACGACGTCGTCCTGCCCAAGGTCCGCGAGCTGCTCCGCCGCCACCGGGGGAAGCCCATCGGCGCTCGTGTCACGCTCACGTCGCAGACACTCGACGTGAGGCGCATCTTCCAGCATCTCACGCAGGAAGTGGGTTTCGGTGAAGTGGGCTTCGCTCCCGTCACCACGGCGCCCGGCCGCGCCTACGCCATCGGCGAATCCGGCTTCGACCAGATGCTGGCCCAGTTCCGCGAGCTGGCGCACGAGTTCCTGGCTTCGGCCGTGCAAGACCGCCCCCACGGCTTCTCGAACGTGAAGGACACGCTGCTGGAGATCCACAAGGGGGTGAGCAAGGCCTATCCCTGCGGCGCCGGCCTGGGCCTGATGGGCGTCGCAACCGACGGCGAGGTGGCGCTCTGCCACCGCTTCGCCGGCTCCGGAAGCCACAGCCTGGGCAGCGTGCGCGAGGGGGTCGACCGCTCGGCGCAGGCCGCCTTCCTCGAACGACACCACGTCGACGAGAAGACCGATTGCAGCCGCTGCTGGGCGCGTCCGCTCTGCGCGGGCGGCTGCTATCACGAGGCCTACACGCGCTACGCCGACACGGCCCGCCCCAACCTCCATTACTGCGAGTGGATCCGCGGCTGGACCGAGACCTGTCTCGAGATCTACGGCGAGCTCTCCGTGCGAAACCCGGCTTTCCTCGCCCGTTTCGAGGCCGAAGCGAGGACGCAAGTCTAAGGGGGACCGATGCGGCATCTGGCAGCGATCAATCGCAAGGCGCGCCTGGTGGAGCGGGCCGTGGGCAGGAAACCCAGCTCGGCTGAGCCAGCAGACGATGTCGTCGCGCTCCAGGCAGGCCCGCCACAGCAACCGCAGGGACCCCACGTACCCCTCGGCTGCTCCCTCGTCTTCTTCCCCGGCTGGGAGGTGGACCGCACCGGTGGCACCGCTGGCTTGTGCCAGCCGGTCGAGCGGGACCTCTTCGACTGCCACTGGGGCTGCTTCTGGCCCGCCCAGGTGCCCGACGACCTCAACCACGCCCCCGACTGGACCGGCCAGTGTGCGGCCGCCCAGAGGGACTGGCGCAAGATCGACCTGATCTTCCCGTGACACGGCGGGCCATTCTCGCGTTCCTGGCGCTCGCCGTTCTCGCGGGCCCGCCGCCCGCGCCGGCCGAGAAGCGGAGCGGCGGCAACGCCACGCTGTACGTGGGCGCGCGGCCCAACCGCATCCTCATCCTCGACGAGGCGACCGAGAGCGTCACGGGAGAGATTGCGCTGCGCGCCGGAGCGCCGGGCGAGATGATTCTGTCCGGGGACCGCCGGCGCTTCTACATCGTCGCGCACGACCTCGAGACGCTCGAGGTCGTCGACATCGCGGCTCGTGCGAGTGTCGACGTCTTCCGCCTGGGCGCGGGCGACACGCGCGTCCGGATCGCCGAAGGCATCGCCGCCGACCCGAAGGGCCGCTTCCTGATCCTCAACACGCGCGCCGCAACGAAGCGAGTGGACCGCTTCGAGATCGGCCCGGCCACCCTCGTGCAATACGACCTCGAAGAACACAAGGTCTCCCGCACGATCCCCTGGCCCGACGCCCAGGAGCGCGACGAGGTGCAGGTCCTCCTGTCGCCGGACGGAAGGCTGATGTACCTCTTCGCCGAGGACGTCTTCATCTACGAAACCGAGGGCATGACCCAGGTGGACCGCTGGGAGCTGTCGAAGCCGGTGGAGCCGGGCTTCGGTCGTCTCGACTTCGCGGCGCAGGGCGACAGCGACGAGGAGCCAGGCTTCTACTCGGGGCTGTTCAGCGTCCAGGATCCCGTCGCGAAGCGGCGCATCCTGGGCATGGCTCGGATCGACCTCGTCGGCAAGGCGGTAGACTTCTGGACGCTCGGACCCGATGTCCCGCGAAACAGGGGCCGTGGGCTGAGCGTCTCCATCGCGCCGGGGCGTCTGCGGGCCCACGGTCTGGTGCAGGACATCGGCCATTACGAGTTCTGGACGCTGGATCTCGCAAACCACCGACTCTTGAGCCGTACCGAGTTCAAGGGTCGGCCGCGCATGCGGCACAAGGTGAGCTCCAATGGGAAGCTGATCTACGTCTACCAGGCCGGGAACACCATCGACATCTACGACGCGACCAGCTACCGCCTGTTACGGACGCTCGAGCTGGACGGCGAGACCACCACCCAGATGTTCGTGCTGTCGTCGCGAAAGTAGCGAGGCGAGGCCCTCCTTGGCGCCCGCGCCAGGCTCCCGCTCGACCCTGCGCGCCGCGCTGCGCTACGCTCTCCCCTACCGTCGCGACCTGGCGCTGGTCCTGGCCATCAGCCTCGCGAGCACGGCTTTGTCGCTGTACATTCCCCTGCTCTCCCGCGACCTCGTGGACCGCGCCCTGCTCGGTCGCGATCCCGCCAGCCTGGTGCGTATCGTGTTCCTGTTCGTCGCCATGACGGCCGCGGGCTTCGGCCTCAACGTCGTGAGCGGCCTGCGCTACACCCGGGCATCGGCGCAGATCCTGTTCGAGATGCGCCTAGACGTCTACCGCCATCTGCAGCGCCTCTCGCCGCGCTACTACGCGCGGACCCGCCTGGGCGACATCGTGTCCCGAATCAACAACGACGTCGGCGAGGTCCAGCGCGTCGCGGCCGAGGCGCTGCTGGCTTCGGTCGGCAACGTCCTGTTCCTGGCCGGCAGCGTGTTCATGCTCTTCGTCCTCGACCTCCGCCTGGCGCTGCTGAGCCTGGCCTTCCTGCCCCCCAGCGTGTGGCTGCTGCTGCGCTATCGCCGGCGGCTGGCCGAACGTGTCGCGGCCTTCCGTCAGAGCAGCGCCGACATCGGCAGCTTCCTGATCGAGACGCTGCTGGGCATGAAGCTGGTCGTGATCTCGAACGCGCAACAGCGCGAGGTCGAGCGCTTCCGCGACCGCAACGACCGATTCGTACGCTCGCTGCTCTCGATGCAGCTCCTGACGTACTTCGCCGGAGGCTTGCCTGGTCTCGTGCTGGCGGGCAGCGCAGGCTGCGTGTTCCTCTTGGGAGGCAGCCGGGTCATCGCCGGCAGCTTGACGCTAGGCGCCTTCGTGGCCTTCATGGCCTACCAGATGCGGCTGTTCGCGCCGGTGCAGGCGCTGATGGGCCTCTACGCGAGCCTCGCCACGGCCGCCGTCTCGCTGGGGCGCGTGCACGAGATCCTGGAAACGCCGCCGGAGGTGGTCGAGCGTCCCGACGCGCTGCGGCTGCAGCGCGTGCACGGAGATGTCGTCTTCGAAAACGTGAGCCTGCGTTTCGATCGGGGAATCCCGGCGCTCGAGGGCGTCTCGTTTCGCGTGGGACCGGGCGAGGTACTGGCGCTCGTCGGTCCCAGCGGCAGCGGCAAGTCCACGATCGCCGAGCTGCTGCTGCGGCTGCTCGACCCGGACTCGGGTGTCGTCCGGCTGGACGGCCACGACCTGCGCTCGCTGCGGCTCGCGGAGCTGCGCCGGCACGTCGTGCTCGTCGAGCAGGAGCCGTTCCTGTTCCATGCCTCGATCGCCGAGAACCTCCGCTACGCCCGCAGCGAGGCCTCCGAGGCCGAGCTGCGCGCCGCGGCACGGGCGGCGGGGATCGACGCCTTCATCGAGAGCCTGCCGCAGCAGTACCAGACGCTGGTCGGCGAGCGGGGCCGCGCGCTCTCGGCGGGCGAGCGCCAACGGATCGCGATCGCCCGAGCCTTCCTGGCGGACCCTGCGGTGTTAGTGCTGGACGAGCCCAGCGCGGCGCTCGACCCGAGCGGCGAAGCGCAGCTGGCGGCGGGCTACGAAGCGATCATGAAGGGCCGCACCACGCTGCTCGTTTCGCACCGGCTGCGCCTCGTGAGTCGCGCCGATCGCGTCGTGGTCCTCGAAGGGGCGAGGATCGTCGAAGAGGGATCGCCCGGGGCGCTCCTCGAGCGCCAAGGCGCCTTCGCCGGGCTGTTCCGCTCGTGACGCTCCGGCTTTCCCCGGGGCGGACGGGACGCACGGTCAGCGTCGCGATCATCGACAGCGGCGTCAACGCGGCCCATCCGCACGTGGGCGGCGTGGCCGGCGGCGTCGGGATCGGCCCGGACGGAAGCGAGCACGCCGACTACCTGGATCGGCTCGGGCACGGCACGGCGGTGGCCGCGGCCATACGCGAGAAAGCGCCAGCGGCGGAGCTGTACGCGGTCAAGGTCTTCGATCTCGCTCTCTCGACCGGCATCACCGCGCTGGTGGCCGCCATCGACTGGGCCGCTCGCCGCGGCGTCCAGCTCGTGAACCTCAGCCTTGGCACCGCGCGCGGCGAGCACGAGGAAGCGCTCCGCGCGTGTGTCGCGCGTGCCGCAGAACGTGGCGTCTGGATCGTGTCCGCCCGGGAGCAGGACGGGCAGCGCTGGCTTCCCGGGTGCCTGCCGGGAGTGGTCCCGGTGCGCCTCGACTGGGACTGCCCCAGGCAAAGCTGCCGGCTCGACGTGGCGCCGGACGGCGCCTGGGTCTGCTGCGCCTCGGGCTTCCCGAGGGGGATCCCCGGCGTACCACCCGAGCGCAACCTCAAGGGGATAAGCTTCGCCGTGGCGAACGTGACGGGCCTGCTCGCGCAGGCGCTCGAGAGCGCTCCGCCTCCGCGCGGCCTCGAGGACCTGCGGCGCTGTCTGTCCGGGTGAGCGCTCCGGATCGCCACGCGACTGGAGGAGATCTCAGGGCTGCTGACGCAGCTCGAGGCCGAGGTCGCGCCGCGCTGAGGCTCAGCGCGGAACACGACCAGGAGGCCTGATGCTGCGCGCCGCCGGCGTCGTCGCGCTGCTGACCGGTCCAGCCGGCGGGCTCGTCTTCGACCGCGACTTCTTGCGCGACCTGCCGTCGAGTCGCGACGTTTGGTCGCTGGTCGAGAGCGTCGATCCTCTCTGTATCGTGGACCGCCTGGACAACGGCGGCTTGCACGCCGGCGAGCCCGGGCGCGTGGGCTGCCACGGCAGTTCCTGGACCCAGGCGGCCTTCCTGCTGGACGGCCTCGACGTGACGGATCCGGACCGCGGTGGCACGCCGCTCTTCGTGCCGGACCTGCTGGCGCTCGAGTCCGTGACCGTCCGCCGCGAGCGCCTGCCCGCGTCGTTCGCTGGTGCCGGCGCGAGCTTCGAACTGACAACGCGACGGCCGGCCCGCGATTGGTCCGGCGCCATCGAGGCCCACGGAACGGACGGGCGTCTCCAGGGCGCTTCGGCGACTCCGCCTCCCACCGCGCGCTACGGTCGCGCGCACCGTGTGGCGGCGTTACTGCAGGGCCCGCTCGTGCGGGAGCCCGTGTCGTTCCTGCTCTCGGCCGGCGACTCGGGCGCTTCGCGGCTCGAGCCGCGCGATCCTCGGCCGCTTGCGAGCCGCAACCGCTCGCTGCTCGCCCGCATGGTAGTCACCCCGCGCGACGGCGAGGAGGCGCGAATCCTGGCCGGCGTCCAGGATTCGACGCGGCCACTGGCTGGCCGGGCCTTGTATTCGAATCGCGACCTCAGCGAAGCCGAGCGTCTCGGCCACGTCCAGGCGACGTGGGAGCGACATTCCGACGAGCGTCGCTTCCGGCTCGGCGCCGGCTACTCGCGCGCATCGCTGCGGCCGCACGTCGAGACCGCGCCTGACGGAGTCGTCGAGCGCCTGCTCGACGGCCCCGGCCCCGAGCTGGTCCCGGCGCGCAACGTGCGCCGGCGCTGGATCGCTGACGCACGCTGGGCGGCCACGCTGGGCACGCTCGCCGCGGGCCCCCATGCTCTGGAACTGGGCCTCAGCCTGAGCCATGCGAGCCTGGTGGCCACTTCGACTGCGACGCCCGGGCTCGTGGGCGAGACCGTGGACGGCCTGCCCGCGCGGGCGTGGGAGTACGGGTACGCCGACACGGCATCGCGGCGGCAGGCCACTGAGCTCGCGCTCGACGCGTCCGACCGCATCTCGCCCACGCGCCGGCTCGAGCTTGGCGCGGGCGTCCGCTTCGAGGCGACCCGCGCGTCCGCACGCGGCGGCGGCCGCATCGGCTGGCTCACGCTCTCCCCGCGGCTCTCGGCGCGCTGGCGCGCGCTCGATGGCATCCGGCTCGGCGTGTTCGCCGCCTACGGCCGTTACCGGCAGCGCCTGGCGCTCCGCGCGCTGGCATTCGGCGATCCCGCCGCTGCCGCCGGCGCTTCCTACCTGTGGACGGACGCGAACGGCGACGGGCGGATCCAGCCCTCCGAGCGGGGCGCGCTCGTGGCGCGCGTCGGGCCGGGCGGATCGCTGGCGGCGATCGACCCGCGGCTCGAGCCGCCGCGCAGCGACGAGCTGCTGCTGGGCATCGAAGCCGAGCCGGCCGCCGGCCTGACCCTGCGCTTCACGGCGATCCAGCGGAAGGAGCGGGACCTGCTGGAGTCGGTCAACGTCGGCGTGCCGCTCGCAAGCTACCGCGTGAGCGGCATCCCCGACCCTTACGTGGACTTCGTGGGCCCGGCGGACGACCGCGTGCTGCCGCTCTACGATCGCGACCCCGCGAGCTTTGGCCTCGACCGCTACCTGCTCACGAACCCTGCAGGACATAGCTTGCTGCACGAGGGTTTCGAAGTCTCGGCGGAGAAGGCGCTGGGCCGGCTGAGGCTGCTGCTGGGCGCCGCCGCGAATCGCACGGACGCGAAGAGCGGCTGGCGGGGCTTCCGCGCCGGCGAGAACGACCAGGGCCTGATCGGCGAGCTGTTCGACGACCCCAACGCCGGCAGCTACGCCCGGGGTCGCGTGTTCTTCGACCGCAACTACGTGGTGAAGCTCGCGGGCAGCTACCGCTCGTCGGGCGACGTGCACGTGGGCGCCGCGGTCCGCTACCAGGACGGCCAGCCCTTTGCTCGCTTCGTCGTGGCCCCCGACCTGCGCCAGGGCCCGGACATCGTGCAGGCGGTGCCGGAGGGCCGGCACCGCTTCAGCTACACGCTGACTGTGGACGCGCGCGTCGAGAAAGGCTTCCGGGTGCGCAGCGAGCGGTTGGCGCTCGTGCTCGAGGCCTTCAATCTCCTGGACGCCCGCAACTCCGTCGAGGAGGAGGTCGTCACGTCCCCAGCCTTCCGCGACCGGCTCACGCGCCTGGTGCAGCCGCCGCGCGCGCTGCGCCTCGGGCTGCGGCTCGAGCTCTGACTCCGCTCAGCGCAGCAGCCGCAAGACCGGGACCGGCGCCGGTCCAGCAGCGCGCAGGGCCGGAGGAAGCGAGGCCAGGTTCTGCTGCGCCTCCTGCGAGGAGCCGAAGACTCCCCAGTAGATCCCGTAACAGGCCGCTCCGCGTCGCCGCGCGCGCAACAGGAAGAGCTGCTCGTCGCTCCCGGAGGCGTGCACGAGCTGCGCCACGTTGGTTGGATCGCAGTAGAGCCCGACAGCGATCGTGAACCTGTCGGCGGCATTCAGCCGTAGGTGCTCGCGGAACGCATCGGACGCCTGCGGATAGCTGCCACGCCTCAACAAGTCCCGGCCTCGGGACAGCGCTCCCGACTCGAGCGTGGCGGCTGGAGGGCGCACGCCGAGTGTCTCCGGCGGCCTGGTCGGCTCCTGATCCAGCGGAGTCCGGGCCGGCGCGGCCGGACGTGGCGGCGGCAGTGGCGAAGCCGGCTGCGCGCCCAGGTCCGGCCCCGGCACGGTCCTCCGTGGCGAAACCGGTTCCGGAAGCGGCCGCTGCATCCCGGACGACGCCGCGGGCTCCCTGCGGCCACCGAGGCCGAAGCTCACTCCGGCCACGACGCGTAGCTCTTGAGATGACTGCTCCTCGCGGAAGATGTTCCGGAAGTCGACGCCCGTGCGAAGAGACACGTTGTCGCTGATCTTGAAGCCAAGGCCCGCCCCAGCCTGCACGGCGAGATCCCAAGTGGACTCGCTCTCGCCGCCGAAACTCTCGCTGCTGCGGACCCCCCCCACCAGGGCTTCGACGTAAGGGGTCAGCTTATCCCCCCGAAACGAGTAGCGAGATCCCCCCAGGATCGTGTGCTCGCTGAAATCGCCTCCTTCCTCGCTCTTGTAATGGCCTCCGAGGTCGACGACGAGACCGAGCGAACGGCCCAGGTTCCTGGCGATCGATGCGTTCCAGCCCTTTGGAATGCTCACGGCCTCGTCGGTCACGTCTCGCAGGTAGGCGTAGCCCCCGAACACCTCGTATTGCGGAGCGTCGCTCTGCGCCCGCGCGGCCACCGCACCGCCGAGCACGAGGACAGGGCCGAGCACCAAGACCGCGAGAGGGCCGGATCCACACCCATTTCTCACGCTGACCCCCGATTCTGTGTTTGTGGCGCACACGTTAACCCTCCGCCGGCCCGCGCGTCAAGGCTCGAACACCTCCTCAGAACGCGGGATCGCGGTGGACGACGCGCCCGTCCATCAGGGTCAGCAGCACCCTGGTCTTCAGGATCGCCTCCGGCGCTTGCTGGAACAGGTCCTCGGACAGCACCACCAGATCGGCCAGCTTGCCCGTGCTGAGCGAGCCCTTCTGCTTCTCCTCGAACGAGGCGTAGGCGGCGTCGATCGTGTAGTGCCGCAGTGCGCTCTCGAGGCTCACTGCCAGCTCGGGGTGCCAGCCAGCCGTGGGCGTTCCCTCCCGGGTCTTGCGGGTGACGGCGCAGTAGAGGCCGCGGAACACGTCCGAAGTGACGACGGGCCAGTCGCTGCCGAATGCCAGGCGGCCCCCCGCTTTCTCGATGTTCCGCCACGAGAAGCCGCGGCCGGCGCGATCCGGGCCGATGTTGCGGCTCCAGACGTTGAAGTTGTTCTGGTCGGGGTTCGCGTGCAGCGGCTGCTGCGAGGCGATCACGCCCAGGGACTTGAAGCGCGGGTAGTCGGCGGCGGCGATCGTCTCGATGTGCTCGATCCGGCCGCGGCGGTCGCGGTCCCCGTTGAGGTTCTGGGCCGCCTCGTACGCGTCGAGCGCCATGCGCACGCCGCGGTCGCCGATCGCATGCAGGTAGACCTGGAGTCCGGCCTTGTCGGCGGCGACCACCGCGGCCTTGAGCGCGTCCGGGTCCCAGTTCGGAAGGCCCAGGCCGAAGCTGGCGTCGTCCGAGTAGGGCTCGAGCATCGTCGCCGTGTGCGCCTCGATCACGCCGTCCACGAACCCCTTGACCGCGCTCACGCGCAGGTGGGCGTCCTGGTAACGCTCGCGCAGCCGCTGCGCGAGGGCGATGCCGGCATCGACCTTGCCCTGTTGCAGCCCCGCCGCGGCGCTGACGCGGACGCTCAGCTTGCCCTCGCCTCGCGCACGCTCCAGCAGCTCGATGTCGCCCTTCGCCTCCGTGCCGCCGAGGATCCCGCCGCCCGTGAGGCCCCCCGCGTCCTGCACCGACGTGATGCCCTGGGAGTTGAGCTGCTTCAGCGCGCGCAGCATCAGCTCGTAGCGTGCCTCAGCCTCCGGAGTTGGAATCAGGTTCTCGATCAGCGCCGTGGCCGCTTCCTTCAAGGCGCCCGTGGGCTCGCCGGTCTTCGGGTCGCGGACGATCACGCCGTTCTCGGGGTCCTTCGTGTCCTTCGTGATCCCGGCCAGGGCGAGTGCTTTCGAGTTGGCCCAGCCGGAGTGCCCGTCGTAGCACTCCATGTACGCCGGACGCTCGGAGACCACGGCGTCGAGCTGCTGCTTCGTGGGTAGGCCGCCCGGGAACGAACCGTAGAGCCAGCCGCGACCCAACACCCAGGGCCGGCCGGGGTTGGCCGCCGCGAAGGCCTTGATCCGCGCTTGGACGGCAACGAGACTCTGCTCTTCGATGAGGTCCACGCGCTCGAGCGAGAGGGCGCCGCCGGACAAGTGAACGTGGGCGTCGTTGAACCCGGGCGTCACGAGCCGGCCGCCGAGGGCAAGCATCTGGGTGTTGGGGCCGCGCAGCGCCTCCGCGCCCTTCGTGTCGCCGACGTAGACGATGCGGCTGCCGCGGATCGCCACGGCCTCTGCCCACGGCCGCGCCTCCTCGGCGGTCCACACCCTCCCGCCCGAGAGGATGAGGTCGGGGGGCGCCTCGGCTGGAAACGCAGCGCCTGAGACGGCGAGCGAAAACGACAACGCGAGAGTTGAAGCCAGTCGGGTCATAGTCCTCCTTAGGAAACCGGCATCATTCTGAATCAACGGTCGGATCGAATGCGGCTTCGCCGATCTACCGGCCCTCGCGGACCGCCCGCGCCGCGATCCTGTCGATCAGACGCGGCGCGACGAGGCGCACGAAGCGCCCGACGCGACCGCGCAGCGAGAGAATCGCCAGGCGCTGGCGCCGCTCCATGGCGCGGACGATGTGTGCCGCGCATTCCTCGGCGGTCATGAGCTTCGCCTCCTGCATCGGGCTCTTCGCGAGCGGCCTGCCGTCGGGGCCCAGCGAGCGCTTGTGGATCTCCGAGATCACGAAGTCGGGGGCGACCAGCGTGACGCTGACCCCGCTGCCGGCCAGCTCGATGCGCAGCGAATCGAAGAAGCCGAACACGGCGTGTTTGCTGGCGGCATAGCCCGTCCGCGTGGGCACGCCGGTGACACCCGCGAGGCTCGCCACCGTCACGATGCGCCCCCGCGACCGCTTCAGGTGTGGCAGCGCGGCGTGGCTGAGGTAGACGCAGCTCAGATAGTTCACGCGCATCAGCGTCTCGTAGATCGAGAGGTCCTGCAGCTCGTCGAAGCGCGCCCACATGCTGATGCCGGCGTTGTTGACCAGGGCATCGAGCCCGCCGAACGCCGCCACGGTCTGCGCGACGAGCCGCCGGCACTCCGTTTCGGAGGACACGTCCGTGGGCACGACGCGCGTCTCGGCGCCGGCGTCGCGGCAGGCGGAGGCCGCCGATTCGAGGGCGGCCGCATCGCGGGCGGCCAGGACCAGGCGCGGTCTCTGGGGCGCAAGCGCCAGGCACAGCGCCCTGCCGATTCCCTGCGACGCGCCGGTGACGATGACGACCTTCCCGGCAAACGTCACACCCGACCCGCCTGGGCCACGACCTCCGCCAGCGCCGACTCCAGGATGCCGAGTCCCTCCTCGAGCTGCTCGTCCGTGATGACCAGAGGCATCAGCGTTCGCAGCACGTTGCCATAGGTTCCGGCCGTGATCGTGACCAGGCCTTTCTCGTAGCAGCGCTTCGAGACCGCGTTCGTTTCCTCCTTGGCGGGCGCCTTGCTGGCGCGGTCCTTCACCAGCTCGAGCGCCCACATCGCGCCGATCCCGCGCACGTCGCCCACCAGTGCGAAGCGCTGCTGCCAGGTCGCGGCGCGCCCCGAGACGACCCGACCGATGCGTTGCGCCTGCTCGAACAGCGTCCCCTTCCCGATCTCGTCGAGCACGGCGTGGGCCGCGGCCAGCGAGACCGGGTTGCCGCCGAACGTGCCGCCCAGGCCGCCCACGCCCGGGGCGTCCATCACCTCGGCGCGACCCGTGACCGAGGCGAGCGGCAGGCCGCCCGCGATCGACTTGGCGGCGATCAGGATGTCGGGGACCACACCCGTGTGCTCGACCGCCCATTGCCTGCCCGTGCGCCCGAAGCCCGTCTGCACCTCGTCGGCGATCAGCAGGATGCCGTGCTTCGCGGTGAGCGCGCGCAGCCTCGGCAGGTAGTCGGACGGCGGCACCACGAACCCGCCCTCGCCCAGCACCGGCTCGACGATCACCGCCGCGACCCGCTCGGCCTCCACGTACTTCTTGAAGTGGTCCTCGATCGCATCGACGCAGGCGACGCCGCACGAGGGATGCGTCAGGTGGTAGGCGCAGCGGTAGCAGTAGGCGAACGGCGCGCGGTAGATCTCGGGCGCGAAGGGCCCGAAGCCGGTCTTGTAGGGGTGCACCTTCGAGGTGAGGCTCATCGCGAGCAGCGTGCGCCCGTGGAAGCCGTCCTCGAAGGCGAGCACCGCCTGCCGTCCGGTCGCGGCGCGCGCGATCTTCACCGCGTTCTCGACCGCTTCGGCGCCCGAGTTCACGAACAGCGTCTTCTTCGCGAAGGCGCCTGGCACCAGGCCGTTCATGCGCTCGGCCAGGCGCACGTAGACCTCGTAGGGCGTCACGTGGAAGCAGCCGTGGGTCAGCCGGCGGAGCTGCTCGCCGGCGGCGGCCACCACGGCCTCGTTGGTGTGGCCCACGTTGAGGCAACCGATGCCGCCCGCGAAGTCGAGCAGCCGGTTGCCGTCCACGTCGGTGATCCGCGCGCCGTGGGCTTCGCTGACGAACACGGGTGTCGCGTGGAAGGGACCGCGCGGCACCGCCGCTTCGCGGCGGGCCATTAGCTCTTTCGAGCGCGGCCCCGGAACCGCAGTCTTCAACTGGATCGCGCCCATGCCGCCTCCTTCGAAGGGCAGCAGTCTATGCCGAACGCACGACCGGGCGCATCCCCTGCTATCTTCCCGGGCGATCCGGCCAAGTCCAATGCTCCTGACGTCGGGAACCCGTCTGGGGCCTTACGAGATCCTGGCGCCGCTCGGTGCCGGGGGCATGGGCGAGGTCTATCGCGCCCGCGACACCAAGCTCGGACGCGAGGTCGCGGTCAAGGTGCTGCCCGAGCACCTGGCCTCCGATCCCGAGGCCCTCTCGCGCTTCGAGCGCGAGGCGCGCGCGGTGGCTTCGCTCTCGCACCTCAACATCCTCGAGATCCACGATCTCGGGCAGCAGGACGGCGTCGCCTACGCGGTCATGGAGCTGCTCGAGGGCGAGACGCTGCGCGAGCGGCTGCAGGCGGGAGCGCTGCCCGTCCGCAAGGCGGTCGAGCAGGCGCTGCAGGTCGCACAGGGCCTGGCCGCCGCCCACGACAAAGGTGTCGTCCACCGCGACCTGAAGCCCGAGAACCTGTTCCTGACCGCGGACGGGCGCATCAAGATCCTCGACTTCGGTCTTGCCAAGCCCACGCTGCTTCCCAGCTCGAACGATACGAAGTCGCCGACGCTGTCGCGTCACACCGAGCCCGGGCAGGTGATGGGGACAGTCGGCTACATGTCTCCGGAGCAGGTCAAGGGTCTGCCTGCCGACCACCGCTCCGACATCTTCTCCTTCGGTGTCGTCCTCTACGAGATGCTGTCGGGACGCCGCGCCTTCCAGAAAGACACAGCGGCCGAGACGATGACGGCGATCCTGAAGGAAGAGCCGCCAGAGCTGGGACCGGAGCGCGAAAACGTCCCGGCGGCGCTTCAGCAGATCCTCTGGCATTGCCTGGAGAAAGACGCGAACGCCCGCGTCCAGTCGGCACGCGACCTCGTCTTCGACCTCCAGCTCGCCGCGGGGCTCTCGAGCGGACGTACCGCGGCCAACGCTGGGCGCGCGGTCGAGCGACATGCGTGGCAGCGCCCGAGCTGGGCGGCGGCGGGCGCCGTCGCCGGGAGCCTGGCGACGGTGATCGGTCTCGCGTTCGCGGGGTGGCTGGGGCGTGAGCACAAACACATTCCTGCCCAGCTCTCTGTGAACCTCCCGAACGGCGCCGGGCTATACGACCGTAGCTTCCGGATGCTGATCGCCCTGTCACCTGACGATCGGCGCCTTGCATATGTGGCGTCTCGCGCAGGAGTGCAGCAGCTCTTCCTGCATACGCTGGACCGGCCCGATGCCGTGCCCATCCCTGGCACACAATCAGCGAAGAGCCCCTTCTTCTCACCCGACGGCGAGTGGATCGGATTCGGGTCACGGACCGATGGCAAGCTGAGAACGGTACCGGTTGGCGGCGGTGCGGTGCGGGTCATCACCGACGCGCCGACGCTGACCGGCGGGACCTGGTCGGAGGACGGCACGATCGTCTACGCAGGGTTCTTCAATCGAGGCCTGCTGCGCGTGCCTGCCGGGGGTGGGCCGCCCCAGCCGCTGACGACGCTCGACGCCAAGACCGAAGGCGGGCACGTCTGGCCGCACTTCCTTCCCGGCGGCAGGCATCTCCCGTTCACCGTCGAGGTCCAGGGCAAGGGCTTCGAGGACGCGCGGATCGAAGCCCTGGACGTGGTTACCGGAAAGCGACGCATCGTCGCCGAAGGCGGCAGTTGTCCGCGCTATGTCCCGACGGGCCATCTGCTCTACGCCCGCACGTCGACCTTGATGGCCGCCGCTTTCAGGCGAGGGAGCGCCGCGCGAGCTCGTGGCTTCTCCCTTCAACGAGGAGGCCGCCGCGTTCTCGCCAGACGGGAACTGGCTCGCGTATCAGTCGGACGAGTCCGGGCAACCCGAGGTCTACGTCCAACCGTTCCCCGGCCCGGGCGGCAAACGGCAGGTGTCCGCCGACGGGGGAAGGATGCCGCTGTGGTCACGAGACGGAAGGGAGCTGTTCTTCCTGCGCCCGCGGGGGCTCGGTTTCACGGTCATGGCGGCGCAGGTCGCCTGGACGCCCAGCGTGTCCGTGGCCCGGCCGGTCGCGCTGTGCGACGCCCCGCTCGGAGATTTCTCCGGCCTGGACGTCGCTCCAGACGGTCGCTTCCTCATCGTTCGACAGAGCGATGAAGAAACCTCCTCGCGCGAGATCCGCCTGATCCTCAACTGGACCGAGGAGCTGAAGCGCCGCGTGCGCTGACAGCCGATCCCCGCCCGGCGCTAACTCCTTACGCGCGGGGCCGCTCCCGCTGGGCTCGTACGAGACCGCGCGCGTGCTATCTTCGATGCCGTGGTCGCCCCACTCTCGACCGTCATCGACGATCCTGCGGCCGTCCCTTACTTTCTCTGGGACGAGCGGATGACCGTGGGAGAGCTGCAGGACCGCCTCATGAACGCTTCGCTTCCGGAGCGAACGCGGCTGCTTGGCAAGGTCCTGCGGGAAGCGCGAGATACCGACGTCTGGAAGTTCACTTCTCCTGCGGAGATCGTCGCGAGATGGGCGGACCTGGCACGCCACCTCGGACGGCGCAAGGCCTTCTGGGAGTTTCTGCTGGACCAGTGGCGGCGGGCAGGCCTGCTTGGTCCGTAGCACGCTCGGCCGCTTGCAGCAAGACGTTCTGGCTGGCTTCTTCAGGCGCGAGAGCCGCTTCTTCCTGACCGGAGGCGGCGCCCTGGCCGGCTTTCACCTCGGTCATCGCGAGACGAGCGACCTCGATTTGTTTGCGACGTCCGACATTCTCGAGGATGGAGCCGCCGCTCTGGCCGAGACCGCCCGGGAGCTGGGCGCCGCGGCCGAGTCGATTCGCACCGCGCCCGATTTTCGCCGGCTGCTGCTGCGGCGCGGGTCGGATTCGGTCGTCGTCGATCTGGTCCGGGAGCGCGCTGAGCAGGCGTTCCCGGACAAGCCGCTGGTCGGCGGCGTCCGCGTCGATCCACCGGGTGAGATCCTGGCCAACAAGCTGTGCACGCTGCTGTCCCGAGCCGAGATCCGCGACCTCGTGGACGTCAGGGCACTCGAGGGCGCCGGCTATCCCGTGGACGAGGCGCTGGCTCCGGCTGCCCGGAAGGATGCTGGACTCACGCCGGCGCAACTCTCCTGGGTCCTCTCTCAGATCACGATCGGCGAAGATGCCCAGCCCCCCGGCGGCGTCTCTGCCGCGGAGCTCCGGCGCTACCTCGAGGACCTGGTCGCGCGGCTCGCGCGGCTCGCGTATCCAGGCTCGAAGGCGAAGGCGTAGCGCCAGCGCAGCACGGCCGTTGCGCGACGCGCACCGCCACCTCCAGGCGGCGCCTTGACGCTGCGCGCGGGAGCAGTGTAGCGTCCGCGCTCATGCCGAAGCCGCGCCAGCGCGAGCCGCTGATCGCCGTCCTGGGCGGCGCGGGCGCCATGGGCCGGGCGGCGGTTTACGACCTCGCACGCTCCGCGCATCCCGTGCTGCTGCTGGACACGGACCTCGCTACCGCACGCCGCATCGCGCGCCGCTATGGCAACGAGCGCACCCAGGTCGACTTCGCGGACGCCCGAGATCCCTCGGCCCTCGCAGCGCGGATCCGGGGCGCCGCCGTGCTCGTCAACGCCGGCCCGTACCTGTTCAACCTCGAGGTGATGCAGGCTGCGCTCTCCGCGCGCTGCCACTACCTCGACCTGGGAGGGCTGTTCCACACCACCCGCAAGCAGCTGCGCCGTGACGCGGCGTTCCGCCGCGCCGGCCTGCTGGCCGTGCTGGGCATCGGCAGCGCGCCGGGGATCGCGAACGTCCTGGCGCGCGCCGCCGCGGACTCGCTGCCACGCGTGCGCGCGATCAAGGTCTACAACGGCGGCGTCGACTTCACGCATTACGCGGCGCCGGTCGCCTTCGGCTTCTCGCCCGGCACCGTCCTCGACGAGTTCACGCTGGCGCCGATGGTCTTCGAGCGCGGACGCTTCCGCGCGGCGGCGCCGCTGTCGGGCGGCGAGGACGTGCTGTTCGAGCTGGGCCTCCAGAAGGTCCACTTGAGCCTGCACTCCGAGGTCGCGACGCTGCCGCTGTCGTACCGGAGCAAAGGCCTCCGCGAGTGCTTCTTCAAGATCGCCTACGACCCCGCCCTGATCGACCGGCTCAAGCTGCTGATCGAGCTCGGCCTCACTGATCGGGCGCCGGGGCCGCGCGGTGTCGCTCCCCGAGACGTGCTGCTCGACTGCTTCCGCCGCCTGCCGCCGGCTCCCGACTTCATCGACGACCGCGACAGCCTGGCGGTGGTGGTCGAAGGCGAGGACGAGCGAGGCCCCGTCACGCTGCGCTACGACCTCAGCGCGGGACCGCAGCGCCGCCCGCCGCTCTCGGCCGTCGCCCGCGACACGGGGTTCCCGCCGGCGGTCGTGGCCCGCATGATCCTGGAGGGAAGCATCCGCGCGCGCGGCGTGCTGCCGCCCGAGCGCTGCGTGCCGGTCGTACCGTTCCTGGCCGCGCTGGCCGAGCGGGGCATGCGCGCGAGGCTGACGCAGGCGCGGGCTGTCTAGGCGAGCCGCGCGCGGAGCCGGCGACACCTAGCCCTCGGAGCCTTGTTCCGCGAGGGCGCTGAAGTCGAGACCCCAGAACTCCGGCCGGTCCTCGAGCATCTCGATGCCGAGCTTGCGCTCGGCGTCGATCACCTCGCTGCCGCACCAGACCACACGGCACGCCACGGCCTCGTGGGTCGTTTTGTTCCTGACCTCGAGCACTTCGCCGTCGGCGCAGTTGATCCCACACAGGATCAGGGCGCCGTGGCGGTTGACGACCGCCGTGCGCCCGCTGACGACCACCCCTTCGGACGCGACTTCGATGGGAACCTGTGCGGCGACACGCGGGCTGCGGCGACGGCTCTCGCCCCCGGCCGGCTGCGTCCCCTGCGGTGTCATGGGCCCTCCGATCTTAGGACGCACGCATCTTAACGCGCTCCGCGCCGCGCGCTCGTCAGCTGTCGGGCGTCAGCGTCAGCGTGTGGATGCTCGGTCCCGGCAGGAACGGCGCGGGTGTCCCACGAAGCCACTCGTCGTGGCCGTCGCCGTAGTGGGGCGAGAGCGGGTGGCCGCTCTGGCCGCAGGGCATGTGGAAGTAACCCTCCGTCTCGCGACCGGGCGAGACCGCGAAGCGCTCGGACGCCCCCTCGCCGCCGTCCTGCGCCCGCGGCATGTTGAAGTCGCCCGCGATCGGGACACGCGGCATGTCGAGCCAGCGCCCGAGGAACGGCACCGCTCCTGACAGCGGATGCCCGACGACCGGCGAGTTGCGCTCGCCCCAGGTGCGCTGCGCCAGTGGACCGCCGTGCTTCAGCAGATCGTCGAGCACGGCGTCGAGCGCCGACAGCAATAGCTCGTCCCAGGACGAGAAGCGTGGATCGAGCAGGCGCATCGGCCGTTGGCTCAGCAGCGCCCAGAGCGGCCCCTCCCACTGGAAGCCAGCGCGGCGGTACTCGAAGCCCGGGTCGGCGCGCCGGCAGGCCCCGGTCAACGGGGCGAAGACCTGGTCGCGCACGCGGAGGCGAAACGCCCGCACCAGCCGGTAGCCGACCGAATCGATTGCGGCGTGAGCGCCCCAGCCATCGACGAAGCGCCGCGCTTCGGCGCGACGCGCGTCCTTCGCGATGGCCTCGGCGGTCAGGCTGCGCAACAGCAGCTCCTGCCAGCGCGCCAGGAACAACGCGCGGTCGTCGAGCTGCACGGCCAGCATGTCTCGCTCGCTCGCCTTTTCCACAGCGCGCAGGTCGTCTCGGATCTGGCGGGCGCGCGCGCCCAGGTCGTAACCGCCGTCACCGAGCCTCGCCAGCATGCCGCCGTCCACCACGCGAGCGTTGGCCGTCCAGATGCGGCCGCCCGGCGGATCGACGACGCGCGGGTACTCGGAGGGCGCGAGCCAGCCGTCCCAGCGCCGGCTGCCGTCCGCCCACGAGCCGGGCAGCCGGCCGTCGAAGCCCACGCGCCGCGGGATCGTGCCCATGATCGTCCAGCCGATGCGGCCGCTGCGGTCCGCGCAGACGAAGTTCTGCGCCGGCGTGCCCGAGCCGTTGGCGAGGGTGAGCGCCTCGTCGAGGCTGCGCGCCGACTCGACCCGCAGCATCTTCAGGTTCACGGCCTCGGGCTCGTGGGCCACCCAGCGCAGAGCGCGCTGGCGGCCCCGGTGGTCGCGGTCCACGACCGGCCCCCAGACCGTCCCCGCGACCTGGAGGCTCTCGTCCGGCCCCCCCTTGACGCGGATCGTTTCGTCGGCGCGCTCGAAGCGCCGCGGGCCTTCCGGCGTCAGGTAGGCGTCGGGGACTCCGGGCGCCGGTTCCAGGACCACGAGATCGCCCCAATCGCCATAGCTGTTCGTGAAGCCCCAAGCCACGTGTCCGTTGCTGCCGACCACGACGGCCGGCGTGCCGGGCAGCGTCACACCGGTCATTCGCAGCTCCTCGCCGCCTTCCTGCCAGACCAACGACGCGCGGTACCAGGTGTTCGGCACCGCGACCTCGAGGTGCATGTCGTTGGCGACGAGCGCGCCGCCGTGGCCGCTGTGAGCGCCGGCCACCGCCCAGTTGTTGCTGCCGACCGCAACTCCCTCACCCCAACCCTCTCGCCCAAAGGAGGAGAAGGTCGCTGAACTCCCCTCTCCCCGTGCAGCGAGATGGATAGGGTGGGCCCCCTGCGCCCGCATGTCGAAGATCTCGGGACCTGGAACCGCCGGCTGTTCGAACGCCTCTCCGACGATCGGAGCGTCCCAGTCGGTGCCGGCCGACGCCAGGAACTCGAAGAGCGCTGGCGGCAGCGTGTCTGCCATCACCCCCAGCGTGGACTCGCGCCGGCCTTTCTCGTCTTGCAGCGTCACGAACATCGCGAGCACGACCAGCACCGTGTCTTCCGACTTCCAGGGCAGAGGATCCGTGCGCAACAGGGCGTATTCGAAGGGGTGCGCGCCCAGCGCCCCCAGGCCCGCGTTCACGCCCTCGGCGTAGGCCTCGATCACCGCGCGCTCATCGGGTGCGGCACGGGCGATCACCTTGCCGGCGACCCGGCGAAAGCGATGAATGCGGATTTCGCGGTCCGCTTCGACAGCGGCGCGGCCGAACAGCTCCGCCAGCTCGCCGGCGGCCCGCCGGCGCAGCAGGTCCATCTGGAAGAACCGCTCCTGGGCGTGCACAAACCCCAGGGCGCGGGAGAGGTCGGCGCGGCTCGCGCCGCGCAGGGTCGGAACGCCGCGCGCGTCACGCTCGACGCGGATGGGGCTCGACAGGCCGGGCAAGCTCCGCAGGCCGTCGAGCTGGGGAAGGCTCGCCACCAGCCGGGCATGGGACCAGACGGCCGCGCCGGCTCCCGCGAGACCGAGCGCCGACAACACGAGGACCGCCCAGCGCAGGCCGCGTCTCACGCGCGGACCTCAATCGGAGCCGGTCCCATTTCGAGTGGTGGCCGCTGACAGCCTTTCATGCCGGCAAGCAGGGAACGGATCGCCGGTAGTAGGTTTCCTCGCGAGTCATCTCGGACCCCGCGAGGGTCACCACCTCGTGGGCGTACCGTGCCGGGACCTTATCCATCGGATGCGGCGACACTGTACACCGGGGGGCCGCAGATGCCACAACTCGTTCCGGAACGAGTTCGTGTCGGAAAAAAGGGCACGCGTGTCAAGAAAACACTTGACACGTCCTGGCCGAGGATCAAGAAGTCGGACAGGCATCTCTTGTGAAAAGGCTGTCCGGGCGCCCAGTGCCTCGCAGAGCCGAGTTCAGATCAAGGGACAGCATTGGGCGCGGTTGCGGGCGTCTTTCGCATCATGACAGCCATCCTGAGCGGCGTGAGATCGCCATGGTAAGAGAAGGGCATGAGACCCAACTGCCCATCTCACCTCTCCGACACCGAGCTCATGGCCGAGGTCAAGCGGCTCGCGCAGTGCGAGCGCGAGACCACCGCGCACTTGATCGCTCACCTTGCGGAGCTAGACGCTCGTCAGCTCTACCTGGCCGCGGGCTTCTCGTCGCTGTTCACGTATTGCACCGAGGTCCTTCGGCTTTCCGAGCATGAAACCTACAACCGCATCGAGGCGGCGCGGGCGGCCAGGAGATTCCCGGTGATCCTCGACATGCTCGGCAACGCCTCCCTGAACCTGACCACGGTGCGACTCCTCGCTCCGCACCTGACGGACGACAACCATCAGGAGCTCCTGGCCGCGGCCTCCCGCAGGAGCAAGCGCGAAGTCGAGGAGCTGTTGGCTCGGCACCTCCCGCAGCCTGTGGTGCCGTCCTCGGTCCGCAAGCTCCCGTCCGCGAAGGCGATACCGGCGCCGCCCACGGCGCTTGCTAGTGCCGCCGCGGTGAGCGCGCCGCCGGCGGGCGGGCTTGATGATGATGAGAGAATCGCGTCGAGTTCGCTTGCATCCACGGCCCTGGCCGCTCCGGCAGTCCCGCCGCCCACACGCCGACCGGTCGTCACCCCGCTCGCGCCAGATCGGTATGAAATCAGGTTCACCGCCAGCTCCAAGACCTGCGAGAAGTTGCGCCTCGCGCAGGCCCTGCTCCGACACGCCATTCCCAGCGGAGACCCGGGGGAGATCGTCGATCGGGCGCTTACCGCGCTGCTCGAGGACCTCGCCAAGAAGAAATTCGCCACGACCGACAGGCCACGCGCAAGCCGCCGAACGACAGCTGGCTCCCGCCACATCCCGGCGGCGGTCAAGCGCGCGGTCTGGCTCCGAGACGGCGGTCGGTGCGCCTTCGTGGGCAAGACCGGACGCCGCTGCACCGAACGGGGCTTCCTCGAGTTCCATCACGTGGAACCGTATGCCACGGGTGGGAAGGCGACCGTGGAGAACATCCAGCTCCGGTGTCGCGCCCACAACGCCTACGAAGCCGATCTCTACTACGGCCCAAGGCAGCCCATCGGAGGAGTCGTCAGAGAATCGCCTGCCCCGTACTGGTACCCCGCCGAGCATGCAACTCGTTCCGGAACGAGTTGCTTGGTGGCGATTGTGAACGAAGGAGCGAGGGCGGGCTAGCGGTAGCCGCGACCGGCGTAGCGGATCCACGCCAGAAAGTGCTGACACGCACCCAGATCCTCTGCTCCCACACGCCCAGTAGTGGGCCGTCTCACCCTTCGGCTAGCACGCCGCCCGCCTTGAAGACACCGGGGGCCGCCCGCAACGAGCGGCCCCAAGGTGGCGTGGACACTTCCGGGTGAGCTACTTCGCTTCCTTGCCCTCGGCCTTGACCTCGGTGCAGCAGCACTTCTCGACGTCCTTCTTGGCGAGCGTGCAGTGCAGCTTGCCGCCCTCCCGCTCCTCGCAGCAGCATTTCTCCACTTCCTTACCCGTCAGAGAGCAGCGGAGCTTCCCGGTCTTCTCGCTCGCCGCTTTGGTGGCCTTCTTCAGGCAGCACGCAGGCGTCTTCGGCTCCTCGCCAGCGAACGCCGGCACGCTGAGGAACGCGGTACAGCACAGAACCAGCGCAGTCCTTCTGGTCATTGTTTCCTCCCCCGCCTCAGCGGGTCAGCTTGAAGATGACGTCCATGACCTCGTCGTAGACCTCTTGCTGCCGTCCCGCCTTGATGGCTGCCGAGGCGCAGCGCTCGAGGTAGTTCCGGACCATGACCCGGCCCGCTCCCCGCAGAGCTTCCTGGGCGGCGGAAATCTGGGTGAGGATCTCGACGCACGGGCGATTCTGGTCGAGCATCCGCTCCACGCCCTCGACTTGGCCCCTGAGTCGGGCTAGCCGCTTGCGGACCTCGGCCTTCCGCTCATCAGGTACGAAGATGTTGTCCAAGAGCTTCAGTGTCCGGCCCGTCCCGCGATTCACCATCCGCCGGAGCATATACCCCTAGGGGGTATAACTCCAGCGCCAGCTGTGACTCCCCGCTCAGGCCATCTCGCGGGCGATCTCGTCGAACACGCTCAGCATGCGGTCGACGTCCTTCTGCGTGTGCAGCGCCGAGACCGTCCACTGCTCGTCGTAGCACTGGGCCTGCGGGATCACGCCGCGATTCAGGTTCATGTGCCAGTAGCGCCAGAAGGCGGCGTTGTCCTGGCCCAGCCACTCGCGGTAGTTCGTGGGCGCCTTGGGCATCCAGAACACCGTGCCGTTGGTGCCGATGTTGACCGCGACCGCGGGCAGGCCGTGCTTCTTGATGATCTTGTTGTGGCCCTCGGCCAGCGCGTCGCCTAGCGCCGTGGCCTTCGGGTAGACGTCCCGGGTCAGCACCTGATCGAGGGCCGTCACGCAAGCGGTGGTGGCCAGCGGGTTGCTCGCGTAGGTTCCGGCGTGGAAGGAGTGGAACTGCGCGATCTGGTCCATGATCTCGCGGCGCGCACCGAAGGCGCCCAGAGGCAGGCCGCCGCCCACGGCCTTGGCCAGGCACACGATGTCGGCCTTGACCTCGTAGTATTCCTGCGCTCCTCCCCAGGCGAGCTTCGCCGCCGTCTTCACCTCGTCGAAGATGTAAAGGCAGCCGAACTCGTCGGCCAGCGCGCGCAGCTCCTGCAGGAAGCCGTCGTGCGGGCCCATCACGCCGACGTTCATCATGATCGGCTCGACGATGATCGCAGCGACCTGGTTCTCGTGCTGCTGCAGCACGTCGCGCACGCTGCCGGTGTCGTTCCACTGCGCGACCACGGTGTTCTCGAGCGTCAGCACCGGGATGCCCTGCCCGACTGCCAGCGGGCGCGGATGGCGCGCCGGACCGAGCCGCGCCTTCGGCGGCTTGACCGAGACCAGCACGCTGTCGTGGCCGCCGTGGTAGGCGCCTTCGAACTTCAGCACCTTGTCGCGCCCGGTGTAGGTGCGGGCCAGCCGGATCGCGTGCATCGTGGACTCCGAACCGGAGTTGGTGAAGCGCATCTGCTCGAGGCCGAAGCGCTGACAGATCAGCTCCGCCGCGCGGACCTCGCGGTCGTGGGGCATGCCGTAGAGCGTGCCCTCGCCGGCGGCCTTGGCGATGGCCTGCACCATCGCGGGGTGCGAGTGGCCCACCATCAGCGCGCCGAAGCACATCGAGAAGTCGGTGAACTCGCGGCCGTCCACGTCCCACATCTTGGAGCCTTGAGCCCGCTCGATGTAGATGGGATACGGCTCGTAAGTGCGGAAGTTGCTCGAGACTCCCAGCGGCAGCACCTCCGCGGCCCTTTGGTACATTGCGTGGCTCTTGGCGGTCTGCGAGCGGTAGCGGTCGAGCTCCTGCGCGTGCGTGGTCATCGTGCGTCCTCCAGGCTTGTGAAGGCCCCATCGCGGGGCCGCTCCGGCTGAAAAAGAAGAGAAGGGGGGCGGCTCAGGAGACCGACGGGGCGGCGTCGTCCCGTGGCGACGGGCGGTACGGATGGTGCTGCGGCGTGCTGCTCATCGGTGCGGCAAGCATACGCTTCTGCCCCGTGCGGCGCAATCGCCTAGGGTCGCGACCCCGAGCGCCGGCTCAAGGCGATCAGCGCCTCCACCAGCGGGCCGCTTTCGAGAGGTCGCTTGAGATAACCCGCCGTGAGCACGGACGGCACGCGGCGCGCCCGTTCGGCTTCCGTGGGCTGGTCGGCCCTGAAGCTGAGGAACAACGCCAGGCCCGACAGATCCTGGCGCCAGGCCCGGAACGCCTCGATCACGTCCTGGTCGCCGCGGAACGCCATCACGTCGCAGACGGCCGCGGCCAACCGCCGGGCCTCGGGGGTCTTGAGGAAAAAGCTGACTTCCTCCGGGTAGTGCGCCACCAGCACTTCCAGGCCGGCCGCCTCCAACTCGCAGGCCAGACGCTCGAGACCCGCGGCGTCCCGATCGAGCAGCAGCACGCGGACCCCGAGCGGGGCCTGCGGGGCGCCGGCCGCCCGGTCCTCCGCCAGCGCGCTCTCGACGCCGCTCATCGAGACGCGCAGCGACGGCGGAACGAACGGCGTGCGCCGGAGCGCATCGAGGCCGGCGCGGAATCCGGCGACAGTGCTCGCCCAGCGCTCGGCCAGGTAACGCTCGCGGGCCTCCGCGCGCTCGGCCCGGGACTCGGCCTCGGTAGCCGTGCGGCGTCCTTCTTCCAGCTCTTCCTCGCCCGCGCTGCGCTTCGCGGCCGCCTCGTCGGCCAGCACCTCGAGACGCGCCGTTCGCTCGCGGACCGCGGCACGCTCGGCTTCGAAGTGCGTTGCCTGCGTCCTGATCTCCCGCTCCCAGGATTCGATGCTCGCGTACAGCGTGTTGTTCTCCGCTCGCAGCTTGTTGCGCTCCGCTTCGAGGGTCGCGCGCTCGCTCTCCAGGTCCTTGGCCTTGTCCACCAGCTCGCCGAGCTGCAGCCGCACCAGCTCCAGCTCTTTGAGCCGCTCCTTCAGCAGCGCCGCGTCGCTGCCCGCGGCAGCCTCGCGGCTGGCCTCGAGCGCGCGGCGCTCCCCGAGGCCGCGGTCGAGCTGGCGCTCGAGCTGCTCCACCCGGTCGCGCAGCTCGGCGGCTTCGCTCTCCGCGCGGTCGCGGTCGCTCTCGGCGGTGGCGCGCGCCTTCTCGAGCATATCGATCCGCTTCTGGAGCGCCGAGACGTCCGCCAGCGGTCCGGCGTCAGGCGCCGCGCGTGCCACGGCTCCGGCCGGCGTCCCGTGCAACCGTGGCCAGATCGGCAGACAGACGAGGGCCACCGCCTGAGCGATGTTCCCGGGCGCGGGGCGCGGGATGCCGCGCAGCACCAGGAAGCCGGCGGCCTCGCCCCACGACCAGGGAACGACCACGTTGTCGCGGGGTCGGACGTTGGCCGCGGAGACCTCGGTGCGCAGCAAGGTCGGGCGAGCGAGCGAACCCGGCGGCGCCTCCTCGATCATGCGCGCCAGCGACTCGACGGCAGGCGAGGCCGCGCCCCAGCTCAGCTCCGGGATCGTGCGCCAGCCGCCGGCTGCGGCGTCCTTCTTGATGCAGAGCACGAGCGAGGGCGACGCCCAGGACTCGACGATCTCGCGCAGGCGGCGGCCCACCGCGGGAAGCTCGCGCTCCGCCGCCAGCGCCAGGCCGGCGGCGGCGACTTCGTCGAACGACAACGGCGGCTTGTCAGCGGCCTCGGGGGGCATGGACGTGCTGCAATTCTATCGCGGACTCGCGATGGTACCCTTGGCCGTCCGCCGCCGCCCCGGGAGGTCCAATGCCGGCGCACCGCGAAACCGAGACACCGCTCCCCGAGTTCACGCTGCGCGCCGCCGTCGCCGGCGTCGTGTTCGGAGTCGTGTTTGGCGCCGCCAATGCCTACCTCGGCCTACGCGTGGGCCTCACCGTGTCGACCTCGATCCCGATCGCGGTGCTGACGGTCGCGCTGTTCCGGGCGCTGCGCGCCTCTGGCGCAGGCACGATCCTCGAGGCCAACCTGTCGCAGACCATCGGCTCCGCCAGCTCGTCGCTGGCCTCCGGCACCATCTTCACGATCCCGGCCTTGTTCCTGTGGGGATTGGCGCCGCCGCTGTGGCAGGTCGGGACGCTGGCGCTGCTCGGAGGATACCTGGGGATCGCCGCCATGGTGCCCTTGCGCCGTCTGCTGATCGTGCGCAGCGCCGACGAGCTGCCCTACCCGGAGGGCACCGCCTGCGCCGAGGTGCTGCGGGCGACGACGGCGAACTCCGCGGGCGGCGGCTGGATCTTCATGGGGCTCGCCGTCGGCGCCGCGGTGAAGCTCGCGCTGGGCGGCGCCTCGCTGCTTCCCGCCGAGATGTCGGCTCACGTGCCGGCGCTGCCCAAGGCCGAGCTCTCCCTCGAGATCGCTCCGGCGCTGCTGGCCGTGGGCTACATCCTGGGGTACCAGCGCTCCGCCGTGATGGTCTCGGGCAGCCTGATCTCCTGGCTCGTGCTGATCCCGCTGATCGCGCTGGTGGGGGACGGCCTTCAGAGCCCGCTCTTCCCGGAGACGAAAGAGCTGGTGCGGGAGCTGACACCCGGCCAGATCTGGTCCCGTTACGTGCGTTACGTCGGCGCGGGCGCGGTAGCCGCCGCCGGGATCGTCACGGTGATGCGCTCGCTCCCCACGATGTACGACTCGCTGCGCGCGGTGCTGCGCGGGTTGCGCGGCGGGCCGGCCGGCGCGGCAGGCAGCGAGGCGATCCCGCGCACCGACCGCGACGTCGCGGGCTGGGTCGTGTTGGCCGTGCCCGCCGCGGTCGTGGTGACGCTCGTCGCGGCGCCCGGCCTGCTCGCGGGCGAGATGAGCCTCCTGCCGCGCCTGGCGGCAGCGGCGGGCGTCGCCGTGTTCGGCGCGCTCTTCGTGGTGGTCTCGTCGCGCATCGTCGGCCTGATCGGCGTCTCCTCGAATCCCACGTCGGGGATGACGCTGGTCACGCTGCTGGGCGTCTCGCTCGTGTTCGTGCTGTGTGGCTGGACCGACACCTCGGCCCGTGCCGCAATCCTGACCGTCGGGACGGTGGTCTGCGTCGCGGCCTCGAAGGCTGGCGACATCTCGCAGGACCTGAAGACCGGCTACCTGGTCGGCGCCACGCCGGCGCGCCAGCAACTGGGGCAGTTCCTGGGCGCGGCGTTCGCCTGTTGGGCCGTGGCGGGCACGGTGCTGTTGCTGGGCGGCGCTTTCGGCTTCGGCTCGAGCGAGCTGCCCGCCCCCCAGGCCACACTGATGAAGACCGTGATCGAGGGCGTGCTGGCCGGGTCGCTGCCCTGGGCGCTCGTGGGCACGGGCTCGGCGTTCGCGCTGTGCGCGATGATTGCCGGCCTGCCGGGTCTGTCTTTCGCCGTGGGCGTCTACCTGCCGCTCGCCAGCCTCACGCCGATCTTCCTGGGCGGCATCGTGCGCCGCCTGACCGACGCGCGCCAGGGTGAGGGCAAAGGCGAGAGCGATCCGGGGGTCCTGGCGGCCTCGGGGCTGATCGCCGGCGAGGGACTGGCGGGCGTGGCGATCGCGTTCCTCGTCGCCGCACGGAGCAGCTGGCCGGAAGCCTGGTGGAGCACGCTGCTGGGCGGCTGGCACTTCGCCGAGCGGGGCTTTTCGCACCTCGGCGGCACGACGGCGGTTGCCGGCGGCAGCCTGATCGTGCTCGGCGTGTGCGCGATGCTGTACCGGGCGGGCGCCAACCGGGTCGGAGCCGCGGCCTGAGGGAGGGGACCAAGCAGGATCAGTGCGCCCCTTTCTCAGGGGCGCGCCAGCTCCGCCAGCCACAGCTCCTGGCGGCTGCGCCGGACCTCCGGCCAGACGATCTGATCACGGACCGAGACGTCGAAGGGAATCGCTAGGACGTGCTGGGACTCGATGGCGGCGAGGCGACGGGGAGCGCTGCCGTCGGCGCCCATGACCCACAGCTCGAAGGACATGTAGTTGGGGTCGTCGAGCCGCTTCAAGTTCCGGCGCACGTAGAGCCGCCTGCCGTCGCCAGACCAGCACGGCGCGCTCCCGGGGCCGATGCCGGTGCAGCTCAAGTCGGCCACGGAGCACACGACCACTTGCTCTGCCTCCGAGCCGACGATGTGGCGCCCGTCGCGTGACCAGCGGGCCCAGTCGACGGGCCGGGCCAACCAGCGTTCTTGCCCGGTACGCAAGTTGCGAAGGACGGTAGCCTTCACTTGGTCGGCCTCGAACAGCGTATACAGGACCGTCTCACCACTCGCGTCCAGCCTCGCGCCGGCCTGAACCGAAAAGCGCCAGCCGGGCTCGATCGCCATGGTCGCACCCCCGGTGGCCGGAACCGTCATGAAGGCCGGGCGGGGATGGTCCCGGTAGAAGAACAAGGCTGAATCGTCTCCGGACCAGGTGGGCATGATCAGGGCCTCGCCTCGCGAGCCAGCGACCTGCTGCAGGCGCTGTCCATCAAGCCCCACGCTGAAGACCTTCTCGAGCCCGTCCGTCTCCACACTGGCGAAGAAGGCGACGCGGTCGCCGCGCCTGGAGAACTCAGGACCATTGAGGTGGCTGCGCCACTCGACCAGCGAACGCCGGAGCCCGTTCCGCGGGTCGAAGAGCGTGAGGCTCCACGTCGTCTTCGTGTTACGGTAGACGAGACTCGCGCTTTCCCGCGCCACGTCGGGTTCGTCGTCCTCTCCGGCCCCGGTCGTGATGGGCTCCGGAGGCCCGCCTTCCAAGGAGACACGCCACAGCGTCCGGCTACCGCGCCGGGCCGAAGAGAAGATGATGGAGCGACCGTCGGGCCAGAACGCCAGGCCTCCGCCCTGCGCCGCGTCGGCTGTCAAGCGCCGGGGCGTACCGCCGACGGCCGGCACGACCCAGAAGTCTCCGCTAGGTCCGCGCTCCGGCTGGTAGTAGGCGATGCTCCGGCCGTCGGGCGAGACCACTGCGCAGCGCCGGATCATCGAAGAGAAGTAGTTGACGGGAACGCCCTCTACCGGACGCGCTTCGCTACCGTCCAGCCGAGCTGTCCACAAACCCTCGTCGCGCTCGAAGACGATCTGGTCTCCATCGGGAAACCAGGCGGGGCAACTTCCCGGCACCGCGAGCTTGCGCGCCGGTCCGCCCAGCGGAGAGACGACCCAAAGCTCATCACTGCCGCGTTCGAGCAGGATCTGGTCGCCCTTCGGCGACCACCGTGGGCGGGCTGCGGGGAGGTCCCCCGACGTGACTTGCAGAGCCTCTGCCTGATCCAGGTAGCGCACGAAGACCTGGGACGTTCTCTCGACGTCGGCGACGTACGCGACGATGCGACCGTCGGGCGAAAGGCTGGGACTGCGATGAGATCCCGGGATCGTCGAGAGCAGTCGAAACTGAGGCGACGCGGGTGGGCGGCGGGTCCTGGACCACACGCCGGCCCAAGCGAGAGCGACCAGAAGGAGGGCCGCAGCGATCGCCAAGAACGCCTGTGTGGAGCGCGACGGAGCGCGGCCGGGACGGGGGCGGGGCCCCGATTCTCGATGCAACGCCCGCAGGTCCAGCAGCATGTCCGTCATCCCCTGATAGCGTCGCTCCGGGTGCTTTTCCAGGGCCTTCAAGACGATTCGGCCGACCTCCTCCGGCAGGCCTGGGCGGAGCGATTGCGGTGCAACTGGCGCGTCGCGCAGCAGCGCCGCCAGCACGCCCGCTGCGTTGGCGCCTCTGAAAGGACGACACCCGGTGAGCATCTCGTACAGCAGGGCACCGAAGGCAAAGACGTCGCTGCGGGCGTCCACCTTGCGTCCCTCCGCCTGCTCCGGCGACATGTAGTAGAGCGTCCCCACCACGGCGCCGGTCCGCGTCCGCGCCGCAAGCCCCGCGGTGTCCAGTCCCGATGCCGCTGCGTCGCCGCCCACGCGCTTGGCGAGGCCGAAGTCCAGTACCTTGACCGTCCCATCTGCGGCCACCATGACGTTGCGCGGTTTCAGGTCGCGATGGACGATTCCCGCGCCGTGGGCCCGGGCGAGCGCCTCGGCGATCGGAACCGCGTAGCCGAGAGCGACCTCGAGCGGAAGCCCTTGCGCGGGGATCACCTGGTCGAGAGCTCGCCCCTCGACCAGTTCCATGGCGATGTAACTCACGCCCGCGACCGTGTCGGTCTCGAACACCGTCACGATGTTGGGGTGGCTCAGGATCGACGCCGCCTGGGCCTCGCGTCGGAAGCGCTCCTCTAGCCCCGGTTCCGCTGCGGTGTCGGGCAGCAACAGCTTGAGCGCGACGGTCCGACCCAGG
>Ga0214473_10000843_pt1 | contig 41948 bp, 23 predicted proteins | sample RVTome_7_FD_203509 | JGI IMG/M metagenome (GOLD analysis project Ga0214473, IMG submission 203509) | Soil microbial communities from uranium-contaminated site in the Upper Colorado River Basin, Wyoming, United States - RVT98D197 | ecosystem: Environmental > Terrestrial > Soil > Contaminated >...
GATTCCAGAGTCGATAGGTCTTGCTCATCCGTGAGCCTCCGAAAATGCGTCGCCCATCATGTGCGGCAGACTGGATTATAACACTGTCTCTCGCCCTTGCAACGATTACTCGGACAGGCTCCTAGCGATCGCCTGCCGCAGGTCAACCGGAAGGTCGTTCCACCGCTCGATGATCACCCGCGGTCCGGGTCGATCTCGCCCCCGGAAGACAATCTACGCACAAGATTTTCATACAAGGGGACAGGGCCTGTCGGGTTTGTGTTCGTAAGTCCTTGCGGCTGCTGCACTTCCTCAAAGCCAACGGTGGGATTTGAACCCACAACCACCGGTTTACAAAACCGGTGCTCTACCATTGAGCTACGTTGGCGTTGTGTACACAGAGGGCAATATCGGCCCCCGGCGCTACAGAGTATAGTTGAGGCGGCGGTTTTGTTCAAGGCCAAATCAGGAGTGTGGCGGGGCCCACGCGCACGGCATCTCCTTCGCACGGGTCGTGCGCGACATGGTGGAGACGCAAGATCTTGCGTATCTACGGGGAACGATTGCGGATTGCAGATGGGTCGAGCGTCCAATCCGCAATCATCAATCGGCAATCTACTGCACGAGTTCTCCGGTGACCTGAACATCGTCGATGTTCCAGCCGGGGTAGACGACGGAGGCGTCGGTCGGTCCGATTCCCAAGCGGAAGTACACCCCCGGCTGATCGTCTCCAATCGCCGCGGGAACCGTGTACTCCACGAACTGCCAGGCGCTGTCCGAAACATGGGACAGCCCAGTGGTCCACAGATTGGTCCAGTTCACGCCGTCATTGGAGACCTGCACGCAGGCATAGTCATACGGCGCTTCGACGCCGAGCCATCGCCAGAAACTCAGGCGGACATTCCGGCGGCCGATGCAGTTGATGGGGCCGGTCGTGGCGTATTGCGTCGTCGCCAGGTTGTTGGCGTAGTCGCCATCAAGAGCATAGCCGATGACATTCCCGCCCTTGTGTCCGGCGGATGGGTCGCCATTCCAGGAGCCCTTCCCGGCCGGGGCGCCCCAGGCCCAGCCTTCATCCAGTTGCCAGTTTGGATCGGCATCCATGTCGGCGTAGTAGATCGCGTCCGGCACGACGGCAACCGACATGCTGCGGCTGTCCTGCCTCACGCCGTCAGTCACAAGGAAGGAGAGCGTGTAGGAATCGAAGACCTGGTCGGCCGTTGGCTTCCAGAAGAACGTGCGGCTCTGTGCGTCATAGTACGCCCCTTCGGGCAGATTGCCGACGCACCAGCGCAGCGTCCGGTTCTCCGGGTTCGAGGCGGTGAACTGCACCTGGAGCCGCTGGCCGGGGCGGATCTCGGCCGGCGCCGACACGGGGTCCAGCGTCGGTCCCGCGGAGAGCCACCTGGAGTTCTGCGGATCATGCCCCGCCATGCCCCAGTCGATCAGTTCGGGGACGTACGGCGCGGGCAAATCGAGGACATGGAAGCGGTAGTCGGCGATAATCATGAGTTCCACGTCGCCATCCTGATCGAGATCGGCCACCGCCGGGCTGACCTCGCCGTACCCTGGCAGACCCAGCATGGGGAATCCCGGCGTGACGGAGCCGTCGGGCTCCCACGCCATGATCGGCTCGCCCCAGGGGGCGATGATCAGCTCCTTCTGCCCGTCGCCGTCGATCTCTGCGATCAGCGGAACGCTCTTGGCCGGACTACCCATGACGATCTTCGGGAAACCGGCATCCGTCAACTCGCGGCCCTTATAGTCAAAGCCATAGATGCGAGTAAAGGCAAAGCCGTCCGCCTCGGCGATGTACGTGGCGACATAGACCTCGCCATAGCCGTCGCCGTCCATATCTCCCACACTGAGACTCCCGGCCTCCTCCAGCGGGTCGGACACCTTCTTCTTCCAGACCGTGCTGCCGTTGGTGCGGGCCACCGTGACCTCCTCCTCCGTGCAGAAGATCAACTCCTGCTGGCCGTCGCCGTCCAGATCGGCGACCGCCGTTCCCTTCGGGCTGCCGCCCCTCCACCGTGCGACCTGCTGTCCCTGGTGATCGAGGATGAAGGTGTAGACCCGGCTCAGGCCCGGGCCGTATCCGCACAGCGCAATCTCCACGTCCCCATCGCCGTCGAAGTCAGCCACGCTCATCGGGCCCTCCGACGTGTAACGCCGCTGCCATAGGGTATTGCCATCGCCCTGGAAGGCGTACAAGCCGTCGTCCTCACTCGATTCCGCATCAAGAGCAATGAGGATTTCGCTGTCGCCATCGCCATCGAGGTCGGCCAGCAGAGGGCCTGCGGAGAGCATCCCGGCCCATGTCCCAAATTGGGCGGGCCAGTTGCCGTCCACGATCTTGCCGCTCTGAACATGATACGCATACATCTGGTTGTCGAACTCGGAAGCGATGACCAGCTCATAGCCGCCGTCGCCGTCGATATCGCCGACAGCGATGCTGGATGGCAGGAACATTGTCGGCATCCAGAGGTCCTCGTCCGACGTGAATTCCACCGGCCAGTTGGGCAGGGAGTTGCCATCCGCGCTCCAGATGTTCACCTTCCCCCCGCCCCAGAGGCTATACCAGTCCACCGAGCACTGAATGATCTCGTTGTCTCCGTCTCCATCCACGTCCATGCAGATCGGACTGCCCACAAAGATATCCTCCGGCATGTCGTCCTCCCCCACCGGCTCTTTAGGCTTGGGCCAGTGGGCCTGGGGCGGCGCCATTTCAATGCCGAATACCTTGCGGTCGACGTGCGTGCGCCCACCCGCGTTCACGTACAGACGCAGCTCATACGTCCCCACGCCCACATCTGTCCAAGAGACACGCACCAGACCGTTCGGGTCTGTCGGGGAATTCCCGTCACTGATCGTCGTCCAGTCGCTCTGCCCGTAGAGTCGGTAGTCAAGCTGATAGGAGTCGCCGTACACGAAGAAGCACAGCTCCACGGCATTGACATCCGACGCAAAGGTCTGGTTCGGTTTTGGCGCGCCAATCTCGCCCAGCGGCAGCTTCTCATCCGCCGCCAGCAGGACCTGGTAGGCGTTGACCCGCCCGGTGCCGAGGTATCCCAGATTCGGATCGACGTCGCCGTAGCCGACGGGATCGGTCGTGTTCTCGAGGATGGCCCTGGCCTCCACGTGGGTCAGTCCGGGCCGATGGGCAAACAGCAGGGCCGCCACGGCCGCCACGTAGGGCGCGGAGAAAGACGTTCCCGCCGTGGCAATGTAGTTGTTGCCGAGATCGGTGGTGACGATGTCCGTGCCAGGAGCGGCGATATCAACCCAGGGGCCGAATGTGCTATGGCCGGTCTTGAGGTCCTCGCCGTTCGTCGAGGCGACCGCCATGACATTGGGATAGGCGGCGGGATAATGCGGCCGACTCGAGTCCGAATTGCCCGCGCTGGCCACCAGCAGGACGCCTTTCTGATAGGCGTTATAGATCGCCGTATTGACGACCTTGTCACCCTCGGGACCGAAAATGTCTCCGCCGAAGCTCATGTTGACCACCCGAGCCCCATTGGCGGCGGCATAGTCCAGGGCGGCCGCCACCTCGTCGGAATGGTATTCCAGGCCCAGCCGCAATGCCATGATGCTGCACTGCCAGTTGACGCCGCTGACCCCTTGTCCATTGTTACCCACCGCGGCAATGACGCCGGCGACCTGCGTCTCGTGGTTGAGATAGTCGGCGTAATAATCGTCCGCCTCGGGCGTGACATTGTTGTTGGACTCGCCGAAGTTCCAGCCATGAACGTCGTCGATAAACCCGTTGCCGTCATCATCCAGCTTGTTGCCGGGGACTTCCGCCTTGTTCATCCAGATGTTGTCCTTCAAATCGGGATGGTTGACATCCACGCCCGTGCCGATGACGGCGACAATCACGTCCCGACTTCCGGTGCTGATGTCCCATGCGTCCTCCATCTGGATCAATTGGTGAGCGTACTGGTCGGGGAAATCCGAGTCGTTCGGCGTCCGGCAGGGCCGATAGATGTAATTCGGCTGTGCGTACTCCACTTCCGTGTCGGCGTTCAGCTCCGCACAGACGGCCAGGATGCTCCGCTGCGTTTTCAGGACGCGGTATCGCAGCCCCTCTCGCGTGCGCTGGAATACCGGGCCCTGGTCCTCCACGCCGTACTTCTCCCGGAGGCGCAGGAGGCTCGCGCGATACTTCTGCAGGGCCGCCTCCTGGGACAATGCCTGAATCCCGGCGGTCCGCGTCTCTTTCAGTTTGACGATGACTTCGTCCCGGGCGTAGCTGGGGGAGAATCGCGACATCTGCCCCGCTCCCGTGCCGGCGGAGGCGACTTCGCTGCCTTGCTGCTGTGACACCTGGGCCCTGGATATGTTGACGCCCGCAATCAATAGAGCGGCTGTCACCGCCACCGATTGGATTCTCCTGCTTCGCTCATTCCGCCGTGTTCTGTTCATCTCCACGCTCCCAATCGCCATCCAACATCTTCTTTCTCACTCGCCTGGCAGGCTATCATCTTCGCCGCATCACGGGACGAGACTCACCCTATGTCTGTGTGATGACAGCAGGAGACCCCCACGGGTCCGGGCATCAAGCTCACCCCGGATACAATCCTTTGGGAAAGGTCTCGAAGCGACCGGCCTCCTCCGTACGGGCGGGTTTCAAACCCGCCCCTGCACGTTCATCATCTCCACACAGGCAGTCCAACACGTCAGGCGCACAATTCCCTCGCTCCTGCAACAATCCGCCAACTGCACTCGCGAGGACGCTACCATTATTGTAGTAGCCGAAGCCTGAAAGTCAAGCTCAATCCAGGGTTAGGGCAGGGCAAACGCAAAGTCGCCCCGGAGGTTAGGGATTCTCAGTACCACGGCAACTGGCCCGCGTTCCTGAGTTCCGGGGCCGCTTTTGGCTAAATACATGTCGTGTCTCATCCGATGAGTAAAACGTGCTTGCGCACGCGTGAAGGCGCGGGCACCGCGTCGTGATGATTACGAGGATTGTCCCGTGTACATCATCGAGCCCCATATTCACATGTACTCGCGAACGACGGATGATTATCAGGCCATGTACCGGGCGGGCATTCGCGTCGTGGTCGAGCCCTCCTTCTGGCTGGGCGCCAATCGCCGGTACGCAGGGACATTTTTCGACTATTTCCACCTGCTCCTGACGTTCGAGCCCGTTCGCGCGGCACGCTACGGCATCGACCACTTCTGCTGCATCTCCTGCAATCCGAAGGAGGCGGAGAACCGGGCGCTGGTCGATGACGTGCTGGCGGGCATGGACGAGTACCTGGAGCATCCCCGCTGCCTGGGGATTGGGGAGATCGGCCTCAATGACATTACTGAGAACGAGATATACGCATTTCGGAAGCAACTGCTGATGGCGGAGGCGCGACAGATGCCCGTGCTGGTCCATCTGCCGCACCTCGATAAGGCGCGGGGCGCCCGCGTCACGGTGGACATCATCCGGGCCGAGGGACTCACCCAGCGCCGCATCGAGATCGATCACAACACCGAGGACACGATGCCCATCACCCGTGAGACGGAGTGTTTTACCGGGCTTACGGTGTACCCCTATTCCAAGCTGAATCCTCAGCGGGTGTCACAAATCGTGCGAGAGTATGGAGCCCAGCGTATGATCGTCAACGGCAGCGCGGATTGGGGGGTTTCCGATCCGCTGTCATTGCCCAAGACCGTCGAGTTCCTCGGACAGGATGGGCACACCGAACAAACGCTCCAGATGCTCTTCCACGACAATGCATGCGAGTTCTACGGCCAGTCTGCCAGATGGAAGCCCAACTACGACATTGCCCCGATTCCCGTTTCCCAGTACCAGCGGCAGCCGTAACGGACTGTGCGAGGCCGCTTCGGGCGGGCAGTCTGCGCGGATGGCTGGAGCTGGTGCGTCCGCCTAACCTCTTTACCGTCCCCGGTGACATCCTGGCGGGAGCCGCACTTGCAGGGATCGGCGCCGGCAAGGCGCTCTTGCTGCTTCCTGCTATCTTCGCCTCCCTGCTGCTCTACGCCTCCGGGCTGATTCTCAACGACTACATGGATCGCCACATCGACGCAAGGGAGCGCCCCGAGCGTCCCATACCTTCGGGAAGAGTCAACGCCGCCCACGCCCGTGCTGCATCTTTGGCACTCATGGGCACGGCCATCGCCCTGGGCCTCCTGACCGGCGTCACGCAGTGCTCGGTCATGGCCGGCATTCTCGCCGGGCTCATCCTCCTTTACAACGGTCCCGCCAGAAGGATTCCCCTCGTGGGGTTCGCTGTAATGGGTCTGTGCCGCGGGTGCAACGTGCTTCTGGGAGCCAGTGTCATGGGCGGACTGGCATCCGCTCCGGTTCTCGTTGGGGCATCGCTGGAGACGTTGTACATCGTCTGCGTGAGCTTGCTCGCCCATGGCGAAGTGGACAAGCCGCCAGCTCGCCGGCAATGGTGGCTGCCCCTGGCGGTTGTCGCGGGCGTGAGTCCGATATTGTTTCTGTGCCTGCAGGCCGTTCCACCAAACGTGATAATTCCATTGGTCGTCCTCCTCGGGTGGCTTTCTACAACGCTCACGAATCCGGGACCGCACGCGGGAGAGGCGCCGAGAAAGATCGGGGCCCTGATCTGCGGCCTGATCCTCCTCCAGATCCTGCTCGTCGCGTTCTCTCGGTCTCAAAATCCCGCCTGGTTCAATCGATCCGCCATCGCCATTTTGGCCCTGATGTTTATCGCCGCTGAAGGGATGGCGAGGCGATTTCACGGGAGTTGATATGGAACGCAAAATCCTTCTCCTGCAGGTCGCCGGGCTGGGGTACAACTTCCTGGCCCAAAGCCTGGGCAAGGCCGAATTGGGAGGTCTGGCCGTCGCTCGCATGGCGGGCATGTTCCCCGCGTTGACTTGCCCGGTGCAGGCGACCATGCGCACGGCCGTGCCTGCCAGCGGCCACGGCATCGTCGCCAACGGTTTCTTCTCCACCGAGCTCTGGAAGCCCCTGTTCTGGGAGCAGAGCAGCCGATTGGTGCAGGGCCCGCGCATCTGGGACGACCTGCGACAGCGAGGAGGCGCCGTCGGACAACTGTTCATTCAGCAGTCGCTTGGCGTGGATGCGGACGTCGTGTACTCGCCCGCGCCCGTTCACAAGCATCACGGCGGGATGATCCTCGACAGCATCGCCCTGCCCGAAGAACTCGGCACTCGACTACACAGAGAGCTGGGTGTCTTTCCGCTTCAGAGTTACTGGGGCCCGCTGGCCTCGATCCGTTCCAGCCGATGGATTGCGGCTGCGACCGAAAGCGTCATGGCGCATGAGCGGCCGGAGCTACTCTACAGCTACATCCCACATCTCGACTACGCGATGCAAAGATACGGCCCGGATTCCAACGCGGCCCGGAGAGCCTGCCGACAACTCGATTCCATCATTGCCCGCCTGGTCGCCGAATCCGGACGCCAGGGCTACGACACTATCATCTTCGGCGACTACCCAATCACCGCGGCCACCGGGGTAGTCTCTCCGAACAGGACTCTCCGTCAACGTGGGTGGTTCCGGACCCGACGGGTCAAGCGGATGCTGTATCCCCATCTGCCCGGCAGCCATGCCTTCTGCGTCGTCGATCACCAGATCGCCCATGTCCACGTGTGGGACAAGGCTGTGATGCAGGCCGTGAGAGAATCGTTGCAGGCATTGGAGGGCGTCGATCGAGTTCTGGATGGACCGGCCAAGGCCGAGGCGGGCGTCGAGCATCCACGCAGCGGCGATTTTGTTCTTGTGGCAAAGCGAGGATACTGGTTCGATTACCGCTGGTGGAACAGCCCAAGGGAGGCGCCGGACTACGCCACGCACGTGGATATCCACAACAAGCCCGGCTATGACCCGTGCGAGCTGTTCTTTGGGTGGCCGCCGCCGCGAATCTCGCAGAATCCGTCCAGGGTGCGGGGAACCCATGGCCGGCTCGACGTCGATGAGCCTGTCGCTTGCGCATCGAACATCGAGTTGCCGGATAATCCGCGTACGCTGCTGGAGCTGGCTCACAGCGTCAAGATTCTTCTGGGATGATGCCGCAGTATGAAGCTGGAACAGGAAATCCAGGTGACGTTTCGCTACACGATCTGCTTTACGCGGGACGTGTTCGCGCCGGGCAACGACGTGCTGCTGAGCCAGATTCAAGGGTCCCGGCCGAAGGTGGTGTTCCTTCTGGATTCCGGGCTTGAGGAGGCCCAGCCGAAGTTGCGGCTTCAGATCGAGCAATGGCTGCACAACCATCAGGACCGCATCAGGGCTTGTCCTCCGGTCACAGTGCAGGGTGGAGAGGCATGCAAGAACGATCCGGAGTACTTCCTCCAGATCGCCCGGATTCTGCGAGACCACCATCTGGACCGCCATTCCTACGTCGTGATCGTGGGCGGCGGATCGGTCCTGGATGCCGTGGGATTCGCCGCATCCATCACGCATCGGGGCATTCGCCACATCCGCCTGCCAAGCACCGTGCTCGCGCAATGCGATTCCGGGATCGGCGTGAAGAACGGGATCAACTTCCTCGGGGCCAAGAACTTCCTCGGAACGTTCACGCCGCCGTGGGCCGTAATCAACGACTTGGGCTTCCTGCAAACGCTGTCCCTGCGCGACTGGATCGCCGGCATTTCAGAGGCGTTCAAGGTGGCAATCATCAAAGATCGCCGCTTTCTCTCCTTCCTCGTCGAGCACTGCAGGGCCCTCAAGGCCCGAGATGAGCAAGACATGGAAGAGACGATCACACGCTGCGCCAGGCTGCACGCCGACCACATTGCCACAGGAGGCGATCCGTTCGAAGCAGGCTCCGCACGCCCGCTGGATTTCGGCCACTGGAGCGCGCATTGCCTGGAAACACGGAGCGGATACGAGCTTCGCCACGGTGAGGCGGTGGCCATCGGAATTGCCCTGGACCTGGGGATTGCCCGGACCCGCGGGCTGATCAGCCCGCAGGACTATACGGCGGTCGTCAACGCGTTGCGAGCGATCGGCCTGCCGGTGTGGCATCCGGTCCTGGGACATCGCGAGAAGGACGGAAGGATGAGCGTCTACCGTGGTCTGGAGGAGTTCCGCGAGCATCTCGGCGGTGAGTTGACGCTCGTCATGCCAAGGGAATTGGGGCACAGTTGTGAGATACACGACCTATCTTACGGCGAGATCGAGCGAGCCATGCAGGAAACGGAAGAGACATTTGGCCAAGGCAACCATGAAGCTAGGAAATGGCAATCATCTCATGTACTGTCTTAACATCCATCCGGGCGAAAGCCTGGATGAAGTCACGTCGGCGATCCGGCAGTATGCCGCCGCCGTGAAGGCCGCAATCTGTCCGCGCGAGCCATTCGCCCTGGGATTACGGCTGAGCCGCCTCGCCGCCGCCGAACTGTTGCCTATCGTGGATGATTTCAAGGCGTTCCTCGATGACAATGGCTTCTACGCCGTGACAATCAACGGTTTCCCCTACGGCCAATTCCACGGCCGGCGAGTGAAAGAGGACGTTTACCTGCCCGACTGGACCTGTCCCGAGCGGACCGCCTACACGCTGGACCTGGCCCGCATCCTCGCAAAGCTCCTGCCGGAAGGCGAGACCGGCACCATCTCCACCGTCCCGTGCCACTACGGCAAGCAGGCCAAGCCCGAGGCAACGAACAGTCTCCTATCGATGGCGGGTGAGCTGGGGTGGATTGAGCAGGAGACCGGCAAGCGCATCATTGCGGCCCTGGAGCCCGAGCCGGATTGCCTGCTCGACTCTGAGGCCTCAACACTCGATTTTTTTGACGTTCTCTTCGACCGCGACCTCCGTGCGCAGCGATACATCGGCGTCTGCCTTGACTGTTGCCACGCCGCTGTAGTATTCGAGTCGCCGAAGCGATGGTTCCGCCAGTTCTCCCTCGCAGGTGTCGCCGTTCCGAAGATCCAGATATCGGCATCTTTGAAGATAGATGTGTCCCGGCATGCAGAGGCGCAGAATCCTGAGTCTTTGAAGCCGTTTTGCGATGACACGTATCTGCACCAGACCCGGGTACGTGCCAAAGGAAGACCCCTGGAGTTCCCGGATTTGCCCGACGCGATTGCCCATGCCCCCGACGGCGAATGGCGGGTCCACTTCCACGTCCCGCTGAATTGGGGCGCCCCGCCGGTGCAATCCACCGCGGACCTCCTGGAAGACAGCTTTCTGCGCGAGGTCTTATCCACCGGCAACAAGCACCTGGAGGTGGAAACCTACTCTTTCTCCGTGGTGCCGGGATCGAAGCCGCCCCTGGTGGACTCCATCCTCGCCGAGCTGGAGTGGCTCCGGCACAAACTCGCATAACCCGTCGTATCAGCATTGCATAGCACCATGTGGTCTCACAAAGGCAATCGGGGACGCCATCCGGCACTCTCGGAATTGTCTTGAAAATATTCACGACCCGATGTAAGAAGTGCGGTGGTGTGCCATTTCACCGAGAGGTGTAAGGCTGGCAACTATAAAATGATCAGGGAGTGATCGAGAGCATATGGTTTGTGCGGACATATTCGCGCGTTGCGTGGCTGCGATCAATGAAAGGAAGTTGATCGTGCGCGATGGGTGGATAATCCGGCAAAAGGTAGTGAACACCGTCTTGCGGCTTATCGAGTCGGAGGGGATTCCACCGAAAACGTGTCATTCCGTACCCACCCACGCTAGGCAACACGCGGGGCGCGCCAAAGGATACAATGGTAGAACCCAAGCACAACACGGAACCACAGACCCTGATCGAGTCCGACTTGTTTCCATTCGATTTCCTGTCAGATCTCGCCGAAATCGAAAGTTGGCGAAAAGAGATTTACCGCCCGGTGTACCACGTTCATAAATGGTGGGCAACTCGCCTGGGGTCTGTGTTTCGTGGTATACTGTTGGCCTGCTGCGAACCATCTGATACCGATTTTGAGAAGGAGTTCTACAAGAACCATCAATTCGCTGGAAAAGTCGTCTTCGATCCTTTCATGGGTAGCGGCACGACTGTTGGTGAAGCGTCCAAGCTAGGGTTCACCGCTATTGGACGGGACATCAACCCCGTGGTTGTTGAAGCCGCCCGCATGGCACTGGGAAGTCTCCACAAATCATCGATTACAAAAGCCTTCTGCGATCTCAGAGAAGGTGTCGGCGAGCAAATCAGAGCGCTGTATAAGGCCAAAGATGCGCTCGGTCTCGAATGCGACGTACTCTACTACTTCTGGGTCAAGAACGCCGCGTGCGCGGAGTGCGGAGCTCGGGTGGACCTCTTTCCCTCCTACATTGTTGCACGTCATGCCTGCGCCACGCACAATCCAATCGCCCAAGTACTATGCCCAAGATGTGGAGATGTGTTTCCCCCCTCCCGTACAGCCACCAAAGAAAACTGCCCCGCATGTGGTCATCAGTTCGATCCAACCCATGGCCCGGCGCAGAACACTAAGGCTCATTGTCCCTATTGTCATCATGATTTCGTGATTGCCAAGACGATTCGCGAGACTGGAAGACCACCGGAGCATCGACTCTACGCCAAGCTTCTTCTCAAACCCAACGGTGAGAAGGTCTATCTCGCCGCCACCGATGAGGACAGAGCGATGTACGCCGGCGCCGCCTCCAGATTGGAGACAGAAGGATTGTCGCTTCCATGCCTCCAAATCGCGGATGGCCACAACACGCGTCAGGTTCTCAATTACGGCTATAGATCGTGGCGAGATTTCTTCAACAACAGACAACTCCTTGCTCTTGGGTTGCTTCACCACGCGATATGCAAGATTTCGGATGAGCATGTCCGTGCCGCACTGTTCAGCGTCTTCTCCAGCACGCTTGAGTTCAACAACATGTTCGCCTCTTATAAGGGAGAAGGCACAGGCGCAGTGCGTCACATGTTCTCTCACCACATATTGAAGCCTGAACGCACACCGATTGAGGCAAATGTCTGGGGCACGGAGAGAAGCTCCGGCGCTTTCTCGACGCTTTTCAAGAGCAGGTTGCTTCGCTGTATTGATTACCGTGAGAGACCCTTTGAAGTCTCCCTGTCCTCATCGCGGGGCAAGGCATCTCACTCAAAAGTCTTCGGTTGCAGCCTTCCGTTCGAAGGACAGGTTGAAATGGGCTGGCTGAACGGACGGGAGCCGGGTCGAAAGAAAATCTTCCTTTCTTGCGGGAGTTCCCACGGCACGGGTCTTCAGAGTGGGAGTGTCGATTATGTGGTCACCGATCCCCCCTTTTTTGACAACGTCCACTACTCGGAGCTGGCGGATTTCTTCTATGCATGGCAACAGCTCCGCCCCGGCACATGCGAAAGCGAGATAGGAACCACAAGGCAACAAGATGAGGTTCAGGATACGGACCCGCGCTGCTTTGCGAGGAAATTAGAGGCGGTTTTCCGCGAATGTCATCGGGTTCTTGTGGATTCGGGACTCCTTGTTTTCACTTATCACCACTCGCGGCATGATGGATGGCTTGCCGTGTCTGAGGCATGTATTGGCGCCGGCTTTCGCTTCGTCAACGCTCATCCTGTGAAAGCCGAGATGTCGGTTGCCGCCCCGAAATCCCAGGCGAAGGAACCCATAGACATAGACATCGTATTGGTATGCCGGAAGGCTTGTGCAGATGAAAGACCGCACCAGAGTGTGGATGCAGCATGGCTCCAGGGCATTCAGAAGACACGTGCGAAAATTGCGCGATATCTTCAGAAACCGCGCAGGTTTTCGAGGAACGACATGAAGGTGCTTGTCATAAGCCAATTCCTTGTGGAGCTTTGCCCGGGTCGGACCTTGCGAGAAACGTCCGATGCACTCACGGGGATGCTTCCTCAAGTAGAAGCGAGCGCCACATCGCTTCTTCACGAAGTGCAAAGACTCTCGGTACACACCCGACCCACTCCTCGTCGATCCTCACATGAGGAACTCTATCTATTCAGGTGATACTTCCAGGAAGACAGCACCGTCTTCACAAGAATCAATGATCCTACCGGGGCGCGTGTTGCCGGCGGTAGTCGCGGAGGCTGGCGCCGGTTTCCTTGCGGAAGTAGCGGGAGATGTGCTCGACGCCGTCGAAGCCGCAGTGCAGGGCGATCTCCGTGATGCTCATATCCGTGCCCACCAGCAGCGGAATGATGTTGTTGACGCGAACCCTCCTGATTTCCTGGTGTACGGAACGCCGCAGGATCGTCTTGAACCGCTTCTCCAGCACGCGGCGCGACACGTTCGTCGCCTCGACGACATCGTCCACCTGGATCAGGCGGTTCGGATTGCAGCGAATGAAGCGCAGGGCGGCGACGACGTCCGGATCGGTCACGGCCAGGATGTCCGTGCTCATGCGCGTCACGATGTGGGTGGGGCGAACCGGGATCTCCTGGCCGGTCATTTCGCCGCCTTTCATGAGATGGTCCAGCAGCCTGGCGGCCTCGTGTCCGGCGGTCTCCGTGTCCAGCGCGATGCTGGAGATGGGCGGGTCGGCCAGGTCGCAGACGAGCACGTCATTATCGACGCCGAGCACGGCCACGTCATCGGGCACACGAAGGTCCGCCGCCTTGCAGGCCTCGACGACCTGCAGAGCACGGTCATCGTTGCAGCACATGATGGCCGCTGGCTTGGGCAAGCGGCGCAGCCAGTCGGCAAGGCGGCTCTGCCCCTTGCCGGAGTTGCGGCCGGTCCTCGACACCGGTTGGCTGTACGCGTTGACCTCGAAACCCGCCTGCGTCAGCCGCCGGGCGAAGTACTCCGCACGCCTTCTGGACCAGAGAAACTCCTCGAGCCCGCAGTAGGCGAAATTCTGGAATCCGCGGTCCAGAAAGTGCTCGGCCGCCATGTGCCCGATGGCGGCGCTGTCGGTGATGATCGCAGGGAACGGCGCGTAGCTCTCCTTGTTGTGCTGCGCGAAGATCACGGGCAGGCCGGAATGGGTCATGCCCTCCACCGCCTTGACGTCGCGCACGATGGCCCCGTCGATCTTCAGGTGTTTCCACTCCGGCAGCAACGAGTCCAGTGCGCCCGGCCAGCGGTACACCCGCCAGGGACCGTGCAGCCGCGAGTACCGCGCGATGCCGTGCAGCAGCCCGCGCCCGAACTCGCGCGAGGTTTCCACGAACAGCAGCACCGATGGCGCCCCCGCCGTCCGGAGTTGCTCGCCCAACTCTCCTGTGATCTTGTCAGTCATATTCCCACTGCGTTCGGATTGTGGATTGCGGATTCGACTCGGGGCGGCAAGGTTCCCAATCCGCAATCCGCAATCATCAATCCGCAATCAAGAATGCCGGTACACGTCCCAGGCGAAATAGTTGCCTAATGCCTCGGCGATGGCGTCGGCCGTCTCGGACATGCTCACGGCGACGTGGTGCTCGAAGCCCATCCGGCAGATGTAGCTCAAGAGCGTCTGCAGATTGGTGATCTCCATGACGCCATAGCCGCCGAACGTGTCGAGTGCGTCGTCGGTGAATCGGCCCTGGCCGACGTAGGCGCGAAGCACGCCGTCCGTGTCGTCGGTCATCGTGCGGCAGAAGGTGGCGGGGCTGGACTTGATCCGGCCGACGATCGTGCCATACGTGTTCTCCTTGCCCACCGATCCGGCGATGATCTCCTGGTAGTCCATCCGGTCGCTCTGGAAAAACGACTTGGGCAGGTTGCTGCAATGGAACAGGACGCACTTGTTCGGGTCGCCCTCGACGTTGTTGTTCCAGTCGAGCAGTGCGCTGGGCGTGCCGCCGGCCAGTTGCAGGATGTACATGGCGAGCAGGCCGGTGACATCGACCTCGCAGGCGCTGGGCAGCAGCGACTCGCTCATCATGCTCATCAGCGTGCACGGCACGATGCCGAAGTACTGCTCCAGGGCCGTCCAACACTGGATCGCCGTACCTACGAGATGGTTGTCCTTGATCCATCGATCGACCACGGTCCCGAACTTGGCCATCTTCAGGAGCCCGTCGGCGGGAATCGATTCCGTGACCGTGTACTTCTTGATCGCGTTGAGTTTCGCCTTGACGGCTCTGTCGTTATTGGCGAGCCGGTCCACCTTGCCGAGAACCTCGTACAGGTCGATCGGCTCGATGGCGATTCCCGCGAACTCCAGGATCTTCTCGCTGTACCGGACGGTGTTGAAGGCGGCCGGACGCGAGCCGATGGCGCCGAAGCGAACGTTCTTGAGCCCGCGAATGATCCGGCAGACGGCGGCGAACCGATCCAGGTCCGCCTTGAACTCGGGCGACTGGACCTTCACCGTGTGCGTTCGGGTCAGCGTGAACGGGATGCCTGCCTGGCGCAGGTTGTTGCAGGCGCTGATCTTGCCGCAGAAGGAGTCGCGCCGCCGGTCGATCTTCATCTGGCCCGCGACGTCCTCCTCGGCCTGGACGAGGATCGGGACGCTCAGGCCGCTGCGCTTGATCGCCTCGGCGATGCCCCGCTCGTCGCCGAAGTTCGGCAGCGTCACGATGATCCCGTCAATCCGGTCGGCGTTGGACGCGAACAGCTCTGCGCATTTTCGCGCGTCCTCGAAGGTCTCGACGGCCCCGTACTTCGTATCGGTCGTCGACAGCGCGACGGCCCCGTAGCCATTTTGCCTGAGCACGTCGAGAATGTCCTTGCGGCCCTCCTTCGCCAGCACGTCCGGGAAGAACCCGCGGTTGCCGACAATTACGCCAAACGTCACTTTCTTCATTGTGTCTCTCCTCTATGGTTGCCCATAATACGCGTTCGTTCCATGTTTTCGCAGATAATGCTTATCCAGAAGCGCTCGTAGAATTGCGGTTTGATGCCAGTTGATGGAGATAGTCCCAAAGGCCATCTTCGCCACCTGTTCGAGGACGACGGCGTTCTCGACGGCGGCGGCGGGGCCGGGGCCCCAGGTGAACGGCCCGTGATTGGCGACCAGCACGGCCGGCATCTGGAGCGGGTCGAGGTTGTGGAACCGCCGGACGATGACCCGGCCGGTGTTCTCTTCGTACGCCTCGTCGATCTCTTCTCGCGTCAGCGGGTCAGTCACGGGCACGGGGCCGTAGAAATAGTCGGCGTGAGTCGTTCCGAAACAGGGGATGCCTTCCTCGGCCTGCGCCCACATCGTGGCGTACATCGAGTGCGTGTGACAGACGCCGCCGATGCCCTCGAAGTTGCGGTAGAGCTCCAAGTGCGTCGGCGTATCGGAAGACGGCCGCAGGTCCCCTTCCAGCATCTTGCCCTGCAGATCAACCAGAACGATGCTCTCGGGCCTGAGGTCCGCGTAGCTGACGCCGCTGGGCTTGATGGCAACGATCCCGGCCGCGCGGTCGATGCCGCTGACGTTGCCCCAGGTGAAGACGACCAAGCCGTGCTTCTGCAGGTCCATGTTCGCTTCATAGACGTGTTGTCTGAGCTTCTCGTACATTACTCTCACACATCCTATTCGTGCCATTCGTTGTTTCAAGAGAACTTCTTAACCACGAATCACACGAATCGCACGAATTCAGTGCACCAGCCTTTCATGCTCAAGTCCAGGATGATGGCCGAGATTCACCAACAGACCGAGCTTCTTCCGCGTGGATTTCAGATAATTGATCACCTGAGATCGATGGTCGTCCACCAGTGACTTCGCCGCTTTCAACTCTACAATGATTTCTTCATAACAGAGGAAATCGGGTTCGTACGTCTGCGCGAGCTTGATGCCCTTGAAGTACAACCCGACTCGTGGCTTTTCCTGAAAAGGAATCTCCTGCAGTTGAAACTCGTGCCTCAGAACCTCCTGATATACGGCTTCAAGAAATCCGTTCCCCAGCTCATTGTAGACCTCGAAACAAGCCCCAATGATCCGGTAACTCTCATCTTTGAACAAGACTTCTGTTTCCATTCGTGTCATTCGTGTGATTCGTTGTTGACCATCAGGCGTTGGCCTTTTCTTTGATGTCCAGCAGCTCTTTCATCACGCCGCCCATCGCAAGGACTTTCTTCTGCAGTCCGAATCCGTCGTGGAGCCGCCGGTAGAGCTTATAGAGCTTCTGATAGACTCTGTGGTTCTTTGCGATGGGCTTGTAGGTCGTGTCCTTGATGCCGCACATAGCCGCCTGGGCCCGTGCGAAGTCCGGATACGCCCCGCCGACGACGGCGGCCGCGACGGCTGAGCCCAAGGCACAGGTCTGGCCCGAGCGGGAGATCTTCATCTCCCGTCCGGTGACATCGGCGTAGATCTGCATGAGCATCGTGTTCTTCTCGGCGATGCCGCCGCAGTTGACGACCTCGCTGATCTTGACGCCGTACTCCTCGAACCGATTGATGATCGTTAGCGCCCCGAAGGCCGTGGCCTCGACCAAGGCTCGGTAGATTTCCTCGGGCCGGGTATGAAGCGTCTGGCCGAGGATCAGGCCGGTGAGCCGCTGATCGACGAGGATCGTGCGGTTGCCGTTGTTCCAGTCGAGGGCCAGCAGGCCGGACTGACCCGGCTTGAGACGGGCCGCCTTCTCCGTGAGAGACTGATGCGAGCCGGCTTCTTTGCCGCCCGGCTGAATGTAGTTGACGAACCAGTTGAAAATGTCCCCTACCGCCGACTGGCCCGCCTCCAGCCCGTAGTAGCCGGGCAGGATCGAGCCATCCACGATGCCGCAGATGCCGGGGACATCCGCGAGGCTTGCCCCGGTCGGCGACACCACCATGTCACACGTGCTGGTGCCGATGATCTTGACGAGCACGCCACTGCGGATGCCCGATCCGACAGCCCCGAGGTGCGCGTCGAATGCTCCCATGGCTACGGGAATGCCCGCCGGCAGGGCAAGTTTCTTCGCCCATTCATTCGTCAGTTTCCCGGCCGCCTTGTCCACCGCGTAGGTCTGGCTGCTCAGTGTGCTGCGGAGCTTTCCGAGTTTGGGATCGAGCCCGGAGAGGAACTCGGCGTCCGGGTATCCGCCCCAGGTGTCGTTGAACATGGCCTTGTGACCCGCCGCACAGCGGCATCGCCGCAGGTTACCCGGGGCCTCGGTGCCGGTCAGCACGGCGGGCAGCCAGTCCGCGTGCTCGACCCACGTGTGTGCGGTGTCAAATGTCGCGGGATCCACGCGCAGGCAGTGCAGAATCTTGCTGAAGAACCACTCGGAGGAATACGTCCCGCCGCACTTGGCGAGGTACTGTGGGCGCTCCTTGCGGGCCAGGGCCGTGATCTCGGCCGCCTCGGCGTAGCCCGTGTGGTCCTTCCACAGCCACGCGTGAGCGTTGGGATTGTCCTTGAACTTGTCGAGCATCGCCAGCGGCGTGCCGTTCCTGTCGACCGGCAGAGGCGTCGAGCCCGTCGTGTCCACGCCGATGCCGACGACGTCCTTCGGATCGAATCGCGGGTCGGCCTTGCGGGCCTGGGCAATCGCCCCGGCGATGGTGACCTCCGCGCCTTTGAGGTAGTCGGCCGGGTTCTGCCGGGCCAGGTTGTGGTCGGCAGGATCGAGTATGATTCCCGCCTCCCCCGTCGGGTACTCATAGACGCACGTGCCCAACTCCCGCCCGTCGGCGGTATCCACAATCACGCACCGCACGCTATTCGTGCCGTAGTCCAAGCCAATCGCATACTTCATATCGTCATCCCCTAAGCAGCCGCATGGGCGGCAGAGCTGCCCATCCTACCTCGCTATCCTTTCACCATCGGCAAGCATTCGCTTGCCGCTGCCACCCGGAGAAATACCTGATGGCGCCTCATGCCGGGCGACAGCGGTAGTTCCCTAATCTGCAATCCCGTCAGCCGGAGAAGTAGATATAAGCGGCAATGATGATCCCCAGCACGATGCCGGAGAAGAGCACATCGGCAAAGTTCCAACTCGCCCGCGTGCGTTTGCGGTCCTCGGCCGTCCGCGTGCCGTAGGTCAGGCCCTGGATCTTCTCGTAGTTCGGCGGCGCAGTCATAAGACTGACCACGACCATCACCGCGATGCACACCAGGAGGATCAGCACGCTGTAATATTGGAAGTAGGTATTATTGACAATCCAGAGGAACGAGCCCTCGGTATAAGCGAAATCCGGGAACGTGTTCTTCAGCTTCACCGGCGTATCGACGGCCAGGCGGAACAGGCCCATGGCGAAGCCGACGACGAGCGCGGCCATGCAGCCGTTGGCGTTGAGCCGTCGGAAGAAGACGCCGAGGAAGAACACGACAAAGATCGGCGGGGCCAGGTATGCCTGTACCCCCTGCAGGTAGTCGTACAGTCCTTTGCCGCCCTGAATCACGGGGATCCACAACAGGCCGATGACCACCATCGCTGTCGTGGCGATACGGCCGATCCAGACCAACTGGTGCTGCGAGGCCCCGGGGCGAAGCTTGTTGTAGAAGTCCATAGTGAAGAGGGTCGAGGAGGCGTTGAACACGCCGGCCAGCGAGCTCATCAGCGCCGCCAGCAGACCGGCCACGACGATCCCGCGAACGCCCACCGGCAGCACCGTCATCACCAGCATGGGGAATGCTTTCTGAGCGTTGTCACGCATCAACTGTCCCTGCCCGTCAAACAGGGTCTGCTGCAACGCCTCGACCCTGCCGCTCTTGGCCAGAGCGAAGGAGATCATGCCGGGGATGATGAAGATGAAGACCGGCAGCAGCTTGAGAAAGCTGGCGCAGATGGACCCGCGTCGCGCCTCTCGCTCGCTCGGCGCCCCCAGGGCACGCTGGACGATGTACTGGTCGGTGCACCAGTACCACAAGCCAATAATCGGGGCGCAGAAGAGCATGCCGATCCAGGGATAGTTGTCGTTGAAGTACCACGCCATCCGACCCGACTCGCGGACGGGCGCCCAGGTGGCGGTGACACCATCCGGGACCAGCGGCTTCCACAGGTTGAACATCTCCGAGCCGGCGATCCGCCTCAACTCGTCCCAGCCGCCCAGGGCCTTGAGACCGAAGTACGTCAGGAGGAACGAGCCGATGACGAGAACGATCGTCTGCAACGCATCGGCGTACGCCACCGTGCGAAGCCCGCCGAGTATCGTGTAGACGCCGGTGAAGACGATCACAAGGATTGAACCGATCCAGAAGCTGTTCAGTCCCAAGAACGTAACGTCCGGCAGCAGGACGCTGAAGACGACCCCGCCGGCGAAGATGCCCACCGCGATCTTCGTAATCACGTACGCCACAAGGGAGATCAGGGACAGGAACCACCGGGCCGTTTCCGAGAAACGCCGCTCCAGGAACTCGGGCATCGTGAAGACGCGGGAGCGCACGTAGAACGGGACCATGACCCAGGCCAGGACCAGCAAACACCAGGCGTGCAGCTCGTAATGAGCCATCGCCACACCGTCTGTGGCGCCGGAGCCCGCCAAACCGACTAGGTGCTCCGAGCCGATGTTCGAGGCGAAGATGGACGCCCCGACAAGGAACCATCCCAGGTTGCGTCCGGCCAGGAAATAGTCATCCGCCGTGTCCTTGTTCTTCAGGATCACCCACCAGGCCAGGCCAAGGATAATGCCGAAATACCCGGCAATCGCCAGCCAGTCAAGTGCCTCGAACACCGCCGCCCCCATCACCAGTTGCATCATCTGCATACACAAATCCCCTGTAAAACACCGATGGAATTATGCTCTCGCCCCTGCCGATCACTTTTCCGTCGAGAAGCGATAGATCGTCGTTGTCTCGTATTTCTCTCCCGGCCGCAGAATTGTGGACGGGAAGCTCGGCTTATTCGGCGAGTCCGGGTAGTGCTGCGTCTCTACGCAGAAACCCCAGCGATGCTTGTAGACCTTGCCCTCTTTGCCGGTGATCGTGCCGTCGAGGAAGTTGCCGGAGTAGAACTGGATTCCGGGCTCCATCGTGTGGATCTCCATGACGCGCCCAGTCGTCGGCTCGTAGACCCGGGCCGCCAGAGCCATCTCCCTGCCGCGTTTGTTCAGCACCCAGTTGTGGTCGTAACCGCCGCCGAACTTGAGCTGCTCGTACGCCTCGGTGATCCTTGCCCCGATCTCCGTGGGTTTGGTGAAATCCATCGGCGTGCCCCGGACGGGAGTGAGTTCGCCCGTGGGGATCAGACCCTCGTCGACGGGCGTGAATTGGCCCGCGTTGAGGGCGAGGACGTGGCCGAGGATGTCGCGCTCGCCGCCGGTAAGGTTGAAGTAGCCGTGATGCGTCAGGTTGACCGGCGTGGCCTTGTCCGTCGTGGCCTCGTAGTCGATCCTCAACTCATTCTTGTTCGTCAGCAGGTACGTGACGGTGGATTTCAGGTTGCCCGGATAGCCTTCCTCGCCGTCCTTGCTCAGGCAACTGAGCTTGACGCCGACGGCGTCAGCCTTCCACACCGGCTCATCGTCCCACACGACCTTATCGAAGCCTTGGACCCCTCCGTGCAGGTGGTTAAGGTTGTTGTTGGTGGCCAGGGTGTATTCGGCGCCGTCGAGCGTGAATTTGCCCCTGGCGATCCGGTTGCCGTAACGTCCCACGATGGCGCCGAAGTAGGGACTGCTCTTGATGTAGTCCTGCAGGTTGTCGTAGCCGAGGACGACGTCATCCATCTGTCCCTTGCGGTCCGGCGTTTGGAGCGAGACGACGATGGCCCCGTAAGTCATGATATCGGCCGTCAACCCGTTGGCGTTGCGCAGCGAGTACAGCCGGACCGGCCGGCCGTCTGCCGTCTCCCCGAATGCCTTGGTCTCGATGTTCAGGGCAGTAGGGGCGGGTTTCAAACCCACCTGTGCCGTCGCCGCCGGCTTCGCAGCCGCCGACTCAGAACGCTCAGCTCTCGGCGTCATACGGTGCATCGGCCTCATTTCGCAACCGGCAATGCCCACGATCACCGCGACAAGACCCAGACGGATGAACTGCGATTTGACCTTGACCATTGTCTCCCTGCCTTTCTTGGCACTTCGTATCCACACAGGCCCCGGCGTCACAGAAGCCCCCCGGGAGCGGGCAATTGTCTAATTATCCATTTCCCGGCGCGAAAGCAAAGGTTATCTTGCGTTTTCTTTTCACCAAAATGCGAATCGCCCTCCACCCCAACGAAGATTCGGACCCCAGGCATCCAGCCGCACACGCTCACCTGCGGATTCGGTCTCGCCTGTCGCAAAATGGTGAAAGAAAAACGCAATGTTGTATTGCGTTGATATGCCGGGACCACGATAATGAAAGCAAGCGGCGATGAGCACACACTGTTTATCACCGCGCCGATGATGCCCATAGGAGTAGTGAGGAAGGTTGCTATGACAGCCGCAGTCTCAAGAAGGATACGAGCGTTCACTCTGATCGAGCTGCTGGTGGTGATCTCGATCATTGCGATCCTGATGGCGGTTCTCATGCCGGCGCTGAGTCGGGCACGCAACCAGGCCCGCCGCGTGACCTGTGCCAACAACCTCAAGCAGATCGGCACCAGTCTGCACATGTACGGCGGCGACTACGACGGGAAGCTCCCGCTCAATGCCAATCCAGGCTACTGGTGGTGGGACATCGCCTACAGCACCACCGACTATATTATCGCCACCGGCGGCGACCGGCACACGTTCTACTGCCCCTCCGACCTGAGCAAGAACGGCGACATGGCAATCGTCTGGCAGTTTGGATCGGACCCCCAGTATGGGGCCCGGATCGAGGATGTTCAGGAGCCCACGACTAATCGTGACAGATACTATCGCGTCACCAGCTACTTCTGGATCATGGACGTTAAGAACCCGCCCCCCGGCGGGCGCGAGAAACCGCTGGGCATGCCGGCCAGTTGGAAATGGCCGAAGACCCTGAACGTGACAAACCCGGGAGGCACGGAGTTGGTCCTTGACGCGACGCTCAGCACGACGATCGACGCCGAAACGGCCTCGTTCACCGAGATACGCGGTGGCCTGCGTGACCGTCATGGAATCTTCGACCGCACGAACCACGTCGGCCGCGGAGATAAGCCTGAAGGAGCGAATATCCTCTATGTGGACGGACACCAGGACTCGCGCAACTTCGGTCAGATGATCGTTCGTCGAACCGATTTTCCGATCCACTGGTGGTGACAGGTAGATGAACGATTCTGCCCTCTTATGAGGGCCAAGACACACGCCCTTATCGGATGAGAGGGCGAAGTCCAGTCCGGCCGGAGGCAGGACAAGGTAGGTCAAAGGAGCATCAGGAGGGTCGTGGCAGGATGGGTTTCAATTTTCCCTTGAGAGAGGGTCGATTTGCGTCGATGGCATTCACGTGTTCTGGTACGTGACCAAGCACGGTTTGAGGCACCGCTTTTTTCAGGAGGCTTGTTATGGGTAAGAAGCGAATCTATCTCATAGGTGTTTTGGTGTTACTCGGTCTGTCGGCGCGGGTCCCGGCCCAGATCAACGTGGCGGAAACGCTGCTGGTCGATCTACGGGCGGAGGACCTGGCCTACGGCACCCCTACGACGTGGACCAACCACGGGACGCTCGGCCCCTTCACGGCCAATGGCGGCCCGGTCGTCGAGGAGGTGGCCGGACTCAAGGCTGTGACATTCGACGGCGCATCCTGGTTCGACGGACCGAGTTCCGTGCCCGGCATCGAGGGCAAGGGCACCCGGACCATCGAGGTCTGGGTGTACAACCCGAGCACTATCGGCGAGGAGACGATGATCCACTGGAGTCATCGAGGCGGCCCGGCCGGCACGAACATCGCCTTCAATTACGGTAATAACGCCACCTGGGGCGCCGTGGGACACTGGGACACCCCGGACATGGCCTGGGGAGGCAGCGTCGCTCCTACTCCCCCTTTGGGCAGATGGTGGCATCTGGCCTATACGTACGACGGAACCACAGCCCGACTCTACGCCAACGGCTCGCCCGCCGGCGAGGAGACGATGACCCTCAACACGCATCCCGGCAATATCATCCGCATCGCGGCACAAGGCAACGACAGCGGCAATGCGCCGGCCTCGCAGTTCAACTTCACCGGGTCGATCGCGCAGGTCCGCATCCACGACGGCGTCCTCACCCGGGCTCAGATCGATCAGAACTTCAAGCAGGGCGGTCCGCGAAAGGCGACCGGTCCCAGCCCGACCGACGGCGCCATGGGCGTGATGTGGGCGATCTTGACGTGGACGCCGGCGTCAATCGCCGTGTTCGAGGATATCTACATCGGCACGACGCCGGAATTGACGACGCGCTACATGCGCCAGTCATCCGCCGTCAAACTGATCTACTATGCCGCGCCCCTCGTGCCCGGGCAGAAGTACTACTGGCGGGTCGATGAGGTCGCCGGCGATGGCAAGGTGTATACGGGCGATGTATGGTCCTTCACGGCCGTGTCGCTGACGGCATTCTCGCCCTCGCCCGCCGATGCCGCTCACTTCCAGGATCCCAACGTGGACGTCGCCTGGCAGCCCGGCAAGGACGCGCAGAAGTACGATGTCTACTTTGGAGCCGATCGCGGCGAGGTCGCCGGCGGCACAGGCGGAACAAGCAAAGGCACCCAGATCACGACGAGCTATGATCCCGGCCTGCTCGATCCGGGGACAACCTACTATTGGCGCGTGGACCTGATCGACAATGCCAACAAGACGCACGCGGGTGAAGTCTGGAGTTTCACCACGGTTGCGAATGTCGCCGTCTCCGATCCGAATCTCGTCGGCTGGTGGAAGCTGGACGAGGGCGAGGGCGCGCTCGTCGTCGATTGGTCCGGTCAAGGCCGGCACGGCCAGATCTTCGGCGGCGCCAAGTGGATCGAAGGTCTTGACGGCGGCGCCTTGAAACTCAATGGCCAGGACGCCTACGTCGCGTTGCCTATCGGGTCGTTGATCGCCGGATCGAACAGTATCACGGTGGCAACCTGGGTCAATTTCTCCGGCGTCGGAGGCGCGTGGCAGCGTGTCTTCGATTTCGGCACCGGCACGCAATTCAACATGATGGTCACCCCGGCCAACGGCGCCAATGGAAACCTGCGATTCGTGATCACAGTGGAGAGCTACAATAATGAGCAGCAGTTGAACGCGGCCACTCCCCTGCCGACCGGCTGGCACCACCTGGCGGTCTCGATCAACGGCGCCACCCGGGGCATGCAGATGTTCCTCGATGGTCAGGTAGTGGCGAGCGGCACGACAACCGTTCTCCCGAAGGACCTCGGACAGACCACGCAGAACTGGCTCGGTCGCTCCCAGTACAGCGCCGATGCCTACTTCAGCGGCTCCGTGGACGACTTCCGAATCTACGACTTCGCCATGACGGTGGATGAGATCCCCGAAACGATGCGTGGCGATCCGGCTCTGGCGTGGAATCCGCAGCCGGCCCGCGACTCCAACGTGGACATCCGGTACGCAACGTCTTTGAGCTGGGAGGCCGGAGAAGGTGCGGCACAGCACGATGTCTACTTCGGGACGGACCAGAAGGCTGTGACGGATGCCGATGCCGCGTCGCCGCTGTACAAGGGCCGACAGGCCGACACGAGCCTCTCGCTGGCAGGCCTGGTCGAATTCGGCGGCGGCACGTACTACTGGCGCATCGACGAGATCGAGAGCGACGGGACCGCCGTTCACAAGGGCCGGACCTGGGCCTTCACCGTGCCTGACTTCCTCATCGTCGATGACTTCGAGAGTTACTCCGACGAAGTCACCGGGCGAATCTTCCAGACCTGGATCGATGGCTGGGGCTTTACCGAGCCCGCGCCGGGCAATCCTGGCAACGGGACCGGCTCGACCGTCGGGTACACCACCCCTCCATTTGCGGAACGCACCATCGTGCACGGCGGCAAGCAATCCATGCCGTTCGGGTATGACAACTCGGCCCAGCCGTACTATTCCGAGACTGAGCGGACATTCGACTCGCCTCAGGACTGGACCGTCAGTGGCGTCACGACGCTGAGCCTGCAGGTCCGTGGCTATCCGCAGTTGACCAGCGTCGCAGTCACCGAGACCGCCGGAAAGATGACCCTGACCGGCGGCGGCGCCGACATTTGGGGCGCCAGCGATGAGTTCGTGTACGCCTTCAAGAACCTCAATGGCGGCGCGACCATCGTTGCCCGCGTGGCGAACAATGGCACAGGTTCCAACACCTGGGCCAAAGGCGGGGTGATGATTCGCGACAGCCTCGATGGCGGCTCCGCGCATGCCATGATGGTGATCACCGGCAGCGCCGGCAACGGCGCCAGCTTCCAATACCGAACGACGGCCAATGGCGGCTCCGGCAACAGTAATGCCGCGGCTGCCGTGACGCCTCCATACTGGGTCAAGCTGGAGCGCACGGGCGACCTGTTCACGGGCTCCATGTCGTCGGACGGCATTACCTGGACCCCGGTGGGGATGCAGGACGTCGTCATGGAGGACCCTGTCTACATCGGCCTGTGCGTTACGTCGCACGCCGGCGCCGAGCAGCGGACCTACCAGTTCGAGAACATCACGACCACCGGCAGCGTCACCGGCGCATGGCAGGGCGCCCAGATCAACAGCCCGCGGTTCAACAGCGTGCAGAACCTGTACGTCGCCGTCCAGGACAGTGCAGGCAAACTGGCCGTGGTGACGGAGGCAACGGCGGTGAACTCCGCGGCCTGGACCGAGGTCCGGATGCCGCTGAGCAGCTTCACCGGCGTGAACCCGGCCAAGGTCAAGAAGATGTTCATCGGTGTCGGCGACCGGACCAATCCGGTGGCCGACGGCACGGGCATGCTGTTCGTCGATGACATTCGGATCATCAAGCCGTGAGGATTTACGATTCACCATAGATGATTACTGTGGCCTGTGCCCTCGGGCACAGGCCGCAGTTGTCTCCAAACCCACCAAACCCACGGGACATGGTGATTGACACGTCCCTGCCTCGGTGGTATAACTTATTTCAGGTTGATTCGTGCATTTGACATATTTTGAAGGTGTTTGCAGAAGGGAGGTGACCGGAGGACAAGCTGTTCGTACATGACGACTCATTGATTTGCGAAATACGGCACATTGTTTTCTGTGGTCTCAGCAAGAGACAGCCCCCGGCGTAAGGCGCACGCATCCGTTTTATCTGCCGCGGGGAGAGTGAGGCGCCCTGGCGGGGTTAACCAGGGTGTAGGGGCGAAACATGTTTCGCCCGTACCTTTTCTATCGAGGAGGATTCTATGAGCAAGAAATGGTGGCACATCGTTCTTGCCCTCGCCATCCTGTGGTCGGCCGGCCCGATCTTCGCCGCCGATCTCGGCAAGGGCAACATCCTGTTCGAATGGTTCGACGGCACCAGAAGTGCCACCAGTCTCGCGCAGGTGACAGACGGACGACTCTGGAGATATCCGGATAACCCCACCGTCAGCCAGTGGCGGACGAGTTTCGATGGCATAGACGGCCGGGGCGATTACTATGTGACCCGAGTCCGCGGCTATGTCCACCCGCCTGCCGACGGCGACTACACCTTCTGGATCACCAGCGACGATCAGAGTCAGTTGTGGTTGAGCACGGATGAGAATCCGGCCAACAGGGTCATGATCAGCCAGGTCACCGGCTACAGCGGCGCGACCGAGTGGACAAAGTTCCCGGAGCAGAAGTCCGCTGCCATCACCCTGAAGGCAGGCAAGAAGTACTACATCGAGGCGTTGCACAGAGAGGGCTCAGGGGGTGACCGTCTTCGCGTCGCGTGGGCCGGTCCGACCCTCGGGACGAACCCGGTAATCATCGTCGGCACCTATCTGTCCCCCTGGATCCGGCCGGTCGACCTGAAGGCCTCCAATCCGTCGCCCGCCAATGGCGACCTCGGCGTCCCCTTGCCATTGATGACTTGGAATAAGGGCGTGACGACGCTATGGCACAGAGTGTACTTCGGGACTGAGCCCAACGCCCCATTCGTCACGCAGCTCCCGGCGGCCATGGCGACCGCCACGTACTACCATCCCATCACTCTCGAGGCCGGCGTCACCTATTACTGGCGAGCGGACGAGGTCGACCTTGACGGCACAACGGTCTACAAAGGCGACGTGTGGACCTTCAGAACGCCGCCGCTGAGCGCCTGGGGCCCGACGCCGCCCGACGGCGCTCAAGGCGTCTTGACGGATGCAACGCTCAAATGGCAGTCAGGAAAGAGCGTTTATATGCACGAGGTGTACTTCGGTGAAAACGAGGCCGACGTTGTCGCTGGAACCGGCGACACCTTCAAGGGCAAGATCCCCCTGGCCACGTTCAGCCCCGGCGCGATGAAGGGCGACACGACCTACTATTGGCGCGTTGATGAGATCGACGCGACAGACAACAAGGTCCCGGGCGCGGTCTGGAAGTTCAAGACACTGCCGCAGACGGTCAGCGATCCGAGTCTGCTCGGCTGGTGGAAGTTCGACGAGGGCATGAGCACAGCCGTGGATTATTCCGGGCATGGTTACCATGGCACAATCTACGGCGGCGCCAATGGCGGCGTCCAGCCGGCGGCCGGCATGGTCGGCGGCGCCCTCGAGTTCGATGGCATGGACGACTACATCGACATCGGCAAGAACGCCGTGGACCTGGGGATCGATGGCGCCAAGCCCAAGTCGGTCAGCGTGTGGGTCTATACGCACAACTTCAAGGATGGCGGCATCTTCGAGTCTGGCGCCCGCGTCGCGTCGCAGAACTTCAGCCTTCGCACACGCGGCGGCAACAACCAGTGGCGTGTCCAGTACTACAGTGCCGATCAGGATTTCACCTACACGTCGCTGAATACCTGGGTGCATTTCGTCCTGGTCTATGACGGCACGACAAGCACGTGTTATGCCAATGGCACGGTCGTCGCCTCGGCGGCAAGGACCCTGAATACGGTCGCGACCCTGACATTCCAGATCGGCGTCTACAATAACTACCGCTTCGACGGCCTCATTGACGACTTGCGCCTGTACAACAAGGCCCTGACGCCGGAAGAGGTCCAGTATCTCTATGAGCGGACCGATCCCCGGCAATCATGGTGGCCGAGCCCGAGCGTGGGCACAGTCACAGACGCCCTGAAGGTCATTCCTCTCACGTGGAAGGCCGGCGACGGCGCTGTGCACCATGACGTCTACCTCGGCGCGGATTCCACCGTGGTGCAGGGTGCTGACACATCAGACACGACGGGACTCTATCGTGGTCGCGTCGACGTTAACAGCTATACGCCCAACCCGGTGCTCGATTGGAACGACACGTACTACTGGCGAGTCGATGAAGTCCTGGCCAGCGGCGAGACCGTCACGGGACGCCTCTGGAACTTCACTGTGACCAACTGGCTGATCGTCGACGATTTCGAGAGCTACGCGAACGATTCGCCGAACAGGATGTTCCAGACCTGGCTCGACGGCTACGGCTATTCGGCGGATGATTTCGTCAACGCCTATGGCGGAAACGGAACCGGCGCAGGCGTGGGACACGATATCTGGACGGTGGACAGCACCTACTACAACGGCTCCATCGCTGAGAGGGGCCTGCGCCATGGCGGCGCTCAATCCATGCCTTTGTACTACGCCAACTCCGGCTCGCCGTATTACTCCGAAACCGAGCGGGCCTGGACGCAGGCCCAGGACTGGACCATTGAGGACGTCAATGCGGTGATCCTCCGCGTCCGCGGCAATCCGCGCAGGTTCGTCCAGACCAGCGAAAGCAGCTTCAGTCTCAGCGGCGCCGGCACGGACATCTGGAACGCTGCCGACCAGTTCCGCTATGCCTACAAGAGCCTCACCGGCGACGGCACGATTATCGCTCGCGTGACCAGCAACGGGTTCGGCACCAACATGTGGGCCAAAGGCGGCGTTATGATCCGGCAAAACAATACGCCGGGCTCCGTGAACGCCATGGCGACCAGCACGGGTGGCAGCGGAGGCGGCTTCTCCTTCCAGTGGCGAGTAACCGCGGACGCGACCTACCCCGCCTCGTCGAATACGCCCAACCCACCTGTCGCCCCGCCAGTCTGGATCAAGCTCGTCCGCGTCGGCAACGACTTCTCGGGCTTCTTCTCACTGGATGGCGTTACATGGACCCAGCAGGGCACGGCCCAGACGGTCGCCATGACCGACCCGGTCATGATCGGCGTGGCGGTGACCTCGCACGCCGCCAACCAGGTGCGCGAGTTCGAGTTCGACAACATCGCCACGACCGGCAAGGTCACCGGCGCCTGGACTGTCGAGGACATCGGCATCGCCCAGCGCAGCAACGAGGACGCCATGCCGCTGTACGTGGTGGTCCAGGACTCGAGCAACCGCAGCGCTGTGGTCGTCCATCCGGACGCGAATATCCTGCTCAGCGAGGATTGGAGCGAGTGGAAGATCCCGCTCACGGCCTTCACCGGCGTGAATATGAAGTCGGTGAAGAAGATGTTCATCGGCGTCGGCGACCGTAAGAAGCCGCAGGCAGGCGGCGACGGCCTGATCTACATCGACAACATCGGCCTGAGCCGGCCCGTCCCGGTTACGCCGTAATCGCGGCCGATACCGGCAAAAGCTGAATGTCCTGAATGGGACGTAAACCCGGTGGCTCCGGCGCCCCCTGCCGGAGCCACCGGCGACTCTTTTGCATCGCGAGCCACAAGGAATGTGAAACGAGAACGACGCCTTTTGAAAAGGAAGATGCACCAATGTAGTCAGACATAACCATCCAGTTTCAACTCTTCAGGAGGACAGCCATGGGTCGGAAAATTCGAAATTCATGCACAATGGTCCTGCTCGGCATGGTGTTGACCGAGACCGTGTGGGCACAGGACCCCAGCCTCGTCGGCTGGTGGAAGTTTGATGAAGGCGCCGGCAGCACCGCCCAAGATTCGTCCGGCAACGCACATCAGGGCACACTCCAGGGTGCCCCTCAGTGGGTGGCTGGAGTCTTCGATGGAGCGCTGGCATTCAGTGGCAGCGACTATGTCCAGATTAGCTACGCTGCTGACCTCGCCCTCAACGAGTTCACTGTCTCAGCATGGGTGAACCTCGCCACCGAGCCGGGCGTTTTCGGAGTCCACGGAACTCGTGTTGGCGGGGAATACACGTTTGATTTCAAAGTCCAAGCCGCGAACATCCACGGCGACATAGGCAACGGCAGCGCCTGGCTGAATACAACCTTGGACATTGCAGCAGGCGACACTGGGACCAAGGGACAGGGAGGTGATTTGGAGCTTCAAACGTGGTACGCGATCGCGTATGTGATCGATAACAAGAACCAGCAGGTCAGACTCTATTTGGATGGCGACCTGAAGCGAACCATAAGTATTTCCGGGACGCCGCTTCTGATGCAATCCGGCGAGTCCATGCGGATAGGCCATACCGGTTACGGCACCGAGGGGATGAATGGCCTGATCGACGATGTCCGTATCTATAGTCGTGCGCTGAAGACAGCGGAGATCAAGGCCTTAGTCCCGCCCAAGGTGAAGGCGCGCAAGCCGAGTCCAGTCAATGGAGCGACCGGCGTCGCCATGGGGTTTTTACAGTGGACCCCCGGTGAGACGGCCGTGTTCGAGGATGTCTATCTCGGCACGACACCTGAGCTTACGGCTGCCGATCGCGTAGCACATCAGTCGGCCTTCCTCAAAATGTATTTCCAGCTAGTGCCTCCTCTGGTGCCCGGCCAGAAGTACTATTGGCGCGTGGACGCGGTGGACGCCGCCGGAACGCTGATTGCGATGGGCGATGTCTGGAGCTTCACCATGATTCCCGTCAACGCCTGGAATCCTGTGCCGGCCAACAGCGCCAAGTACCAGAGCGTCGATGTCGATCTGGCCTGGGCGGCCGGACAGAGTGCGTTCAAGCACGAAGTCTTCTTCAGCACCGTCCAGGATGATGTCGTCAATGGTGCCCCCAGCGCTTCGAAGGGCATCGTGATCGCCACTACCATGGAGTTGGCTCCACTGACCCTGGAGACGACGTATTACTGGCGTGTCGATGGGATCGATGTAATGGACAACAGGAAAACCGGCGACGTCTGGAGCTTCACCACGACGATTCCGGGCCTCGGCTTCGCCAAGCGCGAGCTGTGGACGAACAGCAACGCAGGGACCGCGATTGCCGACATCTACGCCGATGGGCGGTATCCGGGCTCGCCGACCGACGTGAACGATAAGATGCCGAACTTCGAGTCCCCGGCCGATATCGCCAACAACTATATCGGCAAGCTGTCGGCCTGGCTGCACGTCCCGGTCGCCGGCGAGTACACCTTCTGGGTCGCCGCGGATGACCAAGCCCAGCTCTTCCTTGGTCCCGATCCGGACAGCGCTGTGGTGATCGCCTCGGTGACTACCTGGACTAGCGCTCAGCAGTGGGACAAAGAGGGCTCTCAGAAGTCCAAACCCATTACTCTGGAAGCAGGCCGGTACTACCTGATGGCCCACTGGAAGGAAGGCGAAGGCGGCGACTCCGGTTCCGCCGCATGGCAAGGTGCGGGCATTCCGAATCGCGAGCTGATCGCCGGCAGCTACCTGATGCCGTTCGAGGCCCTCTGGGCCTACGGTCCTCGGCCGCGTAATGGTGCTGTCGATACCACCCAGACGCCTGAACTGAAGTGGACCGCCGGCACGAAGGCCACAGCCCATCAGGTCTACCTCAGTGATGATGCCAACGCCGTGGCTGATGGAACCGCCTCTCGCGGCCAACAGGCGCTGGAGGAGACCAGCTTCGATCCTGGCCCTCTGGAGTTCGGCAAAACCTACTATTGGCGGGTCGATGAGATCAACCCTGCCGAGGCGGACAGCCCGTGGAAGGGAACGGTCTGGAGCTTCACCACGGCCAACTTCATCGTGATCGATGACTTCGAAGATTACGTCGATGACGTGGAAGGCCGCATCTTCCAGACCTGGATCGATGGCTGGGGCTACACCGAGCCCGCTCCCGGCAATCCGGGCAACGGCACCGGCTCCACGGTCGGTTACACCAGTCCGCCGTTTGCCGAGCGTACGGTTGTCCACGGCGGCAGACAAGCCATGCCGTTCGATTACAACAACATCATCCAGCCGTACTACTCGGAGACCGACCGGACTTGGACAGTCGGTCAGAACCTGACGCTCAATGGCATGGACACGCTGAGCCTGTGGGTCCGCGGCAATCCTGTGGCCTTTGCAGATAACGGCTCCGTGATCACCATGAGCGCCTCCGGCGATGACATCTGGAATAACGCCGATCAGTTCCGCTTCGCCTTCAAACGGCTCAACGGCGACGGCTCGATCATCGCCAAAGTCAATAGCATGGTGCGAACCGACGGCTGGACGAAAGCCGGCGTGATGATCCGCGAGTCGCTGGCCGCCGGCTCTGCGCATGCGTCGACGGTGATCACTCCGGACAACGGCGCGTCCTTCCCGTGGCGTGCACTTACCGACGACACAAGCACTCAGGTCAACCAAACCGGAGTCAAGGCCCCATACTGGGTGAAGATCACCCGCACGGGCAACACGTTCAAGGCCGAGCACTCCGCCGACGGCAAGACCTGGTCGGTCATCGGCGCCGACGCGACCCAGTCGCAGCATGACATCGTGATGCCGGGCAGTGTGTACATTGGTCTGGCCCTGACCAGCCACAACGTCAATGCGGTCACGACGGCCGAGTTCTCGGACATCAAGACCGCCGGCAACGTCAGTGGCGCCTGGCAGGTGGCCGAGATCGGGGCGGATCATCCGGGCAACGATCCGGCCCAGTTGTACGTGGCCATCCAGGATAACGCAGGCAAGGTCGTCGTCGTGAAACATCCGGACCTCAACGTGGTCCTGACGACCGTCTGGACCGAGTGGCAGATTCCGCTCACTCAGTTCGCCGGGGCCAACGTCAAGGCCGTCAAGAAGATGTTCGTCGGCGTGGGCGATCGCACGGCTCCCCAGCTCGATGGCGCCGGCAAGCTCTACATCGACGATATCCAGGTGATCAAACCGGCTGCCGCAACGCCGTAGAATCAGGGCCAAATACATGGCCGACCGTTTGAATGCGACCGAAGCTGATCGGCGACGGGTCCTCGCGGTTGGCCGGTGGCCGGCAAGACGACGGCAGCAGGTGGTAGAGCAGGGGCCTGTGTCCCAGTGACACGGGCCCCTCTGCATTTGCCCGTGCGGGACCGGGATTTTCTCCTTGCACCCAAACGCGTAATGCGGTATCCTGTTCTAGTGAGGTCATGAGGATTTATGATTCGCGATTTATGATTGGCTGCTGCCTGCCGGGCGGCAAATCGTGGATAGTAAATCGTAAATCGCAAATTTGAGGAGGTCATCTATGTGCAAGCGATCGATCTATCTGGTTTCCCTGTGTCTGGTGTTGGGGCTTGCGAGCGTCGCTCCGGCGAAACTGGTGGCGCACTGGAAGCTGGATGACGGGTCGGGCGCCACGGCCAGTGACTCCACAGGCAACGGCTTCGTCGGCACCCTGATCGGCGGTCCGACCTGGGTGACCGGCACGGACGGCGGCGCCCTGGCGTTCGACGGCCTCAACGACTACGTCGATTTCGGCAATCCCGCAAGCTGGCCGGCGGGCAAATCGCCGCGCACGCTGTGCGGGTGGGGCAAGGCCAACAGCGTCGCGTCGGGCTACCGATGGATGGCCGCCTACGGATCGCCTCTGACAGGTCAGGCCATGTTCATCGGCATGAACGGAAGCACGCTGGTTGTCGGAGGCTATGGCGGGGATGACGTTACGGTGGCCAATACCTGGCAGGCGGGCGAATGGTTGCACTTGGCCGTGACCTACAATGGAACGACCGCCAAGGCTTACCTCAACGGCCGCGAAGTCGGGAGCGTGGCGAAGAACTGGAACCTGGTCCTGAGCCGCGCCCACATCGGCCGGCAGGTGAACGACTATGCCGAGTTCTGGAACGGCGCCGTCGATGACGTGCGTCTCTATGACCATGCTCTCACGGCTGCTGAGGTGAAAGCTCTGGTCCCGCCGAAGCTGAAAGCTCGCAATCCCAGTCCGGCCAATGGCTCCTCCGGCGTGTTCATGGGGTATTTCACCTGGACCCCCGGCGAAACGGCCATCTTCGAAGATGTGTACTTCGGCACGACCCCCGACCTGACGGAGGCCAATCGCGTCCTGACCCACCAGTCGGCCCTGTTTAAGATGTACTTCCGGACGGAGCCCCTGGTGCCGGGACAAAAGTATTACTGGCGAGTGGACGCGATCGAAGCCAACGGGACCGTGCACACAGGCGATGTGTGGAGCTTTTTCGTGACCCCGCAGACGGCCTGGGCGCCGAAGCCCGGCAAGGACTTTGCGTACGTCGATCCCAACACGGTGCTCGAATGGTCGGCGGGGCTGAACGCGTTCGGACACGACGTCTATTTCGGTACGGATCGTGCAGCCGTCGAGGCGGGCGCGGGGGACACCAAGAAGACAACAAACCAGCTCACAATGTCGTATGCGCCCGGCATCCTGGCGCGCGGCGCCACGTACCACTGGCGCGTGGACGAAGTGGTGGGCGGCAGCAGGGTGACAGGTGAGGTTTGGAGCTTCACGGTCCGGCCTGTCATCGCAAAGGTTGATCCCAACCTTGTCGGCTGGTGGAAGCTGGACGACGAGAATTCCGGCACGGCCGTGGACTACTCGGGCTGGGATATCTACGGCGAGCTCCGGGGCGGCCCCACGTGGGTCGAGGGCTGCTATGGGGACGCGCTGCAGCTTGACGGCGACAATGACTACGTGGACTTCGGCAATCCGCCGCTCCTGGCGTCCGGAACCTCGCCCCGCAGCATGTGCGGCTGGGCCAGAACCGACAGCATCGCCTTCGGCTGGCGATGGATCGCCGCCTATGGCTCGCCGGGCGGGGGCACGGCCATGTTCATCGGCACGAATGGCACGGACCTCTACGGCGGCGGCTACGGCGATGACGTCTTCAAGGCCAACTTCTGGGAGCCGGATGTCTGGCATCATATCTGCCTGACCTATGACGGGACCACCGCCCGGCTGTACGCCGACGGCGTGGAGGTGGCCTCGGCCCCGAAGAGCTGGAATCTCACCCGAAGCCGGGCGCACATCGGGCGGCAGGTCAACGACTATGTCGAGTTCTGGGACGGCGCCGTGGACGATGTCCGCATCTATAACAAGGCGCTGACGCTGGAGGAGATCGTACAGGCGATGCGCGGCGATCCGCTGCTGGCCTGGAATCCGCAGCCGAAGGCAGGCGCCAATGTGGACATCCGCGATGCGGCCACGCTGATCTGGTCGCCGGGCGAGACGGCTGTGCAGCACGATGTGTACGTCGGCACGGACAAAGCCGCCGTCAAAACAGCCGGCGTGAGCTCACCCGAGTACAAAGGCCGGCAGACCGGCACCAGTTTCTCCTCCGCAGGGGTGGTCGCCTTCGGCGGCGGCTCGTACTTCTGGCGCATCGATGAAGTCGAGGCCGACGGGACGACCGTTCACAAAGGCAGCGTCTGGGGATTCACGGTCCCGGACTACCTCATCGTGGATGAGTTTGAAGATTACACGAACAACTCGCCGTACCGCGTCTTCCAGACCTGGATTGACGGCTGGGGCTTCTCGCCCGATGATTTCTTCCCGACCGGCAATGCGGGCAACGGCACCGGGGCCCTGGTCGGCTACGATCCCACATCGGGCGATATCATGGAGACCCGCATCGTCCACGGCGGCAAGCAATCGATGCCCGTGGAATACAACAACATCATCACACCGTACTACTCGGAGACCGAGCGAACGTGGAAGAGCCCGCAGGACTGGACGCTCAACGACGTCAACACGCTGAGCCTGTGGTTCCAGGGCAATCCCATCGCCTACACGGATAACGGCTCAGTAGTCACGATGACCGCCTCCGGCAACGACATCTGGGGCAGCGCCGACCAGTTCCGCTTCGCCTATAAGAAGCTCACCGGCGATGGCTCCATCGTCGTCAAGGTCAACAGCCTGCAGATGACGGACGGCTGGGCCAAGGCCGGCGTGATGATCCGCGAGTCGCTGGCGGCGGAATCCGCGCATGCAGCCACGGTCGTGACTCCCAGCTACGGCGTGTCCTTCCCGTGGCGCGCCTTCACGGGCGATGCAAGCAGCCAGGTCAACCAGACCGGAGTCAAGGCCCCGTACTGGGTGAGACTGACCCGCACGGGCAACACCTTCAAGGCCGAGCACTCCGCCGACGGCAAGACCTGGTCCATCATCGGCGCCGATGCGACCCTGTCGCAGCATGACATTACGATGAGCAGCAGCGTGTACATCGGTCTGTGCCTGACCAGCCACAACGCCGCCGCGATCACGACCGCCGAATTCTCGGACATCCAGACCACCGGCGCCGTGACCGGCGACTGGCAGGTGGCGGAGATCGGCTTCGATCATCCGGGCAACGATCCGGACACGTTCTACGTGGCCCTACAGGACAATGCCGGCAAGCTCGCCGTCGTGAACAATCCCGATGCCAACGCGACCGTCGCCTTGGAGTGGACACAGTGGAAGATTCCGCTGAGCCAGTTCACAGGCGTGAACGCCAAGGCGATCAAGAAGATGTACATCGGAGTGGGCGACCGCAAGGCCCCGAGCGCCGACGGCAGCGGCAAGCTGTACATCGACGACATTCACGTGATCAAACCGTGATGATCGTCAAAGTGGCCCCACCACAAACGTGCAGGGCGGGGTTGCCGGCCCTGTCGAAATGAGGAATTATGGGTGGCAGCGGCAAGCGGAGCCTGCGGAGCTTGCCGATGGTGTTGCGCATACGTACAAGCCATCGGCAAGCTGGCGCTTGCCGCTGCCACCCGCCGCAGAGTCTTGCGTCTCTACGAGGAACCGCATGGGCTGAAGCCCATCCTACCTAGCTGGCGTTTCTGCTCTCTTGGTGGTGCGGCAACCGAAGAGGCCTCCGGCGAATTCGCCGGGATGAGCCTGCAGTTTTACAGTCACCTTCTGCTTGCCCTTCGTCAACTCGACGGGAATGAGATAGATGACATCGAAGAACTCGCCGGGGCGGTTGTCGTTCAGCGATTGCGTGGCGATCGTCTCGCCGTCCACGAGGACATCGAATGTCCGCCGGCCGCGGTCGCTGCCCCAGTAGGTGCAGAGCAGGTCCACGGGCTCATCCGGCAGGACGGTCATCTCGAAGGAGAACCAGCCGCCATCGGTGGCGTGACGCCATTTGCGGCCGTTGAATTCGCCGGCTCCGGTCTTCTCGCCGGTGACGTTGTGGTCCCGCTCCGGCTGCATCTCGCCGATCCGCAGAATGTCGATCGTGCGGGCCTTCAATTCACGAAGACGCTTCAGCTCCACGAGAAAATCGGCGTATCGCCTCTCCCACTGCTCGACGGTGAAGAAATCCCAGTACACGCCATAGCGATGGTGGTGCATCTCGTAGAACGGGATCAGCTCCACGTCGTGCGGGCGGCCCACGTTGTACGTCTCGAACCCAAGCGGTCTGTCCTCCATTCGCACCAGCCATTGCTGGAACGATTTATCCCCCGTGACCAGGACCGTCAGGTCATACTCATCCACCACCGCGGAGGCGGAAACCTTTTTCTCGATGGATCCGAGACCGCCGGCCAGGACGACCGGGCCGTAGAGGATGGCCGCCCGCTTGGGATTGTCCGGCATCGCTTCCAGCCGAAGTCCCATTGGAATCCGGACTTCGATCTTATCCCCGTTCCTCCATTTTCGATTCACGATGGCATAGCCGCCCGGCGACGCTTCAAGTTCCACAGCCTTGCCGTTGACCTTCACTGCAAGCGGCCGCGTCGCCCAGCCCGGGCAGCGGACTCGAATCGCCAGCTTCACCGGCCTGGCGCAGGTGAGCGTCAGCGTCGTCGTGTCCTCCACGGGGAATTCCGTCTCTTGTCTCACCTTGAGGCCCTTCGCCTTCCAGTTCAGCTCGGACGGGATGAAGAGGTTGACGAACAGGCCCGTGTCGTCGTGGAAGTAAATGCTGTCGCCGTACTTGGCGTGGTTCTCCATGCCCGTGCCGTGACAACAGGTGAAGTTGTCGAACGGGTTGGAGTAGCGTTTATACTCGCCCGCCTTGAGCGGCACGAAATAGCACATCATGCCGCTGTTGGGGTCCTGGGAGGCCAGGATGTGGTTGTAGAGGGCCCGCTCGTAGTAGTCGGCGTACTCGGCCGTCGCGTGCCAGGCAAAGAGGTGCCGCGTCAGCTTGAGCATGTTGTACGTGTTGCAGGTCTCGGCCGTCTCGGAGGACAGGCGGTCGTTGAGCTTGTCCGCCGGGCCGAAATGCTCGTGCTCGCCGTGGCCGCCGATGACGTAGGAGTGATGATGCACGACCCGATCCCAGAAGAACTCGGCAATCGTGCGGTCCGCCGCATCCGCCGTGACCTCGTATCGTCGCGCGACGCCGATGATCTTGGGGATTTGAGTGTTGCCGTGCAGTCCCGGAAGGCGATCCTCCCTGTCCGCCAGCGGATCGAGCACCGCCTTATGATGAAACCGGCGGGACAGCTTCAAGTACTTCTCGTCGCCCGTGATCGCATACAGCTCCGCCAGTACCTCGTTCATGCCGCCATGCTCGCACGCCAGCATCTTCTGGAACTGCTCGTCGTTGAGCTTGGCGACGACGTCCCCAACCCAATCGCCCAGCTTGCGAGCAACCGCCAGGGCATTGTCATTGCGACAGTACCTATACACGTCCAAAAGCCCCGCAAAGAGCTTATGCTGCGTGTACCACGGCACCCACAGCCCATTGAGATCGAATCCCTGAGAGCGGATGTCCCCCGCCGCCACCTCGGCAAAGACCCGCTTACCGTCCTGTATGCCGCCCACATACCCATTGCCGTTGGCGTTCTGACAGGTCTCCAACTCGTCCACGACGTACTTCACCCGCTCACGGAATCGCTCATCACCCGTCGAGGCATACATCATCGCACAGGCCGATAGATAATGCCCGAGCGAGTGCCCCGAAACGCCCATAGTTTCCCACCCGCCATAGACAGGCGCGCGCGGCTCCAGCCCCGCGTACAGCCGAAACCGATGCAGCAACCGGTCCGGCTCCAGCGTCAGCAGGTAAGCAGCATCCCGCTCCATCGCCCTCTTGAACGACCCATCGAGCAGCCGCACATCCTCCAAGGGAAACGCATACGCCTTGAGAGACACCTTCGGCGCAACCGCAACCTTCAAATCGTTCTCTAACGGCACCGTCCCCCAGGCAACCGTCGGCATCACCACTGCAATCCAGCCGATACATGTGACGATCCGCCACAACTCGATGCTTTTGGCCATCGCGCTTTTCTCCAAAATCCCTGACCTTATCCCACGGCTCAGCGTGCTATTGAGCCACCCAGCCCCATTCTACCTCCCCGCGCGCATATAAGCCCTCCTCAACTACGTCTTTCTCTCGCCATTTCGCGAACATCGCCGACGGTGAGCCTACGAGAAAGCTCGACCGGCTTTGAACCAAGCCCAAGAAGGGCGGAATTATTTCTTGACAGCCGTCGGTTATGAACATATGCTCACAACAGTCTGAATGAACAGGAGTCTCTGGATGCCAAGACCTTGTTGCTTGCGTCATATTGGGTTCACGCCGAATATCGGCTTCTTCCGGCCGGTGGGCGTTCCGGCCTGTGCCCTGGAACAGGTGACATTGACGCTGGATGAAGTGGAAGCGCTGCGGCTGGCCGACCTGGATGGGCTCTATCAGGAGCAGGCGGCGGAGCAAATGGAGGTTTCGAGGCCGACGTTCTCAAGAATCGTGGAGAACGCCCGGCGGAAAGTGGCGGACGCCCTCATTCACGGCAAGGCGCTCCGTCTGGAAGGCGGGGCCGTGAGAATGAAAGGAGAACCAGAAATGCCGCGAACAGACGGAACAGGACCAGTGCAGCCAGGACGCGGCATGGGGCGTGGCCCATGCGGCTGCGGGCAGCGTCGAGGTCGAACAGACAGAGGCGGTGTGGGATTCGGGCGGTGCAACAGGCGCCAAGGGCCTACCGCCGGCTCGCCGGCGACCGACATAAGTCCACATAAGAACGAAATAGAAAAAGGAGAGCAGAAATCATGAAGGTGTGCATTCCCGTTGCAGAGTATTGCGGTTTGGAAAGCCCGGTGTACGGGCACTTTGGGTCCGCACCCGGTTTTGTGCTTGTGGACTCTGAGACGATGTCTATCGAACGATCAGGCAACCAGGACCAGACGCACGTTCACGGCCAGTGCCATCCCATGAAGGCGATTGCAGGCATGAGCCCGGATGCGGTCGTTGTCGGCGGCATCGGGGCCGGCGCCCTGCGGGGCTTGCTTGCCACCGGGATCAAGGTGTACCGTTGCGATGGCGGCACGGTCGCAGACGCCATGCGTCTGCTCGGGAACGGCGAGTTGTCCGAGATAGCGGAAGACGACGCTTGCGCCGGTCACAGCGAAGATCATTCCTGTCACCGATGAGCTGGATATGAAACTCGGAATCGTGATCTACTCGACAGATGCGGAAGCCGTCTGGAACGCCTTCCGACTGGGCGTGTTTGCCTTGAAGCAAGGGGACATCGTTGCGGCATTCCTGCTCGCCAAGGGCGTCGAATGCGAGAAACTCGACGCAGCGCCATTCAATGTCAAGGAAATGATGCAGTCTTTCGTCGATGGCGGCGGCCGGATTCTGGCCTGCGGAACATGTCTCAAGCTGCGCAACTCCCAGGGCTCCGAACTCTGCCCATTGTCCACGATGAAGGACCTCTATGAGCTCGTCCGCGACTGTGACAAGGTCGTCTCCATCTGATTACGGGGGAACATGTGGAATCGACGCTCAAGCCCATAGGAATCGTCCATTCAATGTTCAAGGATCCGGTCGGGACTCCGATTCAACCGGTCTTCGCTCACGGAGCTGAAGGGACCGTCGAGGTCTTCCCGGCGCATGCGGATGGTCTTCACGATCTGGACGGATTCGAGAGGATCTGGTTGCTCTACTGGTTTGATCGTGCGCCGGCGGCGCGACTGCGAGTCGTGCCCTTCCGAGATGAGGTCGAGCGCGGCCTGTTCGCGACCCGCGCGCCGTGCCGCCCGAATCCGATGGGGCTGTCCTGCGTGCGACTGCTCAGGATCGAGCACACCCTGCTGACTGTGGTCGGCGTGGACATTCTCGACGGCACGCCGGTGCTCGACATCAAACCCTATGTGCCCGAGTTTGATGCCTTTCCGCAAAGCCGAGCGGGATGGCTGGAGAACCGGGCTGCCGGACGAGTCCTCGCCGATCATCGCTTCAGGCCAGACGGATCACGAGATTCCGGGGGGCCAAGGTCAGAACCGAATGGCACTTCCATAAGACCTACGTTGCAGTGAGCAGGCGTGCTTTGGCGATGGGTCGAGGCTCGTTCAGATAGACCTGTTTCTTGGGTCGTCTTT
>Ga0214473_10000844_pt1 | contig 41944 bp, 42 predicted proteins | sample RVTome_7_FD_203509 | JGI IMG/M metagenome (GOLD analysis project Ga0214473, IMG submission 203509) | Soil microbial communities from uranium-contaminated site in the Upper Colorado River Basin, Wyoming, United States - RVT98D197 | ecosystem: Environmental > Terrestrial > Soil > Contaminated >...
TGGAGAATTAAATGGAATGGTGATAAATTATCTTGAGAGATATCATTACCATAGACCTCATATAAGTCTTGGTATGAGGCCGCCTTTAGAAAGACCTTAGTGCCGGATATTTACGGAAACATACCGTTTTTCCAATATTGTTTGTCAAGGAGTGGGCGTCGGGGAAATTGATGGTGTTGGCGTAATCGTTCCCGTTGCTTTGGGTGTAGGAGTAGCTGTTACCTTAGGTGTTGAAGTAGGTGTGGGTTTAGCAATTTGCCCTTTTCTGAGTCCTACAATTATTTGAATGTCTTTTCCGCTTAAAGAGCCTGTATCGGAGCTTACCTCTTTGTAAAGATCTTTCAGCTTTCCTGATATCTCATTTTTTACCTCTTCGGGGACCTTTGAAGAAAAAGTAACCTCCGTAGTTGTGTAATCCTGTTTGTCGGCATTACCGGTTGTAATTGTTTCGTATCCCAAGTTTCTCAATTGTCCTTGGAGGTAAGCTGCCTCTCCTGAAATTCCGGATCCATTCAAAACCTCAATTTTTATCTCACTTCTTTTAATTTGGACCGTTGTAGGTGTTGGTTCCTCTTGCTCAAAAGGAGTGGGTGTAGGCTCCGTCGATTTTTCTATTTTTGGTTCCTGAAATAAAAACCATCCTCCGGCACCCAAGACACCTATAATTAAAAGAACAATGACAACTTTTACAATTTTTTTGCCCGAGGATGTGTTAGCCGACTGACCACCAGGCCTATTAATAGTGGGAAACGCTACTTTTTTTTCAGAAGGCGCTGAACTTGAAGATTCAGGTTGAACGTTTTCAGGTCGGTCTTCTTCCATTCTTGGGGCAGTATAATCCCTGAGGTATTGTAATTCAAGTCCTAATTAAAATACTATAACATGAATTTTAAAATTATCTTAATGATTTTTCCTTATCTTCAGGTTTATTATTCACACTCAGCAGGGACTTAACTTCTTTTATAAATTCATCAACTTGTCCGCGAGCGAAAGACAAAGCTTCGTCTTCATTCTTTCCAAGTCCTCTAGCCTCCTTAAAAGCCCCTTCAAAAACACTTGTTGCATGACTAGCTCCCATATCAAAAAAGATATCACTTACCTGACGGATTGTATTAGGTTCTTCCTTAAACATCGCGCCTAGCTGCACTGCCAATCTTTTAAATAAATTGTTCACCCCTTTTGCTCCCAATGGTGTCTCTAAATCTTGAGTATTAGTCGGTATTTCTCCCATAAATCTCACCTCCAGTGAAATTTGTTTCGTATTATACGCTAACATTAAACCGGCCTCAAGTTATTAAGGTAAACAAGACTCCCATGTATACCTGCAAGTTCACCCAACTCGCTTCTTTTAATTTCCGGATGAACGGGAAAAACTTTCAGGATTTCTTTTAAATTTTCTTTAATTCTTTCTATAGAAATCATTTCGACTTTCATTATACCTCCACCTAAAACCACTATATCAGGAGACCAGTGTAAAATTGTGTTGTTAAGTCCTATCGCTATCATTTTCTCTATTTCTTGCCAAATATTTTCATCTTTAATTCTCTCCGGATCCATTCCATATTTTAATTTTATAGAAGAACCTGAAATCAACTGCTCAAGCTCTATCGGCCGGTTATTAAGATCAATTATTTGATGTCCGGGTTCAAAACCAAAAGCCGATTTGTCTATTTCACCATTTACTATCCTTACCCCTCCAACACCGGTTCCGATAGTCATATAGGCAACAATTGAATTTCCTCGGCCGGCACCTTTTATAGCCTCACCTAAACCTGCTAAATCAGCATCATTTTCTAAATACACCCGAGCATTGGCCGCTTCGCTTATAGCTTTTTTTACCGGTTTCATTACCCAATCGGCCAAATTCGGAGCCGAAATTAGCATGTCTTTATCTTTGGAAAGCACACCGGGAAGACCGCAGCACACGATTTTATCTAACCTATTCGAATCTGCATCAGCAGAATATTTTTCTATTATCGCCAAGGCGTCCTCAAATCTAGTGGGCGTGGCTACAACTTCCACCTCCTGTAAATTTTCTTTATCAAAAGATAAAGCCATTCTCATCTTTGTCCCGCCGATGTCAAATAAAAGATACATTGAATTTATTCTACTGGATTACTAACCTTGCATACTCCCAGCTCTTCGAGCTTTTCCAAATAACTAATTACGGTTGTTACAAATTCAGCGTGGCTTTCGACCAGAGGAGACGCCGAAAGATGCTCTCCAGAGTATGGGTTAAACTGTTCCGGTAAGACTCCCGCAGGATTTGCATATTTTACCGCCCAAGAAAGAAGCCGTTTTACAGGCTCCATGTCAGCTTCATTTTTGGCAATTGCGATGTAGTATTGGGCTAACCACATGGTCGTTATCACCCAGGGATTGCCGGGATAATTTCCTCCTATATGGTGATAGGTGTCCCCTTCATATCGGGCAATCCCACCAACTTCGGTTTTTACTCCGAGCCTCTCAATCGTCGCATCAACAGCTTTTTTCACTTTCGGATCGTCTGTGTCAAGTACTCCAAATTTGTAAATTCCATATACAGCCGACATATCAAATATTGAATCTATTTCTATTTGCTTTCCTTCGGTGTGAATCATTTTGTAAAAATAACCTTCTTTATTGTTATATAAATATTTTAGGATTGCTTTTTTAATAGAATCTGCTCCATCCTGATACCTCTTTGCACTTTCCTCTTTTCCCAAAAGTTTCGCGAATTTTGACGCTGCGACCAAAGCCCCAAATACGGAACTTGATGTAAATGTGGTAATACCATAATATTGCTCCCAAATATCATAACTTGCTTTGGGCAAACCGGTTTTTTCATCACGGTAGCCTGTCATGAAATCAGCGGCTTTTCTAACTAAACTGTTGTAAAATCCTTCAATAAATTCTAAGTCCTTCGAGTGTTCGTAATACTTCCAAAGTGCGTAAATCACCAAAGCCGTCTCATCCTCCTGAATCGGATACTGTTTTCTACCGCCGCTTACCCAAGGGTGCCAGGAGGACCCAATTGCTTTATCAGGCCTATATTTGTGCATAAAGAAACCTTCATCTGTAATAGTATCGTTACAAAATTCAAAAAATTTACGAAGTGCGTTAAAATCGCCTGCTTTCTCGAGTGCAATTGCAGCAACCGATGCATCCCTGGGCCATACATACCTGTAATAGTCCCGTCCGAATTGAAGCATTTCAGAATCTCCTGAAGCGATAATGGCACCGTTATCGGCAATGTGGCTTCTTATGTTAAAAAGCGACTGACGGAAGAGTTCCGCAACTTCATCTCCTAATCCGTAAAAAGTAAAATTCTGGACATTCACCCAAGCTTTCCAGTAGTCAATCGTCGATTTAATAATTTCTTTCGGGTGCCTTATTAAAATTTCCTCGTTGAGCTTTTTGGCCGTCTCGATAGATTTAGCAACACAAATCCAGTAGTAAACATCTACTTCTCCTTTGGAGGTAATTTCCACTTCCAAACTTATTACCGAATCAACCTGCCCGTGCTCAATAGGATTCCCCGATAGCCTCCCGTCTTCTGCGTCTTTATAAGTTCCCATCTGGCCTTCGATTCCGAAAAGGCCGATACTGTATTCGTTAAATCCCGCCACTTCTCCCAAAGTATTTACCAAAAAAACACGCCTTCCCTTGTAATGAATTATAACTTCTTCTCTTGGGTCATAATAAGCCGTATCTCCGATGTGTGTTTCGGAAATATTAAACTGCTGATTAAAAAACAATTTCAGGCTTCTTTTCCTATCGAAAAGATTGTGAACAGAAATTTTTCTTAAAAATATATTTTTCTCGTTATAAACTATGTCGTTAAAATGAAGCTCAATCCCGAGGCTTTCATTTTTTGCTTTAATATCGCTTGCCATCGCTTCTTTTTGGGAACGAACTTCGACATTCCATCCTCCGTCGTCCAGCCAAGAGAAACGCTCATCGACATACACACCTATTTTGTGGGATAAATATTCACCTACGTGATTTTCCAATCCTGGGTAGTGAAAGTAAAGATCTTTCACCTGTCCAAATTGATCTAACCCAATGAGGACTGTTCCGTTACCAAAATTTATAGATTTGGGCATGAGTTTAAAAAAAGTTAAAAGTTAAAGTTTAAAAATCAAAAATACAATTTAAAGGTCATAAGTTATTAGAAATCATTTGCTTTTGAGTTTTAACTTGTAATTTTGACTTTTGCTTTTTTAATTTTGTTTTGTAATTCTTAACTCTTATTTTCAAATCAGTTGCTGCGTTCATGAAAGAAATAAAAGCATCATATGGGGATTCATACGGGTTAAAATATTTATGAACATCTCCGTCGGAGAACCATTTTGTGCACATATAGTAAAAGTGATCTGACGTTTGCAGCCTTCTCCAATCCTCAACCATCTTAGTATCAGTTACTCCTTTCAACTGACTTTCCAGCGAATAAATCAAGTTTATTGCGGATTTCTGAATAGAATTTCCTACCCAAGCTGACAAATCTCGTTCTGTATCGGCCCAGGTTACAATGTATGGAACATCGACATCATCCATTGCAGGATACTTTTTGGCAGCCTCTGAAGGTGTTACAAAATTATTATCTGGGTGTCTTAATACTTCACGCGGTAAGTTTTCTAAGAAATCAAATATCCCTACCTCCTTCCACTGGTGTTCTCCAAACGTCTCATAATCCATAAAAAGATTCACTACTTGCCCGTTTCCGTTTAACGCCGAAACCCAAGTCCCAAATTTTTCCGAGGTTAACGGCCACTCACGCCAAGTTTTTTCCGAAAAACGAAATGCTATATCATCAGAAAGTTTATAGTTTTTTAATAAAAGTTTAATTTTCTTTGTTCCTTTTGGTTTGTAGACAAAATTAGGACTTCTCCAACCCAAAAATGAATCCCAACCTTCGGCCAGAATGGCTTTATATCCCTTTTTATCGGCCCACTGTGCCAATTCGTTTGTGAAAGCAAGCTCTGTATTTCTAAAAACGTTTGGGGTCTTGCCGAATAATTTTTTGATCTTCTGAGAATGTAAGGTAACTTGCGACTCGAATTCTGATCGTGAATAAAAAAAAGCAAGAGAATGATAATAGGTTTCCGAAAGTATTTCGACTCGACCTGTATCTACCAGTTTCTTAAACGACTTTAAAACTTTTGGGAATTTTTTCTCGAACTGCTCCAGGATTACTCCCGAAAAAGAATAAGCAATTTTAAGGTCTTTATACTCTTTCAAAAGTCTTAAAAGAAGCTCGTTTGCCGGTAAATAAGATTTTTCAGATACCTTTGCCAATACTTTATCGTTATTTAAGTTTGTATCGGAGGCGTCGTTAAAATAGTCGTGGTCCAATCCAACGTCAAAAACGCGGTATTTTTTAATCCGCAACGGTTGATGTACTTGAAAGTAAAGACATACTGATGGCATAACTTTAACAAATTTCCAATTTCCAATTTCCAATTTCCAATTTAAATTCAATTAGATGCGAGATAATCTTTTTGAAGAAGTTCTCGCAGCCAATCGTCATCCAAATTTTTTCTAAAATAAACGCCTGTTGATTGGCGAGAGGTGCAGGCACCGCAAGAACTTCAAGGGAAGGATATAAAAAAAACGAGCGAGTGCCGATTTTGAAAAAAGTATTGCCGAACATTATAATTAATGAGTAATCAACTGGTTGTAAACATCAATAACATCATTTGCCGCTTTCGACCAGCTAAATTGTCTGACTTCTTTACCGCTTTCATCCCTCAAATCTTTCGGAAGTGCTCCGTATTTTAAAACCGCCAAGACTTTATTTGCTATCTCGTCCGTATCCCAAAAATCAACTTTTAAAGCATTTTTGAGAATTTCCGAAACGCCCGACTGTTTTGAAATTAAAACCGGCGTTCCATTAACAACCGACTCTAATGCTGTAATTCCAAAAGGCTCTGAAACCGACGGCATAACGTAAAGGTCCGCCGTTTGATAAATTTGGTCCCTCTCATCCCCTCGTAAAAATCCTGTAAAAATAAATTTATCCAAAACTCCCAATCTTGCTGCCTCAGAAATCATATAATCCTGCATATCTCCCGTTCCCGTCACAACGAAAACAACCTTTTTGTAATAATCAGATACCTTCTTTGCCGCCCTGACAAAGTATTCAGGTCCTTTTTGTAGAGTTATTCTTCCCAAGAAAAGAACCACTTTATAACCCAAACTCTTAAGCGCCATAAGCGCTGGCGGGAAATCCTTTTTATCTTGATCTATACCGTTATAAACCACCCTAATCTTGTCCTCATCAATTCCGTACTTATCGACTATTATATTTTTCATATATCCTCCGACGGGCAATATTTTGTCGGCTTCTTCAAAACCTTTTTTCTCGATTGCAAAAACCTCTGGGTTCGGAAAATTTCCACCGGTTCTGTCAAATTCCGTCGAATGAACATGAACAACGAGTGGTTTTTGAAGTATTTGCTTTGCCACTAACGCAGCAGGATAGGTTAACCAATCATGAGCATGAATAACATCAACCTTACCATTTAAATGCTTCAGCAATAGTTCAATCTTTTCCGCAAACTTTAATGAAGCAGAAACATAATCATGATATTCCGGCATACTCTCGGCTGGAAAAAGTCTCGACCAGGAGGTTCTTGTCGTATATGCCGAAACAATAGTATCACTTGCTTCGTCAAGATCTGCAAAAATCAGATTTAAAAAATCAACCTTTAGGTTTAACCTTTTAGGTAAAATAAAAGTTATCCCAACTCCTTTTTTACTGAGGGCACGTGTTAAACCCACACAAGCCTCGCCTAAGCCTCCACTATTAAAAGGAGGTCCCCATTCCCATCCCAACATTAGAACATTAAGACCCATGATTTTTGTTACACAATAAGCACCCGCTCTTTACGGGATATTTTAATTTGTATTAAAATTACTTTCAGTATCGAAGAAGAACCCTTACGTGTCAATATCCAATGGCTATTTTTGTACCGTTATAATCAATCTTCAAATATAATTTCGTCAAAATTCTGTACCGATAGCTAAAGAGTTTTTTCTGGTAATTCAAAATGACTATTTATCCAATCAATAATTTCTTGAGACTGTACTGTAACGCTGGGAATACTCAAATTCTTGGGTTCATTGAATTTATCGAAAGAGGTCGTTGCGTCGGCTGAAATATGCAAATTTGGCATTTGATTATTTTTTAACTGATACTGAAGTCTTGTTTTTATTTTATAAGGATATGAGTCTTTTTTACCTACCCAAAGATCTGAGTCTTCTAATTCAAGACTAGAAAATAATTCCTCCAGCTTCTTTCGAGTATCGTCTCTTAATTCTCCATTCACTGAAGCTTCGGTAATTCCAGCTATAATATTTATCAGATTCTCTTGATCAATCTTAACTTTAAAATGGTACACACTTTTTCCGTTCATATTATCGTCCGGTAATTTTTGTAAGATTGTGATAGGTGGGTTTTTTTTGACAATCTCATAAACCTGGGTTTTCTCTTCATTTGTTATGCTAATATTTTCAAATAAAGGCATTCCGTAAAGCGTATCTAATGTTTTCGTCTCAACCTTTATCCACTGGTCGCTGAATTTTTCAAAACCTAAAATTTGAGAGGCGAGAGAATTGTGCACTTTAATATAAATTTCCTTGCCGAAAGCAATAATTTCTAACTTTCCTAAAGATGTTTTATCTGAAAAAACCTCTAGCGTCGTTGAGGCTTTAGGACTATCTATCTGCTTGATATCAACTGATCCCTCTAAAAGTGTCTTGTAGTTTGAAGAGAATCTTTCTGTTTGTGTTAGATTTTGGAAAAAGACAAGATTAAATTCCGTATTGTAGTCAAATGTCTCTGCTTCGAACAATTTTCCATACATTCTAAGGAGAATTCTATTGGGAGAAAGATAGATGAAAAAATACACATAAAGAAGAGAGCTAATTAAAAGGGTAGTTAAAAAAAGAAAAATCAAAAATGTATTTCTTTTTTTCATCGATTTTCTATTATCATTCGGAAATTCTTTAGTTATACTTTCTCTACCCGATTTTTCCGATATAATTGCATTCTCTTCAATAGGTTTATTAAATTCTACATCCGGCTGTGTTGTATTCTTAGGTGAAGAATCAAAAGTATTTTTTTCCATCTACAAAATCTGCTACTCCACTTTTTCCCAGGAATATTCATCTTTATTTTGTCCCGGAACAATTTTAATTTTGTCAGACGGATTTATCTCACCTCTTATTACAGCCCTGCCTATTAGATCGCCCAAAACAAGATCAATAATTCTCCGCATCGGTCTGGCTCCGAATGCAGGATCGAAGCCGTCATAAGCCACTTTCTCGGCTGCCTCATCGGTTACAATTAGATAAATATTTTTCTGCTTTAAATTCTCCGCCATCTCTTCCAAAAGAAGCTTTGCAACTTTTGCCAAATCTTCGTGCTTAAGCGGTTCGTAAACTACAACTCCGTCAAATCTGTTTAAGAATTCGGGGGTAAATATTCCCTTTTCGAGAACATAATTTACAACAGAAGTTTGAAGCACGTTGGGGGAGGTTTCTTTGTTAACCAGCTGCCTTATGTACTCCGCTCCCGCATTACTTGTGGCAATAACGAATAAATGCCTTCCGTTAATTTTTCTTCCAAATGCATCTGTTATGGAACCTTCGTCGAGTAAGGCCAAGAACAGATTGAAAATCTCGGGAGGCGCCTTTTCTATTTCATCGAGAAGAAGTAAACTTGCGGGCCTATTTTTTATCGCAGTCGTTAGGGCTCCCGGCTGATTACTTTCGACCGACCCGATCAGCCGTTCTAAACCTTCCTTACCGGCAAATTCCGCCATATCGAATCTCAAAATATGATCAGCACTTCCATAGTAAACTTTAGCCAAAACTTTAGCCGTCTCGGTTTTCCCAACACCTGTTGGACCAAGGAACAAAAATGAACCAACCGGACGGCTCTCTTTTGCTACCCCGACAGACCTGGCTCGTAAACTTCTGGCAATAAGACTTACCGCAGCTTCCTGATCCACAAGTCTCTCATGAATAATCTCTTCTAAATTCCCCAAGCGCTTTTTTTCCTCCCCGGTTAAGTGCGCAAAAGAAATTCCTGTTTTTTCTTCCAAAACCCTGTCCGCGTCGTCCACGCTTACTACTGTTCCGCCTTTTTGTTCGCGGTAATAGATAACTGCGTCCAAAAGCTCGAGTGCTTTTTCGGGAAAAGGAACTTCGCTAATATACCTATCCGACTCATCCAAGATTTTTCTCAAGGTAGGGATGGTAATAACAAAATTCTTTATGCTCTCCCAGCGAATTGCCGCTTCCAAAATTATTTGCATTGCCTCATCTTTCGTCGGCGGAGTTACCTCGACCTCCTTTAAGAACTTTCTGAGCCTCAAATTTGGTGCTATAAACCTCTCGTACTCTGCCGGGGTTGATACTGCAATTATTTTCAAATCTTTCTTCTCCATATACTCTTCAAAAGTATCCGTAAAATCAAAGCCTTCAACTTCGGGGTTTGTAAGCCTGTGAATGTCGCGAACCATGAGAATTATATTTCCCGCATAAGCAGCTTCGTTTAAAATCGCGCCAAGTTTTGCTTTTTTGAGGTTAAGGTCTATCGACTCTGAAAGAAACGAGTTGTAGTCAAATTCCAAAATCCTTCTATAAGCCATTTCTCGACCCAGCTTCCCCTGAGCTGCACGGTGTGCAAATTCCAAAACTACTGTCTTTTTTCCTACTCCCGGAGCTCCTACTAAGACAACGCTAGCACCGGAGGTCAAAGCCCGCTCCATTCGTGAGACAATTTCTTCGCGGCCTATTAAACGGTGAGAATAAGAAACCGGCGCACTCAAGTCCAAGCTATATTGGTTTAGGGTTGGGGTATAGCCAAAAAGAAGCTCGAGTCCCATGCCGGGTCGACCTAAAATATCATCGGTTGCCAGTTCAGACGAATAGCTGGCGATTTTATCCCACATCTGAGCAGCAAGAATAAAGTCGCTTTTTTCCAGACCCATTTTGCGCAAAAACTCTTCTGACCAAACTCCTTCATCGAGCAATTTTTTAATTATTTCCTCGAAGTTTTTGGGGGAAAATTTAAGAAAGATGCCGTCTTTTACCGCTGCCTTTTCATAAGCCTCTGCGGCAGTCAGACCAACGTGCGCCAAAATAAACTGCCCGGGTTCTGATTCAAATACTGTCTTTATGAGGTTTTCTCCCTGTTTTATTTTAAAAAGTAAGTTTTCAATAAGTTTTTCAGGGGAATTTTGGATTTTAAGATAAGGGGGTAACCCAAAAAGTGGTATCGCAAACCAAATTAAAAGCCCTAAAGCTCCGCCAAAAAAAATAAAAAATAAAATAATGAGCCCTACGAAAAAAAGAGCCAGTCTTACAACTGCTCCAATTCCGCGGGATATCAGATTAAATGTCAAGGTTTCAAAGTAGCGACTGATATTAAATCCCGGGGATTTGTCCTCATCAACAAGCCGTTTCCACGGGGCAAAAAGAGTTTTCAAAAGTAAAGACAATGAAAAATAGTGAATTACCCAGCGGACTAAGGAAACCCAACGGCTAATGTAGTAGTCAACCCCTTCCGTATAATGCCACGCAAGAAATTCCATGCTTAATTGATAATAGCATATTGGAGCTCACCTTAACTTCAACAAATAGTGGTTCGTCTCATGAAGCTTGAAACCAACCTTCTTGTAAAGCTCATTCGCTGCAATTCTTTTCGGATTCGTTGTAAGTTCAACCACCTCCACACCCTGACCTTTAGCCCATTTAATTAAATCCAATAAAATTTTTTCTCCGAGACCTTTTCCCCTTTGTTTCTCGTCAACAATCATATCTTCAACAACTGCCTGACAGCGGAGCAAAGTTTGTCTTGGAAAAATCCAACCCATTCCCAACAGTTTGCCATTTTTTTCAATCTTACTTATATATCCGCTAAACATCGCTTTATATAAAGATTGCTCGTTAACTTCAGCCGAAGGGTCGAGCTGGTTTATTAATTTTTTGACGATATTTAGGTCATATACGAATTTTTGCTTTACAAATTTCAAGATTTTTTGGTTGGAGTCGAAAGCAATAGTTTTTAAGCTTTTAATAGAAACCCAATCCAGTTTTGAATTTTCCTTTTTGTCGAGCTTGATCTTTCCGTTAAGTTTAGTTAGATAAGCAAAATTCAAAACAGGATATACGTATTCCTGATAAGAGGCTGTTCCAGTAAAAGATTCTACATAAGTCAGCTCGCAGTCAACACCCAGCTCCTCCTTTATTTCTCTTTTTAATGCCCCTTCAGAAGTCTCGTTCTTTTGGACATATCCGCCTATAAAATCCCATTTACCTTTAAACGGTTCTTCAACTCGCTTTGCAACAAGAAGTTTTTGATCCTTAATTATTATTGCAGTCGCAGTTGGTTTGGGATTTTCAAACTTACACAAAACACAATCACATTTTTTCAATCTTCTCACCATACTTTCCTACAAGATCCCAATATAATAGCATCAATTATTCTCTTAATTAAAGTCCAAAACTAAAAGTCATCAGGAATGTGTGAGCAGATTCACTCACCACACAATAGGAAGTTTCATTCATTGAAAAGTTTACTTAACTCACCGCCCAATCGATCAAGAAACTGTTTAGATCCGCTTCCAATAATTGACTCTTTCGAGATCGTAGAGATACCTTTTTCTCTCATGATCTTATATGCTTCTTCCTCGCCCTCACGAACATTAGCCGATCCTTCTATAACAATTACTTTCAAACCCTTTCTGTAAACCTCTAATATTTCTTCTACACAATCCTTAAAATTGTAAGGGTGAATTATAACCGATTCGATTTTATCTCGTTCCATCCAGGCATCTAAAGTTAACATTTTTTGAGAATCATCAGACGGCCATCCGCCCCCACAGACTTTCATTCTTTCCATCTCTTCAAGCCTTCTCTTTAGAAGATAAAAAATTCCAAAATACTCAATCACCAACACCGAATGACCTTCCAAATTGGGATGGATCTTCAAAATTCTCCTTTCCGAGTTAGATTCCTGCGTCATGTGCGTATTATAAGATATAACTTCTTCGCAGTAAATAACGGGGCTGAAGTGTCTTCACGTTCATGCCTGAAGGGTGATCTCACACTCTTCCTCTTAAAATCATTGCATCTACTATTCTTCGTACGGCTAAGGAATAAGCACTCAAACGGTATGAAATCTTTTTCTTTTTAACTAAACTGTAAACGTCTTCGAAGGCTTTTTCCAAAATAGTTTTTAAATCTTCATTAACTTTTTCTTTTGTCCAGCGATAACCGTGTAAATTCTGAACCCACTCGAAATAAGAAACAGTTACTCCGCCTGCGTTACACAAAACATCAGGTATTATATCAATCCCTTTTTTCAGAAGAATCTCTTCAGCCTCAGGAGTCGTCGGACCATTCGCCATTTCCAAAATTACTTTTGCCCTAACTTTATTGGCGTTATCTTGAGTAATTGCGTTTTCCAAAGCAGCCGGCACTAAGATATCAACATCCAATGCTAAAAGTTCATCGTTCGTTATTAACTTAAGTTTTGTCTTTTTAGCCACCTCGCTGAAAGAGCCCAACTTTTCCTTTAGCTTGGCTAGCTTTTCAATATTCAAACCCTTGGAATCGTAAATTGCGCCACTCGAATCTGAAACCGCAACAATTCTAAAATCGGCGGCGCTGGCTAGCTTCGCGAACCAATAGCCTACATTTCCGAAACCTTGAACTGTAATCTTCGTCTTAACGGGCGTCATTTTTGTTTTTCGGGTATAAGATTCTAAAACAAAAAGACCGCCCCGCCCGGTTGCTTCGGTTCTACCAAGCGAGCCTCCGAGCTCGATTGCTTTTCCCGTAAACGTTGCCGGAGCATGACGTTTAATTCTCTTTTCATATTCATCTAAAGCCCATGCCATAATCTGTTCATCGGTGTTTACGTCGGGTGCAGGAACGTCTATCCAAGGTCCAATATGGGGGGTTAAAAAATTCGCATATTTTCTGGTCAATAGTTCAAGTTCTTTTTTCGAAAGTTCTCTTGGATTAACCGATATTCCGCCCTTTCCTCCTCCGTAAGGAATATCTACAACCGCGCACTTAATACTCATCCAAGTTGACAAAGCTTTGACTTCATCCTCATTTACATCAGGGTGGAATCGTATCCCTCCTTTGTAGGGGCCTCTGGCATTATTATGCTGACTACGGTATCCCCAAAATGATCTTTTCTTACCGTTATCCAAAGTAATTGTAAGTTTCTTCTTTAAAAACCTATCCGGTTTTTTAAGGCGCACAATAGCCTTTTTAAACATTTTTTTATCCGAATAGTTTTTCTCAAGAAGGGGAACAACCAGATCAATTTGTTTTTTTGCGTTTCCAAAAGCCGACAAATTCATGACGAAATAAATATACTAATTATTACTATCTACTTACAGTAGCAATTCTAAGTCGATGCCGATTAAGAAAAGATTAAGAAGTCCACCCATTTGGGTATTTTTTATACCAATTTACCAACGAGTCAACAGAATCCTTTAGCCCTCTTTTAGGGCTCCAACTAAGCGTCTTTTTTGCTTTGGTTATATCAGCTATCATTGTCGCGTATTCACCTTCTCGCGGTTCTGCTCTGCCGATTTTAAATTTTTTCTTGGTCAATTTTTGTACCGTCTCCACAACTTCTAAAACAGAATTTCCTGTTCCTGTTCCCAAGTTAATAATGTCACTTTTCCCGCCTTTGGAAAGATATTCAATTGCCTTAAAATGAGCCTCATTTAAATCGACTACATTTGTATAATCTCTAATTGGAGTACCGTCTTTCGTATCGACTTTCGGACAAGTTAAATTAAATGTCTCAATTCCCAGTGCTCCTCTAACCGCGTTTTGCACAAGAAGAGTTGAGGGCTTTTTTGAGTCTCCTATAATCCCGTCGTCGCTCGCACCGCAGACATTAAAGTATCTCAAAATCACATACTTTAATCCTCGTAATTTTCCATACCAGCCCATCATTTCTTCGACGATTTTTTTTGAAGCACCGTACGGATTTGCAGGATTCAGCGGATGTTTTTCATCAATGGGAACATACTGCGCCTCGCCGTACACTGTGCAAGTTGAAGAAAAAACTAATTTGTTGACTTTATACTGAAGCATTGTTGATAAAAGGTTTTGTGATCCGCAAACGTTATTGGAAAAATATTTCTCGGGATTTTTCATTGATTCATCAACAATGCAATGTGCCGCATAGTGCAAAACTGCGTCGATTCCTTTTTCTCTTTCAAAAATTGAGTCGAGGGGATCTTTTAAATCCCTGTCATAGTATCTGAATTTTTTGCTTCCGAACGTATTCTCAAAAAAAACAAACGGTTCGCGGTATCCGGTTGAAAAATTATCAATTGCTACCACTTCAAATCCCTTTTTCAAAAGAAGATACGTCGCAACAGAACCTATGTATCCCCCTGCCCCTGTTATTAGAATTTTTTGAAGTTTCTTCATCTTTAAAACTATAAAATCACTTTTTCTGATACTTTCCCATTAATTCAACATTATTAAGTACGTGTCCTTGCATCGCCTTTTCGATATCCGCTCTTTTTGCTCCTTTGGCCAACTCAAGCGTATTATCAAGTGCATATAACCTAAAATAGTATCTATGTACTCCGATTGGCGGACAAGGACCTCCGTATTCTAATTTACCGAAATCGTTGGTTCCTAAATTAGCGCCGTCCGGAACGCTATCCTCGGAAATTTCCTTGGTTTTTGGATCGATATTAAAGATAAGCCAATGATTCCAGGTTCCGGCGGGTGCGTCGGGATCGTCCATAATTAATACCAAGCTCTTGGCTTCCTCCGGAACGTCCGAAATAGACAAAGCCGGATTAACGTTATCTCCGTCGCAAGTATATTTCTCAGGAATATTATCTGCCTTATTGAAACTTGAACTTGTAATCTGCATCCTTACTACCTCCTGATCTGATTCCTCGGAAGGTTGAACGCCTGTCGGTTGCAAATCCTCCACTCTTGTAACAATTAATCTTGGCTTGAATAAAAAATAAAAGGCTGCAGCAATTCCCAAAAATATAATAGCAAAAAGCGCCAACTTCTTCATATTAACTACCTACTAATCTTACAGCTCATTTCAAAACTTTGAAATGAGATGCTATAAACTATCGCCTAAAGCGACTTCAAAACCGAACTTAATAGTGAGGTTTTGATATAGCTTCTACCACTTTGATCAAATCACTTTGGTTGGCGTTAATAAACCAAATAAGATAAATCCAAACTACAGGATAAACTACAATATTTTCAAACCATTTTCCGGTTTTAATTCTGAATCTTCTTATTGGCGGAATTCCGAAAGAAATGTTTATCGGAAAAAGTAAAGGAACCCCTTCCTCGGTTAAACTATCTGCCAGTAAATGGGAAAGATAACCAATCATAATACTTGCCAAGACTATTCTTTCATCAAGAAAGGCAGGGTTTAAAAGCTTAACTAAAACCCACTCCAGAAGTTTATAAATACCATAAACTCCGATCAGAGAATGGGTAAGAGTTCTATGCTTGTAAAAAACTCTTCGCAAGATTTTTCCTACGCTATGACCTGCCGGAAGTAAATCCCAAAGTCTGTTTCCAGCTCCATCCATATCGGGAATTAAAGCCCCAATATCGGCTCCTATTATGGAAACAGCTAAAGTCGCAAGATTTAATGATACGGGCGGATAAAAAGCCGCAACAGTAACTAAAGAAGCAAAAGCAAATGCATCATGAGTCCTGGAAGTCATGAAGAAATTATAACAGAACTCAAGAAAACCACTTTCAGTTTACATGAACGTGGATGAATTGAGCCTGATATGTCATTCTCTTTTAGAAGAGAAACCCCGAGCTAAGCTCGGGGAGAATGTCATATCATTATATTTTTTGCGCATTTTTTTTCCGGATTGGTTTTAAAACCTTGAAAAATAATTCTTCCCTGATAATCTTTCAATTCATAAACTTTGATCAATTCATGCTCTTTTGCCTGCCCTTCCGAAATAGAAATTTCATCCCCAATTAATAACTGCTGCCTACAAGGATCCGTTTTCCAGTCAATTGCTCTGACCTCCACATTTGAAAACTTGTAACTGTCCTCCGACGGTAATGAGCGGTAATAATCAATTTTGTAAATTGAACTAACTTCATTTTGATACATCGCGGGCGGGTATTTTAGGTAGTAAAGAAGCAAAATGTAATTTCTGGGATTTCTGCTATTGTCTATCACAAAATTCGAACCTGGATTTTGTTTGATGAAATCAGTTAATTGTGAGTATCCATAATTCCAGGCAATCGCTCTTTCTTTCAGAAATAACACAAAATAGGAGCGGTAAAGAAGTATCAGAGAATAAAAGGATAAGAGGATAAAAATCGGGATAGCATACTTAGACCTTAGTTTTTGCCAGATATAATCTATCCCCAAACCTATGACAACACTCAAAGGTAACAAAAGCGGAAGTGCGCGCTGAATGGAGATAAACTGGCCTGAAAAAACCGCAGGAACTAAAGAAACTGAAAAAAGTAAGGCGATAAATTTAAAACCCACTTTCTTAATATTTTTAAAAAACAAATAGACACCGATCAAATATGGAATTACCATCCAGTTGTAGATTACTGAAATTCCGGGAACTGTATGCTGCATATCAATATCGTTAAGTTCGTAAAAAAGATTTCGTGGAGAAAGGTAAATAAAGGCCTGATTTATAATGTCCATCAAAATCTGTCCCAGTGGTTGTCCCATTAATCTTTCGTTCTTAACCCAAAATGCCGGGGTACTAAGAACGAGAATGTTTGGAATTTGTGTGAGCAAGATCACTAAAAATGACAGTTTTAAATATTTGATATTTTCTTTTCGGAAAATGAATTTCCTGAAGACCAAAAGGTAAAAAGACAGAAAGATTGGAACAAGATATCTTTGTGTATGCGCTGTATATGTTGCTAAAGACAAAAAGATTGATCCCCGAAGAAAATCTTTTGGTGAGGTCAGCGCACTAAAAAGGAAGTAAACTCCAACGTTAAATAAAAGGTATGCAAGTGTGGTTTCATAACCTAAGCGGGCATTAAAGATAAGCCAGGGACTTATCGCGTAAAAAAATGTAGCTAGGTATAAAACGGGGAGAGACTTAAAAATTTTAAGTCTTTTGGTTAACAAAAAGAAAAAAATAATACTAACCAGGGCCGATAGGGCCGAAATACCCCTGAAAACTTGGGGTGCCATCCCAAAAAAATAAATAATAGGGACCGAGAAATATATAAATAAAGGCGGAGTGTAAGAACCTAAAAGTCTAAATAAAATTGGATAAGGTTGTGCAAAAATATCTCTTCCGGTTTGTAAAATAGAATAGGCATTGTAGGCAACTGCAGCTTCGTCAACATAAAAACCGTTGGGAATATCGTTTAATTTATAAAAGTATACAAAGGCTGCGAAAATTAAAATTAATAATACCCAAATGATTGAAAACTTTTTCTTCATAATTTTTTCTCAAACCCAACCAACCTCAAAATTCCGATAAATATAAAGAGGCCGATAAAAGGAAAAATAATAAAAGGTCCCAATTGCCCATGAATACCCAAAAAAGTCAAAAGCAATAAACAATAAGCCAAAAGCAGTTTTTGTAACTTGTTTCTGTTTTGAAAAAAGAGATAAATTCCATAAATGAAAAAGGGGAATGTCAGGAAAGAAAAATAATTCAGAAAATATAAATTAATATCAAGCGAGTCAAAAAAATTCTTTTGGAGTTTACCCACTAATTGAGCTTCTTTTTTATACTCGAGAATGTAGCCCAGTTTAGCCAGCCTAGGAGGATAAGAGTTCATCCTTTGAATCTGCAAGTCGATTTCACTCGGCGTGAATTTATAGGTTTCTCTAATATTAACCGTTTTTATTTGGACAAAAGATAAAACTACAAATAAAAAGGTAAGAATTAAGTTGATAATCGGCTTTGGTTTGTAAAAGGAAATAACCAAAAAGATAAAAGTCAGAAAAATTATTAAAGCCAGAAATAAATTTTGAGAAAAAAAGCTTTGCATTCTTTATCGAAATTGTATAGGGATTAAGGCACGAAGTCGAATTAAAACTTCACTTGATTCAAGGCTGTATAATAAAAGATATGAAAATTGCTGCCCCCATTTTGGCAACCACTTTGTTTTTAACTTCGGCGACTCCTCTTTCTGCGAGCATAGCCAACGACGTTAAGGTAAATTCCAACGGAGAAGGATCGAGTGTTAATGTAAAAATTAACAATACCGTAAATACCGGCAACTCTTCTTCATTCACATCCAAAAACAGCACCAAGGTTAACATTCACCAAACCGGGGAGGGCACATCTCAAGTAACTGTCAACGGCAAAGAATATAAAGTAGAAGGACCGGGGGACATCTCCGTAAACGAGGGCTCGAATTCCACTCCAACCCAGAATCCTACCTCAACTCCAACTTCAAATCCGTCAGCAACGCCTACTCCCTCCGAAACTCCCCCACCCACCCCATCGGTTTCTTTTTCTCCTACCCCTTTAGTTACCCTACCCCCGCTTGACGAAAATTTTTCTTCTTCCCTCAAACAAATTATCAAAGGTCGGCTCGAACAAATTATAGGGTTGCTTCAGACACTCTTTTCCCGACTTCTATCCCACTAATTCTGATTCTTCTATTCTGGACACAGAATTATGGTTTAGAGACAAGTCCTTGAAATTAACGAGGTTTGTTATATACTATCGGCATGTTTGAAAGACTTTTCAAGTCTCGCTCTGATTCCCAAAAACCAAGCGCGGAGAATAAACTCTCTCCGGCGAAACCAGCTGAAAACCAAATGGAATTAGAAAACTGGCAATTGAAATCGGGGCGAGTTTACAGACCATTCGGAGGAGACGAAACCGACATCAAATCCAATTGTCTGAATTGTGGCGCACCTTTCAAGGGAGTGCTACAACCTGGTTGTGAATATTGCGAGACACAACGCAAATGTTACATGATCGACATTACCGAAGAACCAGGAAAATTAAAAAACGACGACGAGAATTCTCCTTTGACAATTCCTGTTTTCGGCGGTTTCGACAGCAAAATTGGTGATGATTCAAGACGAACAACAATGTTTGGAAACCACTTAACCATAGGGGATTATTGTTCTGTAGGACGTCTTGGTGCAAATTCCGCTACAATCGGGGATGATTGTGATATCAAATTTGCAGTAGCCAGAAATTTGAAGATCGGTGAATATTTTGTAAGTCAAGGTGCTTTAGTTGGACAGGAAATTAATATTGAGGATGGCTCAACATTTCATAACGTAGTTTTAACTGACGGCGGAATTGCCACTTTTGGGGACTATACTAATATAGCCTTGCTGGTCCTTGGTAGAAACACTAGGACCGAGTTCGGCGATGATTGCTCAATCAAAACCATAAGAAATACTGGGCACGGTAGTCTGAAATCGGGCGATTATTTCGAAGTCGAAAATGAAGAAAAAATTTCACGAAAAGACTACCAGAATCTTGTTGAGGGAATTATCTCTGAACTTATGGAAAAAAGGTAACTTTTAATGACGTCCTCCGACAAAACTTAGAGAAATTGTCAAGGACAGAGTGGAAGAAATTATGGAATCGTTCAGGAACTTTTCTCCAAAATTTCCAAAATATTTTGAAGTATGAACTAAGTCCGTTTACTCCAAATTAAATTTCTTACTTGCAGCTCTGACACAACGCCTCGAGTCCCCCTCTTTATCAAACCAATAGCACCCTTGACAAATTGGATCACCATCGGCAGGTATGTAGTCCGAAACGTAGACAACATTTCCAGCTTCCGACGCTTCTACTGCAAAAATGATTCCGGTTTTGTAATTCTCTCTAACCTGGGAGTCGTGTGTATGATAGAAGTTATCCTTATGTTCATCTACTATTTTCATATATTCTTCAGCTGCTTCCTCCAGCGTCAATTTCTCTCCTTTTTTGAACTCTCTACTTAAATTTGAATTAAGGTCCGGCTTTCTCATCAAATAATGAATAAAGCCAACTAATTCGCCGTGATGATAAAGCAACTCGACTTTGTTAGACATAATATTTACACTCTATGTGCACGCGTTACGCCCATCTTCAAATAAACTTCTCTTAGAAGTTTGCATCATCAAGGGCGTTATGAATTTTAAATTTCGAGGCATCTACACCGATTTTATTAAAGAAATTTTCTTTATCATCCGGATAATAACTTTCAGGATTAACGCCCATTCCAAAAAGTATGGAGGCGAAATCTATCGGAAGCCAAAAAAAAGGTTTCTCAAGTTTTTCGAATAACTTATAAAGATAAATAATGTCGTATTGATTAACGTAAGAAACCAGATACGGTTCTTTTTTGCCTACAAATTGTCTAATTTTTCTAATCGCAGAAGATTTTGTAACCTTTGGACCTTTTAAAGTGGGGACAATATTTATCTTTACCCAAGGATCCACTTCTCCATTATATTCAAGTTCTATATAGAGTTCCTCTCCGTTAACTTTCACCATTCCGACTGAAAGTATTTCGCCTTTATAGGGATTTAGGCTGGAAAATTCAGAATCATAAAAGATTATATTTTTCGAATACGGTTTAAATTTATATTTCATGAACTAATTTGGAGATAATTGGGGGTAGTGACATTTTTTCCATTTTTTACCCGATCCGCACCAGCAGGGGTCATTGCGGCCGATTTTTCTTCGCCCTTCCGAAGCCTTGGCGGAGGAGGGTTCGTCGGGGTTACTCCCTGCAAAAGCAGACTTGCCTCCTGCCGATCTGGGAGTAGATGAAGAGGCAAAGGCGGGCCTGCCTACCTCGGCAGCCAATTCCGCGTCTCCTGCTAAACCGGTCTGATCAAGCTGATCAATATTTGTCCGGGCTTGGGCCAAAGGAATTTCGGGTTGTGGAGCCGCAACGCCGATTCTAAATAGCCTATGAGACAGTTCCTCGTCAATCCTATCAATGAGTCCCTCAAACATCGCGTAGGCTTCATTTTTAAATTCAGCAACAGGATCCCTTTGTCCATAACCACGAAGCCTAACTCCCTCTCTGAGACCGTCAATCGCATCAATATGATCAATCCAAAGATGGTCGATCGCACCCAAATAGCCATATTTTTCAATTTGGCGCATAAGAGCCTCCCCAACTTGTTTCTCGCGTGAGGCATAAATATCGTTCAAAACGCCGACTAAAATTTTCTTAATACTTTCCTTGTCGTCTAATTTTGTAATCTCTTTCTTTAATCTTTCCTTGGAAGCTTCGTCAAAGGGAACGATATCCATCATCCCAACAACAATCTTCTCGTAATCAGGCTTCCCTTGCCCCGAGCTCGTCGTGGCTCCGTCAACCGGCATTGACAAAAGTAAAACTCTATCAATTGCCTGTTCCAGCTTTTCTAACACTTCTTCTTTCAGATTTTCCGACTCTAAAATTCTACGCCTTAAGCCATAAACGATTTCTCTCTGTTGGTTTGCAACGTCGTCGTACTCGACAAGATTCTTTCTTGCGTCAAAATGAAATCCCTCAACTTTAACTTGGGACTGTTCAATTGCTCTCGAAACAAGCCTATTTTCAATTGGCTGATCTTCGGGAAGCTTAAGCCTATCCATAAGAGAGCTGATCTGTTCTCCTCCGAAAATTCTCATTAAATCATCCTCAAGCGAGAGATAAAACCGGGAAGATCCGGGGTCTCCCTGACGACCGGAGCGGCCTCTTAGCTGGTTATCAATTCTTCTTGATTCGTGGCGCTCTGTTCCTATTACATGCAGACCTCCTGCCTTTACTACCCTCTGGTGCATTTCTTCCCATTTTTTATATTCTTTCGAGGTCTGAAAATCACCGCTAGCCATTCCCTCCGGCCGGTCGGGTTGGGCTCCTCCTAAGACAATGTCAACTCCGCGGCCGGCCATATTAGTTGCTACGGTTACAGCACCAGGCTTTCCAGCGTCGGCGATAATTACCGCCTCTTTCTCATGATTTTTGGCATTAAGAACGTTGTGAGGAATTCTTTTTCTTTTTAAGTACTCGCTTATGATTTCGTTTTTATCAATCGATGTAGTTCCTACCAATACGGGTTGATCCTTTTTGTGCTTTTCCTCAATTTCCAAAACTACTGCGCCGTACTTGGCCCTAAGGGATTTGTAGACGGCATCCGAATTGTCAATACGGATCATTTGTTTATGGGTCGGTATTACAACTACGTCTAATTTATATATCTTTTTAAATTCTTCTGCCTCCGTAGATGCCGTTCCGGTCATACCGGATAAGCGCTCGTACATTCTGAAGTAATTTTGAAATGAGATTGTCGCCAGGGTTTTTGACTCTTGCTGGATTTGAACTCCTTCTTTTGCCTCAACTGCCTGGTGCATTCCGTCACTCCAGCGCCGTCCGAACATAAGTCGACCCGTAAATTCATCAACAATAATCACCTGGCCATCTTTGACCACATAATCCCGGTCCTGTAGAAAAAGAGTTTTAGCACGTAGAGCATTCTCAATGTGGTGGATCGTATCCCAGTCTTTTTCATAAAGATTAGTTACACCAAGAAGCTTTTCAACCCTTGTAATTCCGTGCTCGGTTAAGTTCGCACTTTTAGCTTTCTCGTCGATCGAATAATCGGTATCCGGATTTAGCTTTTCGACGAGTTGGGAAAATTTAAAGTATTTATCGGTCGGCTCCATGTCAGGCGCCGAAATGATTAAAGGAGTTCTTGCTTCGTCGATTAAAATAGAGTCTACCTCGTCAACTATCGCAAAATAGTGAAACGCGCTTTGTCCGCCGGAGCCTTGGCGAAGGCCGGGTTGCGACATCTGGTCCAAGGATGAGACCATATTATCGCGCAAATAGTCGAAACCGAATTCGTTGTTTGTCCCGTAAGTAATATCTGCCGAATAAGCTTCTTTGCGCTCGCTCGGTTTGAGATGTGCCAAACGTTCATCCCCATGACTCGTGTCGTTATGTTCGGCATCAAAGACAAACGATTTCATCTCCTGTACGATCGACCCTGTAGTTAAACCCAAAAGATGAAAAATTGGTCCATTCCATCCGGCATCACGCCTTGCCAAATAGTCATTTACGGTCACCAAATGGGCTCCCTTCCCGGCCAATGCACGAAGATATAAGGCCGGAACAGCAGATAAAGTCTTTCCTTCACCCGTTTTTTGCTCTACAACTTTCCCTTCGAAAAGGGCAACAGCCGCCATCAACTGGACGTCGTAAGGCCGAAGTCCAATTGCCCGCCAAGAAGCTTCTCTGACAAGGGCAAAGGCTTCGGGAAGAATCGCTTCAAGCTCGGTTCCTTTAGAAATCTGATTTTTGAATTCCTCGGTCTTTTTGGTAAAATCCGCCTCCTTAAGCTTTTTGAATTCAGCTTCAAATTCATTGACTGCATCGACTTTCTTTTGGAATCTATCAACTTCTTTCTGATTTATATCTAGAAATTTTGAAAATATTTTTAACATAGCTTAATCAGGCAAACTCCTATAAGTAACGTAAATATCGTTTATTAAATTTCTAACTTTAGTATCATCTTTTTTTCGTTTCTCTTTTCTTCTGTCATCGTTGTATTTTATTATTTTTCGTCCGATTTCTTTCCCAAAAAGTTTGTAACGACGTACAACAATTTCAGGAATACTCGGGCTAACTTTCTCTAACCAAGCGTCACTTGTTACAACCTGAACGTAGTTTCTGCTCTCGGGTATACTAAGCACCGCAACATCAGAAAGCATATCTTCCCAATCTCCCCAAATCCACCTGATTTTCCCTGTCTGAATCCCTCTTTTAATCGTAGCCACGACCACGGCCTCGTCTAATTCACCTATATCTTTTCCAAAATTTATCTGTGCACCCTTATTTACCGACTTAAAATAATCAAGCACCAAATCGGTTTGACCATGATCCCATTCGGGACTCCTAATTGAAATTTCCGGACGCCACCTTTCTGATCTATCTTCAGACATTTGATTACAAATGTTAATTCTACACCCCAGCCTCAATCTATTCTACAGCTCAATTCAAAATCTTGAAATGAGATGCTACAAGCTGTCACCTAAGGTGACCTCAAAACCGAAGCTTTAAGCGAGGTTTTGGAATAGCTTTTATCAAAGATCTGTCACACCTGCTAATGAAGAATAGAGGTGCTGTTTGACATCTAGTTAATAAACCCTATAATACATAATATGTCGGACATAGAAAGGTTAATATTTTCTGCGCTTGAAGCCAAGATGGGTAATTTGGAAAATCTCTCTGATTTTGCAGCGTTGGCTCTACAGAAAGAAGTTAGTCCGGGTAAATTAGTCGAAAAATTTACAAAAATTAAAGGATGGGATACTGTATTAAACGGTGTGGCAATTGCAGCCCAAATAGCAACTGTTATAATTGAAAAACAGCTTCCTGAATTTCAAGAAGAAAATGCTCCTGATGAAATGAAAGCACTCGTTGACCTTACACTCGGCGATACCGATATCTCCTTAATTTACGCATCAGTTCACCTTGCAACAGCGCTGAGTTCCGCCAGGAAATGGGCTAGTAAAGACCAAGAGCCAAATGACTTAAACAACATCTATTTACATACCGGAAAGGCAGCTACTTTCATAGATTCGTCTCAGGCACATCCAGAACTTCGTATGAAGGCAATAAAAATATTATCGGCTCTCACTTAGAACAAATAAACATTATATTTGCCTCAGGGTAAACGACATCCACGTTTTTAAAGTTTTTCTCAAGCTTTTTCAAAAACCTCATAGCTTTGGGTCTTTTTTCTCCCCAATAAAGCCTGTTAAATACGGCCACACCGTCACTTGCAAGGACGGACCTTATAAGTTGTATATAGTTTTCCGATTCGAATTTCTCAGGAAATTTATCCCCTACGTATAAGTCGACAAGAATTAGGTCGAATATGGAATTTGGAATATGGAATTTGGAATTTTTAAGAAAATTATACGCATCGTCTATTACAACTTTTACATCTAACTTATCCAGTCCCAGATATTTCTTCCCCAAATTAACCATAATCGGATCCAAGTCAACTCCGGTTATTTTCGTGTAGGGCCAATATTTTCTAACTAACTTCGCCGCCGTCCCCCCACCTAATCCAAGTATAAGAATGTTTTTGATTTTTGGTTTTTGATTTTTGGTTTTTTTTAACGGTTTTCCCCATACCGACTCCATTATTCCCCCTGATTGTGTCAACCCTTCGGCCTGAATATACGTTCCCAGACCCAAACTTCTCACAACCTGAACTTTCCCGTTTACAGGCGATATAACTTCCTCCAAAATTTGTGTTCCAGATAGAAACTTTGCTAAAGCTTCGCTCTTTCGCTCAGCTTTAACTCGCAAATTGCGAGAGTTTATAGCACCTGGTTTTGCAACCAGTTGTAAAAAATCACTCACCTTTCCCATGTTAAAAATTTGTCATTTGACATTTGGATTTTGTCATTGATTTAAATAGGCTTTTGCCTGAATATTAAACATCTTTGCATATTTACCCTGTTTTTCCATCAGGGATCTGTGCGTTCCGTCTTCTATTATTTTTCCGCCTGACATTACCAATATCCTATCTGCAATTCTCACTGTTGAAAATCTTTGTGTCACAAAAACAAGCATTTTATTTTTTGAAATTTTTACAAGCTGCTGGAAAATATCCTCTTCGGCCTCAGGATCGATATTGCTTGTCGGCTCGTCAAGAATTAATAGTTTAGCCTCCTTGCGAAACAAGGCTCTTGCTATTCCAATCCTCTGCCTTTGACCAAGTGATGGCTTAACCCCTTTTTCAAATCTCTCTGTCAGGGGCGTTTGATATTTTAAAGGAAGCTTTCCGATATACTCATCAATTCCGGTTAATACTGCTGCCTCTTTTACGTCTTTTAAAGAGTTCACTCGTCTAATGTCTCCATACCCAATCGCTTCTTGGGCGGTAAAGGGATACTCCTCAAATTGCTGAAACATAACCGACATATTCTTCCTCCAGCTCTTTACAGAAAATCGCGTCAGATCCTTATTGTTAACCAAAATTTTTCCTTTTTGAGGATCATAAAATCTGGAAATTAAAGAAATTAAGGTTGACTTTCCCGCCCCGTTTTCACCAACGAGAGCTATTCTTTCGCCATTTTTTATTTCAAAATTTACTCCCTTTAATACCCAAGGCTGGTCCTCTTTATATTTAAACCAAACATCTTCGAATTTAATATTTAATCTATCCAAACTTGAAATATTTAATCCTTTGTTCTCGGCTTCTAAAACCGGTTTAATGTCCAAAAACCACACCAAATCTGTTACGTAAAAATAATTTTCATAAAGTTCGAGAAACGAACTTACCAAACCCGCTAAGTTTTGTTCGGCGGATCTTAGAGAGCTGATGTAAAGCTGAAAAGATCCAACCGTTATTCTTCTCACAATAACCCAAAAAATTAAAAGTATAGAAATTCCGAGTTCAAATACGGTCAGAGGTATGAAGCTTCCCGTTCTTGAAATTTGCCTTTTTCTATTCAAATCGTACCTTCTATCAAGTATTTCCTCGACTACATTTTGCAATTTCGCGGATAAGTGGTCCGAAATATCGAGAAGCTTATATTCCATATAATTTCTGTTTCTGAAAAGATACATGTCTAGCCAATTCCACATTCTTCTCAAGGGGCTCAACTCCGTGTGAAGCTCATAACCCTTTTTAATATATTTTGAATCTATAAAAATCTGCGGGAGGGATGCAAAAAAAACACCGACAGCGACTAATGGATGAACGAATAATAGTACAGCTACTGACGACATAAATCCGACTAAATAATTGGGGATATCGGATAATGGCATCATTAATCCCCAAGCACGCCTTCCAGATTCGCGTTCAGTTTTATTGAATCTATCCTGAAAACTGGGCTGATCCATCATTGCCATATCGATAGTTGACAGTTTCTTTCCGATTATTATCGTCAGCTCGGCTTCGAATCTTTCGGCAAGCGCCTTTCTTAAAAAATCCGTAATCCCGGAAATAAAATTCCGAAGAAGAGACAGCATTAGAGCTATAAACATCAGGATTCCGGTAGAAATTAAAATAGGCTTAATATCGGTAGCTCCTACCGACTGCACAAGCTTATCTAAAATCAGCTTTTGCATATAAAATCCGGGAACTGCCAAGAAACCCCACAAAGCATTCAGTACAAAAGCGGTAATTAATAATTTCGGTTTAATTTTGAAGGCCAACTTTACAACCTCACGCAGAACAAAAACAATCTGTCCTAATCGATCGAAAGTGATTTTCGGCCTCGGAAGTTTATTTCTAAAATTATTGAAAACCATCATCCTATTGTAGCCTCATTCAGGTGAAAAATACATAACGCTTTACTTCGTATTTTATTCGCCCGCCTGCAACAGCTCCCGCCATCAACTGCGTAGCTGTGGGCGGGTGCGGGCAGGGATTAAAATTAATATTTCACTTTTATTCGGTAAATATTTGGGTTATTATATAAAATATGCAAAATGTTCCCCTTCCGGAAAAAATAAGGCCGAATAAACTTTCCGAGTTTGTCGGACAGGAACACTTAGTTGGAAAAAACCTGCCTTCGCACAAGGCTACGGCAAGGCAAGCAGGAATTATTAGGCTTCTTATTCAAAATGCGAAGAAAACAGAATTCTTTCCTTCTTTAATATTTTGGGGTCCGCCGGGATCGGGAAAAACTACTTTGGCGCGTATTATTGCAAGCGAATTAAAAAGAGAGTTTTATGAATTCTCCGCAGTGAATACTTCAAGCAAAGATATTCAAAAAATAGTTGGCGAAACAAAAAGTGGAAAAACAAAAGTCAACTCGCAGGGGTTACCCTTTAAAGGCCAGGCCTTACAGGGTACGACCCTGAAAAATTCGCCAATAGTATTCATTGACGAAATCCATCGTTTCAATAAAGCCCAGCAGGATAAACTTCTTCCTCATGTTGAACGAGGAGATATAATTCTCATCGGCGCTACAACCGAAAATCCATCATTCGAAGTGATCGGACCGCTTCTATCTCGCACTAGAGTGCTCGTACTTAAGAACCTAGAAACAAAAGAACTAAAGAAAATATTAGGTAGAGGACTTAAAGAGCTTAAAGTAAAAATTGATATTAAGGCTCAAAAATTCCTGCTGGAATCCTCCAACGGAGATGCCAGGGTTTTATTAAATGTTTTGGAAATCGCATCAAACCTAACTGACAGCCGACAACTTACAACTAACAACATTGAAGACGCTCTTCAGCGCCGCCAACTTACTTTCGATAAACAAGGAGAAGAATTTTATAACGTCATTTCGGCTTTTATTAAATCCATGCGGGCAAGTGATGTCAACGCTGCACTCTATTATCTGGCTCGGATGGTTGAAGCGGGACAAGACCCTTTATACATAGCAAGGAGAATGGTTGTTTTTGCCTCGGAAGATGTTGCTTCCCCCACAGCATTGGTAGTAGCAAATGCAGTCTTTCAAGCCTGTCAGCAAATCGGTTACCCGGAATGTCAGGAGAACTTAGCAGCTGGTGTTGTCTATTTAGCCACTGCCAAAAAAGACCGATCAGCCTATAACGCCTATATGTCTGCCTTGGAAGACGTCCGCAAATTCGGAAATCTTCCTGTCCCAATGCAAATCCGTAACGCTCCGACCAAGTTGATGAAAGAGTTAGGATACGGTAAGGGGTATGAAAAATATGCTAAGAAATCGTTGCTTCCTGAAAAACTGAAAGGTAAAAGGTACTACACTAAAGAAAAGTAAAACTAACTAAAGATCCTTAAATACAATTAAACATATCAATATTGAGTAAAATAAGAATTATTTACTCGAAAAGAGTTATTTAACCAAAAAAATCAGCTTATTCTTGCAATCGTAACTTGCAGTTAAATATCGGATTTACTTGAAGCTTCATAGTGAATGGTTAAATTTTTAATGCCTGCACTGCCTGAATCTCCCGTTACTATTATTCCTTCCTTTTCAACTCTAATCGGTGCGCTTATACCATTACGTACCATATCGCGGGAAATCTCATGTATATCATCCACAAGTTTTCTGGCCTTTTTATCGGGATCCGGCCAGTTAAATAAATCCTTGACGGCTTCCATTCCACTCATGCTTTAGAAGTACGAAAATAACTAAAAATCAACCTTGACTCTTTTTTGATCAAGTCTTCGGGGAAATCTTTCATAGAATCTCTTGAGGACCTGATCTCTTAAATTCATCCAATAATTCATATATTGCAAAGCGGAAGTATATGCTGCATGAAAATCGGATCCATGCCTTGCCAGGTGAGGCAATTCCTCGGCGATATTTTGTACTTTAATAGTGGTAGATTTCACAAATCCATGAACCTTGCTCTCTAAAGGCAATTTGTCAAACTCGGGATGAGTTAAAACTTGCTCGACGTCTCCTTGATCGATCAGGTGGCTAAGTTCTATTTTGGGGCTATACCCTTCAATCTTCGTGGTTTTATTTATTATTACCTCTTGATGGGGCTGTTCGTCTTCCACCTCAACAGTTCCTGTTAGATTTTTAACTTCCTCATCCATTTCAAATATTATATATTAAAAATGCAAATTTAGAGGCATATTCTACTATGAACACCATCGACATTAGGGGCTGATTGGCTCTACAGGAAGAAATAATAAACAAGTTTGTGCACTCCTTCGCTTCTTCCTCGGCATGAATGCCGACGTATTCGCGAAGTTTGCATAAAGTTCATCTGTATTCTTCGGGCAATTCAGGCGCAGGATCAAATTTACCTGAAAGTATGGCCTCTCCAAGATCTCCGAGGTTCAAGTCTGAAGGATCCTTGCCTAATTCATCAGCAATCTTACTACATTGACCGAGGAAATGGCCCTGTACAAATCTTGTAGCTCTAGAACTTTCGTGAACAGTCGCTCCGACCGACAAGATAAAAAGTGTTTGTTGACATTCACCAACAATATTTTCGGGCAAGCCGTTATACATGAAAGGTTCTGTAATCAACTTGAGGACTCCGTGACCTTGAGCATTTTTAAAAGTAGTCATCAACTTTTCAAATCTGGCCTTTTTTTCGGGAGCATCAAGAATTTCTCTTAACTCTTCTATCTGTGGCGTCTGCAATGACTTTTCATATGTCCCCAACAAAGCACCCATTTCCATGATCGTCATAATTGCCGCCGCCTTATGTGCTTCGGGTGTATAACCTTTCCCAGTATCTTTTTCCTTTTGAATCATGAAAAGAACTATAACATAGCCAAATTAATTAGTCAACATTATGGGGTAAAACATTCTGGAGACCCTCTGTTTTGACTTACATCTTACTACTTACTTCCTACAACTATTTTATCCTTCCCCATCCACTTTCTCAAAACTTCAGGGATTATAACAGATCCGTCCTCCTGTTGATTATTTTCCAAAATTGCAAGGGGAGTTCGCGAGGTCGCAATTGCGGTTCCGTTAAGCATATGTAAAAATTCCGTTTTTCCATCTTTCCTTTTTAATCTAATATTCAAATTTCTTGCCTGATAATCTGTACAATTGGAGGTCGAAGTAACTTCCCCATACTCGCGCCGTGTCGGCATCCAAGCCTCAATATCAAATTTCCTTGCCGCCATTGCGCCAAGATCCCCAGTACACATTTCTAAAACCCGATAAGGCAAACCTAAATTTTGGTATATTTTTTCTTCCATCGCTAAAATATGCTCGTGCATTGAATCCGATTCTTCGGGTTTACAATAAATAAACATCTCTGCCTTGGTGAATTCATGTACACGATATAAACCTTTTGAATATTTTCCGTAAGCTCCGGCTTCTTGGCGAAAACAGTGTGAATAGCCGATATACTTCAGGGGAAGTTTATCCTCCGGAATTATCTCATCCGCGTGTTTACCGGCCAAAGTAACTTCTGCTGTTGCAATTAATCCCAAATCTTCTCCCTCAACCGTGTAAGTTTGAGCTTCATTGCCTTTGGGCATATAACCTGTTCCCAGATAATATCTCGATTTTGCCAAATCCGGAGTAATCACGGGTTTAAAACCTTCATTTGACAAAAGCTCAAAAGCATATTGAACCAGTGCTAACTCCAAAAGTGCGCCATCTCCGTAAAGAAAATAAAATTGGGATCCAGTTACTTTTGCTCCTGTTTCAAAATCCAAAATCCCCAGATTTTTTCCTAACTCAAGATGGTCTTTGGGTTCAAAATCAAACTTTCTCGGTTCTCCCCACTTTCTTATCTCAACATTTTCCTTCTCGTTTTTCCCAAGCGGCGCCTTTTCAGATGGAAGGTTCGGAATCTGACCAAAAACTTCTGTGAACTTCTTTTCTGCTTCTTCAAGCTTGGGTTCTAACTCTTTCAACTTTTCTTTTACCTTTTTTCCTCCCTCAATATTTTTCTCTTTTGCTAACTTATTCCTTTCCGCTCGCAACTTCTCAACTTCCTGAAGAATATCTCTCCTTGTTTTATCGAGATCGAGTGCTTTATCAACTAAACCAGTATCAAATTGCTTATCGGCAACCCCTTTTTTTACTTTTTCAGAATCTTTCCTTAATAATTCGATATCAATCATAGCGCATGTTTTGACAAATCTGCTCTTATTCCTTCCAAATGTCTATTGTCATTTAATTTTAATACCTTTAGCTTATTTTTCCCAGCGGTTTTATTTACTTCAAAAAAATTCAGAGCGGCGGGTTCAATGTTGTGAGTCCAGATCTCATCCAAAGTCCAACCGTTTGCCAAAGTCACCAAAACCCGAACAACATTATCGTGCGTGACGATTAGAGTATTTTCTGTAAGTTCGGTTATTTCCAAAAACACTTTAATCCTTTGAAGCATATCGGAAAAGGCTTCTCCTCCCGTAAAAATAGCCTTGCTTGGTTTGGTTAGCCAGGTATTGTAAATGTCAGGATAAAGTTCGCTCACAAGGCGCTTTTCCTTTCCTTCCCAAACGCCATGGTTTGTTTCAATAATTAGATCGCTTACCTCAATAGTGCAGTTACAGGCCCGGGAAACTTCAAGTGCTGTCTGGTACGACCGAAGAAGAGGGCTCGAAATAATTTTCCTAATACCTATTTTTGAGAGTTTTTTGGCCAAAGCCTTTGCCTGTTTTTTCCCCAGCTTTGATAATTCGGTATCAAGGGATCGTCCCTGAAAAATGCCCTTAGTATTTGCCACGCTTTCAGCATGACGAACCACAATTATTTTTGGAATCGAGCTTACTTCGCTTCGCTCTGTATCAATTTTTATTATCGGATCGTCCGGGTATTCTTCCATACTATTTACCCTCCTAATCTTAGCACTCGGCTTTTCAGTATTATTCATACACGCCTCGTGCTGCGATTTTCGGAGGGTTGTGCATTATCTTAATATTTAAAAATGTGCACAAAAAACCTCCGTTTAGTCTTTAGGTTTTTTACGCCCAAGATTTCTCTCGGAGGTGCCAGCGCAAATATACTTAATTTAAGCGATTACGGGCTTACCCGTAGCGGTTATTACCCCGCTCAGCATCGACAGTTGGAAGCTGTCTCCTACCCGCAAATGCTACGCATTAAGCGTTGCAGGCGGGTAAACGCTTTTAAATTGTTAACTATTGAAGTATTCTACTAACTTTTCGACTGTCGGTCAAATTATAATTTTTGAGAAACGTCATGCCTTTCACATCACAAACCTAAATCAACGGCTATCGCCTGCATGGCCGTGAGGGCAATTTGAATAAATTCCCGAAGCGGAATTCCTAAGCGAGGTTCACATTCCTCGATCTGCTCACGTTTTACTCCGGCTGCAAATGATCTTTGATCCCATTTGTGCATTACAGAATCTACTGTAACGGATGCAAGTTTCATGTCCGGCTTGACTAAGGCAACCGCCACAATTAAGCCAGTCAACTCGTCACAGCAGTACAAAGACCACTGAAGCCGATTCTTGGGCGGATTTTGACCGGTGTGGGAGTAATTATGGGAAAGAATCGCTTCCAAAATTTCTTTGCCTGCCTTGCCGTTAGGCAGGTCTTTTTCTTCTTTTTTAAGCCAGTCAACCATCTTCATTGTATGTAGCTCAGGTGTTGCTTTCGTATCTTCATAATCTCCGTCGTGAAGAATTCCAATTACTTCCCAGGTCTCCTCCATAGCTTTAGCGACGGAGGACTTATCTCCTTGAGAAAAATATTTAGCCAGCGCTTTCATTACCGCACCAACGGCATAGCAGTGTCTTCTCAAATTTTGATTCTGCATGTGTTCGTGTAATATTTTTAACGCCGCGTCTTTAGTCATATTTTTTACAAAAATAATTTAAAAATTTTGCTCCCCAAGAAGTAGTAAGGGGTATCTTCTTTATTATAGAAAAGCCTACCTTATTCAACAAACTTTCGAACTCTTTCTCTTCATAATCCGAAAAATGTCTTTCTGGCCAGCCTAACTCCTTATTTAGTCTCAAGTCGTCGAACATCCCTTCCATAACGTTGATTAACATTATTCCTTTTGAATTTAATATTTTATAAAATCCCCGTAATGTTTTTAATGCATATTTTTTAGGTATATGTAAAAAGGAAGCGTTTACCCAAAGTCCTTCAAATTCATCTTTCTTAAAAGTCAGCTTTCTCATATCCTGAACATAAAACTTACAATTATCGCACTCTTTTTTAGCTACAGATACAAACTTTTCGGATATGTCTATACCTACAACTTCAAATCCATTATCCGATAAATACTTGGATTCTCTTCCACTAGCACATCCAATATCAAGCACCCTTTTACCCTCAACAAGTTTTACAAATATATCTAAAAGTTGCTTTACATTTTCGTGCAGTGTCTTGTTTCGTGAAGCATAATCAGAATAAATTTTATTGTATGTATTTTTCGTTTCAAAAACAGAATCATTTTGCATGAGATTATTTTTGGCAAAGAAAGCTTTAATCTTTATTACTTATCACGGTTTACTTACCTCCTCTAATCTTTTTAATACTTTCTCTTTTGGATAACTTAACAGAAACCAAGCTGCACGGGGACCGTGGTCTTTACCGATAAAAGTCTGATAAATTGCAGAAAATGCTTTTTTAGAATCCAAATTAATTTCCTTAGACAGATTATATAAAGAAACCTGCAAGTCCTCGGGTTTGTCGGAATTATTCAGCAAATCAATAATTTTACCTAAATATTCCTTTTGTTTTGAATCGAGCTTTTTTGTCCCTTCAGATAAATTCTCGGAAAACACAATTTTGAAATCCTCGGGAGCATATTTTCCCAACCATACTTTTGCATATTTTTCCCGTTCAGTTAAAATTTCAAGTTCCGTTTCATTCAACTCTCCTACTTTAATCTCCTTAAATTTAGCTTGAAGATTCTCTGCTAATTGTAAATAATTTGCAACGTCACGGAATCTCGGTAGAAAAATCTTTTGTTTTGGAGGCAAACCTTTTGTTTGGGAAAGTTCAAAAATCCTACTTAAATTAGAATTTGAATTGCTAATATAAGCCTGCCAACTTTTGTCATATTCATCAAAGATATCAGGAATTACCATCGTTCCGACCGGATTAAATTCTATAGCTTCACGATAATCGGTTTTGACAAAAAGAAACCTGGCGACCGCTGGTGGAAAAATGCTTGTAATATCGTGGGCTTTAAATCCGATTCCTTTTGACGAAGACATTTTTCTGCCTCCGGTTATAAACCACTCATATGGAAGTTTATACGGTTCGGGATAGTTAAAAACCTCTCTGCATAGAGCCATAGCTATATCATAGGATCCGCCCGCTGAAGCATGATCTTTACCAGCTCCTTCTATTGTTACTCCGATAACTTTCCAGTGTGCGGCCCAATCTACTTTCCAGGGAAGTTTCCCGGTGCCACCGAACGGGCTTATTTTTCCCTCATTTCCACAGCCCTTTGCCCAAACTACCATGTCAGGTTCACATTTATAAGAAACCTCTTTCCCTTCCCAGGCAAAAACTCTGGTCGTTCCTAATTTTCCGCACTTTTCGCATTCAACTTGAAACGGAAGCCACTCTTTCTCTTTTTTCTTACTACCGCTTACCTTCTGATAAATATCTTGTATTTTTTCTGCGTTATCGAGTGCCTCTCTTATTACTTGGTCAAATTTTCCCTGTTTATACATATCAAATGAAGACAAAAATTCCGCTTCAACTCCAAGCTCACGCTGAACTTTTTTGAAATCTTCGGCAATAAGCGCTCCAAGGCTATCATATTTGGAATCTGGAGAAGGAACTTTTCTTAGCGGAAAACCCAAATATTCTTTATATTTTTCTTTAAATTCAGGAGGTAATTCATCCGCGGGATCAAAATCATTTATTACAAAGGTAAGTTTTACTTCTTTTCCCAAATCCCGAATCGACCGATAAAGTAAGCTATGTATTATCGGGCCTCTTAATGCACCGATGTGGGCAAACCCGGATGGGGTTTTCATATCATCCACCCAATAAGGAGTAAATTTAGCGGATTCTATAATCTCTTTTACAACTTTGTCTGACCAATACATATTGAGGAAATTTTACCTCTACAGCGTAATCATCACAAGCGTATATTACTACACAAAACTTTGAAGTACTTATTCGATGGATAAAATCTCGTACTGCACTTTTCCGGCTGGGGCTTCTACTTCAACTTTATCGCCGACAACTTTACCTAGAAGTGCCTGGCCCAAAGGAGATGTATGGGAAATTTTCTTTTCTGCAGGGTCTGCTTCCCACTCTCCGACAATGTTGTACATGTGAGTATGGCTATTTGCCTTTAGTGTGACCTTGGTTCCAACCGAAACCTGACCGTTTCCGCCGCCTTTTATAATGACTGAATTTTTTAATACGTCTTCTAATTCGGAAATCCTTCCATCCAAAAATTCAAGTTCATCCTTGGCGTTATGATAGTCGCTATTTTCCATCAAATCGCCTTGGGTTCTTGCATTAGAAAGCCTCTCGACTAGTTTTGGTCTTTTATCGTTAACCAATTCGTCAAGCTCTTTCTTAATAGCCGTGAGGCCTTCTTTAGTAATCTGTATTTGATTATTGTACATAAGCTAAGATTATCCGCTGTCAATGAATTCAAAAAAAATCCCCCTTTTTTGGGAGAGTTCGATTAGTGTTTTTTTTATTGCTACTTACTCTCCCGATAGATTATCAAAGGATCTTATTGGTCCTCTTGATATATCCGACTTGGGGGAGAAAAAATAGCATGTTTTTTAATCGAGTAGATGGAATTGTATCACACCGACACCCGTTGTCAAGGATTTCAGAAGATATCAAAATAGCATAATATTTATCGTGAAAAAGCTAAAATCAAAAGCCTTCAATTTCCCTCATAGCCTCTAAAGCATCGGAAGACAATCCTTGAAAAGTTCCGGACACGGGAAATCTACTTTCTTCCAGTCGACCGACGGCGTGGAATTCTAACTTACCGGTTTCATAATATGAAAGCCAGTCTAGAGTCAATCCCTCTTCCGCCTTTCCTTTGATAATTTCATCAAGCTCTGATGTGGTATAAATTTGTCTTGTTGTTGGTTTTTCTTTCATTGCTTGTGACCCTGCCGGGATTTGACAATTTTGTAATCAAAATTGGTTACTTTCCCGGGTTTTTGGGATAAGCTAAGCTTGGCCAACTTCGTTGGTAAGCAAAGCTTGGCATCGCTTCGCGCTGTGAAAACCCAATATCCTGTGACCCCACCCGGAGTCGACAATTTGTAATCAAATTGGTTACTTTCCGGACGTTTACAGGTCCGCCTTGGGCGGAACAATCTCTTTGTGACCCTGCCGGGATTTGAACCCGGGTTTTTGGGATGAGAACCCAATATCCTAAACCGCTAGATGACAGGGCCTTATGGTTATTTTATCTCAATTGAGGCTGGAAAACAAGGAAAATTAAAATCGTAATGCTTATTGACTTTCCAAACTTTATCTTTAAAATGTATTCAAACTTGATTCCTGTAATTACATGGATCTAGAAAGACTATCTCAAATTAAGGATCTACTTCATCCACAAAAAAAAGAAGAGCCAACCGAAGTTAGTAAGGTTGAAATCCTAAAAATAAGAAGAGAACTACGTCAAAAAACCGAAGACCTTCATAACAGGTTGATGCTAGTTAGCAAAATACTTAATGATAAGAAATTTAATAACAAATTGGACTTAGGAACTAACCCCAAAAAAATAAACTGGGATGAGATGCCAAAAGAAATTGCAGACTGTTTTAGGCCCGAATTTGGTTATCAAGCCGACGAAATAACCTCATTTGCAATCTCTTCAAAACGAGAGGAATCAAATGGCGAAATTTCGCTTCAAATTGGTTTGAATAGAAATAATCAATGGTGGAGTTACATAGGTGCAGGGGCCATAGTAAGGCAGGGTTATACCTCAGGAACTGAATATATTGGTTGCCAGGCTAAACTAGCCCAGCCCAAAAAGGCAAGAGAAGCGATGGAAGCGTTAGATAAATCACTGTGGGAAAAAGGAAGAAAAGGTGAAAACGATCCTTTAACTCAGGAGCGTCATGGTTTAAATTCTTTAGAGTTGGCAGAGTCACTGCTTCAATTTACGGCTTCTGAACTTGAAAAAAGATTTAAATCGACAAACTCCTGAACGCTAAACTTCAAAGATAGTCAAGGAGGACGAAACACAAATTAACTTGCAGCCAGAAAAGTTGGACGGTATGGAAGGGATTTCTTTTGCTTTTTGACTTGGCTTACCGGCCATTTTGTAAGGGCTACCGTAAGAACTTCGTCCAGCCTTGCGGCAAAAACAAATTTTATATCTTTTTGGACATTTGAAGGGATATCTTCCATATCCTTTTTATTATCTTTTGGTAAAACTATAGTTTTAAGACCGGCTCTATGACCTGCGATAACTTTCTCTTTTACTCCACCAATTTCCAAAGCTCTACCCCTCAGGGTAATCTCGCCTGTCATTCCAACCTCACGTTTAATAGGAACTCCCGTTAAAGCGGAAACCAAAGCCGTCGCCATTGCAATTCCCGCAGACGGTCCGTCTTTTGGAACCGCACCTTCAGGAACATGGATGTGAACGTCAATCTTTCTCCCGAAATTCTCCTTTAATCCAAGCTCATCCCAATGAGCTTTTGCCCAAGTAAACGCAGCTTTTCCGGATTCCTTCATTACGTCCCCAAGTTGACCTGTCAAAGTTAATTTACCGTCTCCGGGCATAAGAGCAACTTCGATAAAAAGAATTTCTCCTCCTGCAGCTGTAACGGCCAAGCCTGTTGACATACCAACTTCATCCTTCTCTTCGGCAATAAGAGATGTAAATCTCTGTGGCCCTAAGAATTTCCGCGCATCGGCGACAGAAATATTTTTAGAGAACTTTTTCTTTTCGGCAACCTGCCTTGCTATCTTTCTTAACGCGGTTGCCAAATTTCTCTCAAGATCGCGTACTCCTGCCTCCCTTGTATAGCGGTTAATTATTTCGTTAATCGCATCTTTTGATGCTGCTATCTTTTTGGATTCCAGCCCGTGAAGTTTGAGTTGTTTCGGCCACAAGAAATCCTTGGCTATATGGTACTTTTCTTCCTGCGTGTATCCCGGGAAACGAATAACTTCCATTCTGTCTCTTAGGGCCGGAGGAATACCTTCAATGACATTTCCTGTTGTAATAAACATTACCTGAGAAAGGTCAAACGGCACTTCCAGATAGTGATCGGAAAATTCTCTGTTTTGTTCCGGATCCAATGCCTCTAAAAGAGCAGATGACGGATCGCCGCGAAAATCTACCCCGATTTTGTCTATTTCGTCAAGCATAAAAACCGGGTTCATAGTTCCTGCATTTTTGATAGCTTGTATAATTCTTCCAGGAAGCGCTCCTACATATGTTCTTCTGTGGCCTCTGATTTCAGCCTCATCTCTTATTCCGCCAAGAGAAACCCTCACAAACTTTCTTTTTAGTGCTCGGGCGATTGACTTTCCGATTGAAGTTTTTCCAACTCCCGGAGGTCCGATAAAGCAAAGTATTGTAGGCTGTGACTCAAAAGCGCCCCCGTCCTTTTTACTTTTCTTTTCGGCCGACTTTTTCACCTGCATTACTGCCAAATATTCAAGAATTCTTTCTTTTGCTTTCTTCAAACCATAATGGTCATTTTCTAAAATTTTTGCGGCTCGGGCGATGGATACATTGTTTGGAGAGTAATTTCCCCAAGGCATATCACAAAGCCAATCTAAGTAATTTCTGATGTATCCCCCCTCGGGATTATGAGGATTCATTTGAATAAGGCGTTTAAGTTCCTTTTCGGCCCTATCACGAACCTCTTTCGGCATCTTTGATTCTTTAATCTTTTTCTTGTAGCCGCCCACTTCTTCCGTGGATAAATCTCCGGTTTCTTCCTCTCCGAGTTCTTCTTCGATTGTTCTTTTCTTTTCTCTCAACATTGCTTTTCTCATTTGATCCTCGAAACGCTTTTGGGTTTTGGAAGAAATCGTTTTTTCAAGTTCTAGTACATTAACTTCTTGTGCTAAATATTCCAAAATTGTTGAAGCTCTTTTCTTAAGTGAAAACATTTCTAAAAGTTTTTGTTTTTGGGAAGTTTTTACTTCTAAAAGTGAGGCTACCTGATCGACAAGTTCATATGGTTCGACCTGTCCGGAAACCAGCCTCATGACGGTTAATATTTCAGCTTGTTTACCCAAGTTGATGGCCTTCTTAAAAAGTTCTGTGAGCTTATTTGCGACAGCTTTTACTTCATCATCGACTGTGTTTTCTTCCTTTATTTCCTCAACTTTTCCGATTAAATATGGCTCCTTGGCGACAATCTCCGAGAGCTGTACTCGTGCCTGACCACGCACAACAGCGTGAACCTCATTGTCGGTAGACATCATTTGGGTAATCGTGGCAACAGTTCCTACCTTATATAAATCTTCTGCCGAAGGATCTGAAATGCTTGGGTTCTTTTGGCAAAAAATTGCTATAACTCTATCCTCCTGAAAAGCTGTGTTCACAGCAGAAACACTTTTTTTCCTGCCGAAAGTTAAAACGGCGTCGGTATGGGGGAATACAACCGAACCCCGGATTGCTACAATTGGAACGCGTCTTACAGTCTTATTTTCTTTTTCTTCCATTTTAATTGACTTTGTTAGCAGTCTAATAATTAAAGTGCTAAATGTCAAGAGTCAATCGGAGAAGAAGCGTCAAACAAGTTTGTAAAGATGTAGTTTTTCAATCATAATTGCGGTAGCCGCACCTAATACTCCCCCTCCGAAAACATCTGAAAAATAGTGGACGTGCCCCAAAACCCTGCCGAGTGCAACCAAAACTGCAGCCAAAATAAAAATATAGCCCAACTTTTTATTATGCAGCCAGACGGTTATTGCCAAAGCAAAAGCAATTGCTGCATGCAAAGACGGAAAGGTTCCGTCAACCGGAATCGTTAAAGTCAAAGGAGGTCCTCCGTTTCGCATATAAGGCCTTGCAACCGGAAGTAGGTTTTTAACCATCTCACTTTCCGTTGCAACTAAAATTACTGCAAAAAGTGCGTGTAAAACTTGTTCTTTTTTAATTCTTCCGTCAACAACCCACAAAACCAAAAGGCCGGCAAACATAAACCAAATTAATATGCTGGCTAAGAATGTTACGAACATTGAGCTTTGACTCGATAAAACCGCGGGGTTCATTATGACATTCTCCCCGCCTTAAAATGCGGGGTTTCTCTTCTAAAAGAGAATGACATATCAGCGTTCGATTCATCTGCGGGCTAAGAGCCCGCAGTTTTCTCGAATGCTGCTATAAATTTGACTAATAAATACCTTAGTTTTATTTTACACTATCATTGGCTATACTAGATTGGCAATGGGACTAAAACATCCGACAGTAAAAAGCTTTGAATACGCTTTTAGTGGCATGCGAACGGCTTTTAGAAACGAACCGAATTTAAGAATTCACGCCGTTCTTGCATTACTGGCATTAACTCTAGGACTTGTTCTTAAGCTCTCTTTTCTGGAATGGGTCTTTCTGACTTTTACCATCTTTTATGTTATAACTCTCGAACTTCTAAATACGGTTCTTGAACAGGTAGTTAATTTGGTAAGTCCCGAGATTCAACCTGCAGCTAAAATTGCCAAAGACGTATCCGCAGCCTGTGTACTTCTCGCTGCAATTCTTTCGGTAATTGTGGGTTTAGTTCTTTTTCTTCCTAAAATATTTGCACTTTTTTGAGACTTAAAGAAAAAGAGCTGCAACTATGCCTATTGCAAAACAGTAATAAGCGAAGATCTTGAACTTCTTTTCTAACAAAAACTTCATAACTACCCGAATCGACAGGTAGCCTACAATAAACGCACTCAAAAAACCGCCGAAATATGCTCCAAAACTTATTCCCTCACCCCCCCGATGAGTTAATATTTCCAAAACGTTAGCTCCCAGAATTGCAGGAATCGAAAGCAAGAACGAAAATTCTGCAGCCCTTTTTTTTTCGATTCCGAGTTTTACAGCAGTAAAAATTGTGGAACCGGAGCGCGAAATTCCAGGAATTATAGCAATCGCTTGGGCTATTCCAATTAAAAATGAGTTAGAGTTAGTAATATTATTATTTCTTTCGGGAGTCCTATCTACAAAATAGTTCAATATTCCGGTTATGATAAGTTCTATTCCAACCCATTTAACCGCGGAAAAACTGGCTTCAAGTTGGCTTCGGAAAAAAAGTCCCGCAAAAACGGCAGGCAGAGTTCCTATAAAAAGTAAGAGCAAATACTTAAAGTTAATTGACAGTAGCGTCTTTCTGAAAAAGTATACGACTGCAAATAAGGTTCCGAAATGCAAAACAACATCAAATAGTATTCCAGGTTGGTAAAAATTTGGTATCAAACTCTGTGCAATAACAAGATGTCCGGATGAGGAAACAGGGATAAATTCAGTTAAACCCTGAATGACACCTAAGAAAATAGAAGATAAAACATTCATAAAAGAAAAATTGATCCTCTCCGCCAAGCTCATTTCATTCGCTAGGCGGAATCAGAAATGGTCTGTTCTTGCTATATAGTCTCTTACCAATCGTTCATTCAGGTTCCCGATTGTTCTGGCGTAATACCCTC
>Ga0214473_10000845_pt1 | contig 41939 bp, 43 predicted proteins | sample RVTome_7_FD_203509 | JGI IMG/M metagenome (GOLD analysis project Ga0214473, IMG submission 203509) | Soil microbial communities from uranium-contaminated site in the Upper Colorado River Basin, Wyoming, United States - RVT98D197 | ecosystem: Environmental > Terrestrial > Soil > Contaminated >...
CCCCATAGTTGCAAGGAGCGGGATATAAAAAATGCACGTTGGTTTCATGAAAAAGCGCATGCAATAATTTTCCACAGCAAAAGCGATATAGAAAGATCCAGGGAAATGCTCGGCGCCGAATCCGGCAAGATGCATATAATTATCCCTCACGGAAATTTTAGCGGCTCCTATGAGAACACCGTCTCGAAGAAAGAGGCCAGAAAATTACTAAGTATACCGGCCGGAATGAAAGTAATCCTGTGCTTCGGGTTCATCAGAAAAAATCGCGGGTACGAGTATCTGATCGAAGCAGTCAAAGGTATGGAGGATGTGGTGGTCGTAATAGCGGGAAAAATCCTCGAAAGTGAGACATATCATCAACTCGTCGAATATGCACGTGGAAATGCCAACTTGAAACTCTTTGCAAAATGGGTTGAGAATTCAGAGGTGCAATTCTATTTCAACGCGTGCGATATTGTAGTTTTGCCCTATACGCATATAACCACTTCGGGAGTGATCCCCCTGGCCTATTCGTTTTCGAGACCTGTCATAACGACGAATATCGGAGGCATTAAAGGTGTCGTCATAAACGAAAGCACAGGGTTATTGGTTTCGCCTGAAGATGCGAAGGCACTTAGAGAGGCAATAGAGAGGCTTTTCAGCCTGGATTTCGAGAAAATGGGAAGATATGCCAGGGAATACGCTGAAAAAGAATTCAGTTGGGACTCAAATGCGCTTAAAATAAAGGAATTATATTTGGCGGTCCTTACAGGCAACTTTCTTTAAGTGCCGGGCACAGCAGCACCTTTCAGGGAGTTTGAGGGGAACCGTGGAAGGGCATAAGTCCTTGATTTATTAAGTGCCGGAGACGGGAGTCGAACCCGTACGGGGTTGCCCCCGAGGGATTTTAAGTCCCTTGCGTCTGCCAGTTCCGCCACTCCGGCATCTGGAAAAGCCCATGTAAAAGAGAAAACTTCTTTATTTTATCAGAAAACTCATACGGGGGGCTTTGAATTGTCATTCCCGCTTGTCGGGAATCTTTCTTGAAATGGGAAGGATTCCGGACGAGCCGGAATAGCGAAGTGTATGACTGAATGGATGCCCGATTAAGAACCTCGGGCATGACGGATAAAAAACAAGGTAATCCCCCCTTAAGTTAAGGGGAGCAAGGGGGGTTATCTCTCAATAATACTTCTCAAGTTCCCGTTCGTCTATGTTCAACTCTATCGAGAGCTGTTTTGCCGAAGCGCCCGTCTTCTTGATAACCTGCTTCAAATAATTCTCGAACTCCACCGCCCGGTCCCAACAGTTGACGAAGTGTTCTCTGAAGAGCCCGGCCACCCCCTCGGAAGGTATCCTGTAGCCCTTCTTCGTGGCCTCTTTCTCGCCCACCGTCTCGGGGATGCCCACGATCACGAGGCTTTCGTCCATTATCATATAGCGCAGGTCGAAGGGTATGGCGCAGGAGCTGTACCTTATCTCGGCCCCCGCTTTGGTATAAAGGTGGCCTATATAGAGCCTGTCGTGAAAGCTTGGGAGGAGATATTTGACCTTCACGCCCGATGCCCTCGCCTTTTTTATCCGCTCCACGATGTCATCCGTCCTCTTCCTGTCCTCCGGGCCGGGGAAGCGCCCCGTGATGAGCCCGGCTATTTCGGCCCTCGCGTCCCCGAAGGCGTCCATAACGGCCAGGAAATACTCCAGCCGCGTGAAAGTCTTTGTCGCCCTCCCCACTTCCCGCAGGAGCTTTTCCCTGCCCCTGCCTTCCTTTATATTGAAAAGGAGGAGGACAATAGTGAAGGCCAGGAGGACCGATTCGATCACGAGGAGGAGGAGTTCGAGTTTCATGCCGCCCCTTTCCGGGCCGCTATTATCCCCTGCGTGAGCATTATCGGCCAGTTTATCTTCATGTAAAAGATGTTTCCGAATTTTTTAATCCGTTTTTGGGCCTCGTCCATCCTTATCGGCCTCTCATCGTGGAATATCCACATCCCCATGAGTTCGGAAACGCGCCTCGTCATCTTGTAGAGGATTGTCGGGGTGGGAAAGGTTATTATCACGATCCCCTCCGGGGCCAAGAGGTCAAAGTGCGCCCTGATCGCCTTTTCGATCGATTCAAGCGGGAAATGCTCTATGAGGCCCACGCTGTATACCACGTCGAATTTCTCGTCCAAGTCCAGGTTCAGGACATCCCGGTCGAGGGCCCTCACGTTCGGCATCGATCCGGTCTTTTCGGCGAACTTCCGGAGCCCCGCCTCGTTCTTGTCTATTACGAGATAGCTCTGGGGCTTGAATTCCCGGACCATCGAATCGAAAAAACAGCTATTGGCTCCGCCCAACTCGGCTATCCTCAAATTCCCCAGGTTGGGGGCGTAACCCCTTATGAGCGAGACAAGGATTTTTTTCGTAATGGCGCGGGTGTACCGGGCGGCCCTGTACGGCTTTTCATAGTACAGGTCCCAGTCGGTCTTATGAGCGCTTGTCATGCCTTCTATTTTAAGGCCCCGCCGTCGTAAATTGCCTGGATGCACTCTGATTATCGGCCCCTTTGCTATCCGTAGCAGTTACCCGCCATGTATAAAGGGTATCCGGTTGAAGGGGCTCTTCAATGGTGAATGACAACTCAGCGGTCTGAAAGTCCTCGCATACGAGGGGAATCTCGCCATCTCCTCCACCGCCCCCGCACGAGGAAACCGCGAATGCGCCCAATAAGAGAATGGCCAAAAGGGCAAATCTCCTTCTTCTTCCTCTTGAAATAAGGACTATTCCAAAAAGGATGGTTGAGGGCAGGCCCGCGAAGAAGAAGATATTTTGTCCTGCTGCGGTAGCCGGGAGGCAAACGGAAAGCGTATAGCCGCTTATAGTGTCCCCGTCCGGGTCCGTGGAGCCCTGCCATTCGAAAGTGGGTGTGAGCGCTACGCCCGTTGCATTAGGTTCCGGAGAGACGAGCACGGGTGCGGTCGGGGGATTGTTCAAAGATGCCTTGATCACAAACGCATCCTTGACACCTCCCAAATCAGACTGGAAGCCCGCAGGAGGAAGATTATCTACAAGATCAAATGAACTTGTTAAACCAGTAATATAGGCGTTTCCTTCCTGATCAACAAACAACCCAAGCCCCTCATCTTCTGCATTGCCACCAAGCTGTGTGGAAAAAAGGAGGTCGTCCCCGGTGGCGCTTAATTTTGAGAGAAAAATGTTTGTACCCAGCGTTGGAGTTTGTAAATCATCTTCAAGGGGAAAATCCAAGGAATCCGTCCTGCCGGTAAGATATGCTATCCCTGTTTGGTCTATCTTCAAGTCCATTGCCTCATCATCTACGCTGCCGCCAATAAAAGTAGAATAGATTAGATCATCCCCCGAAGGATTGAGTTTCGATATGAATGCATCTATTCCCAGAATGGGACTTTGGTCGAAACCATCACCTTGAAGAGGGAAATTGTCACTGCTTGTAGTGCTTCCGGCGATATAGAACCCGGTCGTATCAACCGCTATGGCCTCCCCTGTGTCTTCCGAACCTCCTCCGAAAAAACTCAAGTATAGTTTGTTTCCATTAACGTCGAATTTTGCTATGAATGCGTCCACTCCTCCGGCATGAGCTGGCTGAAAGGCGTTGCCAGTAACAGGCAGGTTAATGCTGGCTGTCGAGCCTACAACATATGCAGTACCCGCCGAGTCTATGGCAATCCCCGAGCCTATATCGCTTTGCGCTCCGCTTATAACTCGGGAATAATCAGGATTGTATGTAAGACCAGAGGAAACAAGCTTTAAAACAAAAGCATTTTCGAGGCCAATGACCGGATCGTCTGTCGGGAAATCCAACGAAGAGATGCCCGTTATATAAATAGTGCTCCCTGTATTGTCCACCGCAATATCCCTTGCATTGTCAGACAGGGTCCCTCCAAAACGGGAGGAAAATAGGAGACCCCCGCTCGGGCTAAATTTCGATATGAATATATCTCTACTCCCTAATGGACCGGGATTGGATATATTATTTAAAACTGGAAAGAAATCTAAGGATTCCGTAAACCCTGTTACATAAGCATTCCCCGCGCCGTCTATCGCGATTCCATTCCCTGCTTCGTCCAGCGGTCCGCCAAGAAACGTGGAGTAAACAAGGGCCGTCCCACCGGGATTGAATTTGCTTACAAAAGCATCCCCGAAGTTATTCCCGCCCTGAAAATCAGGCTCAAATGCGTTCTGTGTGGGGAAATTGTCCTGAGGAATGGGGGAGCTTCCAGAGATCGTAAACCCCGTCACATAAATATTCCCGCTTGCATCCACGGCTATATCCCTTCCCTCATCGGCGAGGGTGCCCCCCAGAAACGTCGAAAACACAAGCTCGGGGTCTATGACGAGGGTCTTGGCCGGATCATACGAGGCGACCTGGAACGCGGCCCGGTCTTTTCCCTTTATAAGGAAGTTGCCTTTGATATCTTTTCTGACTCCATCCGTTTCCTGATAAATGCGGGGGGCGCGGAAGAGGACGCTTCCGTCCTTAGTCAAAAGCAGGTTGCCTTCCTTGTCGAGCCTCAGATCGGCCCCGCCGATTGCAAGCTCTATCCGCTCGGGGCTCGCGCCGGGGCTTACAATGAAGTCGTATTCAAGCCTGCCCCCATTGCCGTAAAAGGCCAGGTCTATGCCCGGATATACTTCCTTGTATACGAGCTTTCCGTAATGCGGGACACCGGTCACCCATTTGGCGGGGTCGTTCCCTCGGTAGTAGTTGCTTATCCCGGCAAGTTTCTCCTCGGCGTATATACTTGCCTCTTTTGCCCCGGCAAGGCCCATCTTGATGGAGAGGTCTTTTCCTTTTATCTCAAGTTCGTCTTTCTTGAAAGCGAGTACGCCATTCCCGGCGCGCGAAATGAACTCAACCTCCGGCCCCGCCTGCCCCATATTGGGCTCGAATGACAGGGGAGGGCCCAAACGGGCGATCTGCACGGGATTGTCTTTGACAGGTCCTCTGCTTGTGAGAAAAGAAAGGGTCAGGACCCCGAGAACGGCAAGGCATAGAAAGGCGAGCGACTTTTTCATTATTTCCCCCGCGTGTATTTGTTATGGAAATTCTAAATTATTCGCCTGATTATGACAAGGGAGCATTAAGATGTGTTAATTTAGAATATTGGTGATTTAAGTGCTTCCCGCAAGAAAAAAGAAAATCCTTCTCCCGCTCTTCATAATCCAATTTCTACTTGTCCTCTCCGTGCTCGGCTACCGGGCCTGGACGGATTCGAGCGCGGAATGCATCCGGTGCCATGGGGACAGGGAAAAACTTGCCAATGCGGGATACCCCGGGCTTTACGTCACAGATCAGACGGCGCAGAAGGAAAGCAAGCACCCGAACACCTCCTGCCGCGATTGCCACCTGGGGAACGGCAGGGCCGCGGATAAGGACAAGGCACATGAAGGGATGCTCAAGGCCCTCATAATCGGATACGCGGGAAAGCCCCTTCCGAGGGGGGAGATTACAAAAGAGGCCATCCTGCCCTCGGGCGAAGACAGGATACGGGAGCTTCTGCCCAAATACGAGGGCGGCCCGGAGGTCCACCCGGCGGTAAGGAACCTCCTCTGGCACGATAGAAACCCGGATACCCTGAACTTCGACCCGCAGATCGCAAAAAAGACCTGCGGCAAGTCAGGGTGCCACCCCGAGGAGCTTAAGCAATTCCGCACAACAGTAATGGGCAGGAACTACCGGCAGAGGGCGATGAAGACCTGGCGCGAGCCCTACGGGCCACATAACTGCGGCCCCTCTTTTGCCGATACGCCTCCCGAAGAGGTGCTCAAAGGGAGCGGCTTCGACTACACGAACACCAAAAAAATAGCCGATGAGCTGAACCTGAAATTCACCTCCTCCCAGGCGGAGGCCAAGCAAAGGTTCTGCAACGCATGCCATGCCGGGTGCCTCGACTGCCATTACGCGCCCACCGCGAAAGAAGGCGTCCATAATTTCGCGCGCGTGCCCAGGTCCACCTCCTGCATGGGCGGCGGGCGCGGCACGAGCATCTGCCATCCGGGCTCCATGCACAGCAGGCGGGGTGAAACCTATGTAGGAGGGGACTATTCCATGCCCGAAGGTATGGCCCCGGACGTCCATTACACAAAAAATCTGCACTGCGTGGACTGCCATGAGGCCGGCCCCAAAGGGATGGGAGATATCAAGAGGAAGGCAACGTGCCAGGACTGCCACATAGAGGCCGAGGAGGCCCGGAGAAAGAGCGTCCACAGGGATATGGACTGCGCCACTTGCCACATAAGCCGCCTCGGGGGATACCAGGTAACCGTCTGGGGACGGGGCCAGGTCGCGGGGGATGAAAACCCCTTTATGAAATACGGCCTCTATTACGGCTTCCAAAGCCCGCCCATCCTGATGAAGGACCAATTGGGGAAATGGATGCCGGTGAAAGTCTGGCCCCACAGTCTCGGTAACTTCAAAAAGGACGTGCCCCCTTCGGGAAAAATCCTCTTCCGCTGGGGTAAGGGCGAAACACGGGATGCTTATTATCTTATCGGCACTGTGGACGGTCTCCCTTCCGGCAACAAGCACCTCCTCTGGCTCGAGCTTGAACAGGCCGCCCATCCCTTCGGGAAGGCCCGGGACTGTGAATCCTGCCACAGGGACGGCGGGAAAAGGCAGGTTTCGCTCTCCAACTGGGAGTTCCTCGAAGAGCAGGGGGTGGAGGCCCCCTTTAAGGGCACCCACAGGATAGTTGCTGATAAAAACGGCATCAGGATAGAGGGCCTTATGAATACGACAGCTATAAAGCTCGGCGAGGGGGGAAGGCTTACGGACTTCGCCTCATGGGTTTACATGAAGGACAGATGGCGCGCGCCCGGAGACTTTTCGATAAAGACAGACCCGGTAAAGTATAAAAAAGCCCTGAAGTTGTCCTCCGAGGCGGAGAAGGAGCTTAAGGCGCTTGAGAAAGCATCGAAAAATTTCGATGGAAAAACATTAAGAAGGTTCAAGGAGCTTAAAGAGTCCGTCCTCCATAACGAAGAAGATGCCCTAAGGCTTATCCGCGCCTTTGCGAAGTAGCCGCAGGCTTTAGCCTGCGTTCATAAAAGCGCAACCTGAAGGTTGCGGCTACAACTTATTCGCGCCTTTACGAAGAGTTTATAAGTAAGATGTCATTCCCGCTTGTCGGGAACCCACCCCAGTCCCCTCCCGGGAGGGGATAAAGGGGTGGGTGACTCCGGAAATTTTATTGTATTAGGGCCGGAGTGACAAATCATAAGCGCAGTCCGGCCCTTAAGATTTAGGAGGGGGATTTCCGGTCATTTGATTATCTTCGTTATCTCCGAAACGGGCACCGCCGGGATGGAAAGGAGATGGACGCTTCCCCTCGATCCCAGTTCGATGGACATCCGCATAATGGCTTCGTTGTCCGGGGCCTCGACGATATTGATGAAATCATAGGGTCCCAGGCACGCGAACTGCTCCTTCACTGTTACGCCCATCTGCTCCAGTTCCTTATTTACCTCGAAAATCCTGTTCGGGTTGTTTTTTACGGTCTTTCTGCCCTCGTCAGTGAGCTTGCTCAGGATAACATAGGTCGGCACGGTTTCTCCTCCTTCCTCCCCCTCCATACCCCGATTTATAGCGTTAAAATGGGCGGTTGTCAAATCGGATATAATGTAGGGACAATCAATATCGGAGGGCCGGACGTGCTGATAGGCATAATTGGCGACACGCATGACGACATGGAGCAGATAAGGAAGGCCGTGGAGTTCCTTAACTCAAAAAACGTCTCGCTCGTCCTCCATGCGGGGGACATCGTATCGCCCTTCACGGTCGAGGTCTTGGGCGATCTGAAAGCGGAGTTCGCGGGGATATTCGGGAATAACGACGGGGACAAGCTCCTCCTCACGGACCGCTTCGACGGGAGGATTTCCTACCAGCCCCTTATGAGGGATGTGGACGGGAAGAGGCTTGTCCTCATCCACGAGCCGGAGCTTGCAAACGCGCTGGCCAAAAGCGGCGATTTCGATATCGTGATATACGGCCATCTGCACAAGCCCGACGTGAGAAACGTGGGGAAGGCGCTCATTATCAATCCAGGGAAGGTGGCGAGGCTCCATAAGGGCGAGAGCACGCTCGCCCTCCTCGATACGGACAAGATGGAGGCGGAGATAATAAGGCTCTAAAGGGTATTTTTTTTAAGAGAAGACAAGGCGATTTGACGATTCGGGCGGATACATGGTATAAGAAGATGAATTATGATTTCGGCAAGGAATATCCGGGTTCTATTCGTTCTGGCCGTCCTTGGAACGGGCCTCCTCCTTGCTCCTCCGGCGCGGGCGGAAAAAATGGACTGCACGGTGTGCCATGGCGACCTCGCCCAGGGGAAGGTCGTGCATGCCGCCCTCCAGATGGGGTGCCAGGGTTGCCACACCGGGGTTGACGCCGCGAACATCCCCCATAAATTTCAGGGCAGGAAGGGCCTCTCCGCCCAGCCTCCGGACCTTTGCTTCCAGTGCCACTCCAAAGAGGGGTTCACTAAAAAAATCCAGCACGCCCCTGTGGCGGGGGGCATGTGCCTTTCCTGCCATAAGGTGCATTCGGGGCCAAATAAGGGCCTGCTCAAAGCGCCCGGGAACGCGCTCTGCCGCGAATGCCACGCCGGGGTGCTGGAAAAGCCGCATGTCATGACCGACCGGCTCCCGCAGGGCCATCCGCTCGCGGGCCGAAAGGACCCGGTGAGGGAGAGAAAGCCTTTCGAGTGCGCGAGCTGCCATGAGCCCCATTCCTCGGACTGGGGGAGCCTCTTCCGCTATGAGGCCCAGGACGCCAAGGGCCTCTGCAAGCACTGCCACGAGTTTTTGCAGTAGATAAATTCTTGGACCCGGAGGGGGACTATGGTCCCCCTCTTTATTGAGAGTGGTTATTGCCCGAAGCTTATGGGGCAGGGCAGGGACTGCACGAAGCTGTAATCGTTGTTTCCCGAATCGAGGGCCGTCTTTACGGCCTCCTCACATGCCCTCTCCGGGTGCCCGCTCGGGGTATAAGGGAAGCTCCCGACAGAATTATCTGCGGCGCTCATCAGATCATTTATGGAAATAAACCCGAGGGCGTTCACGCCGGTTGTTCCGCAGGGCAGAAGGCCGGGCGCGTGCGCAAGCGAGCTTCCGCTTGTAAAGAGATTGAATACGTTAAGCTCCATCGCGGCAAGCTGTGCCGAAAGCATGTAGGCCATATTGGTTGCGTCCGCGTTCTTAAGCCATGCCTCGAAGGATTCGTAATCGGGAGGGTCGAAGGGGGCCCCGGTCTCGTCCACGAGGTTCAACCCTGAGAGCATCGCGAGCTGTTCCGGCATGTTTTTATCCATAACCTTGTGCCCGTTCTTGTTCGACCAGAAGCCGATGGTATGTCCGCCCCCGCCCCCCAGGCAGACGTTTCCGAATTCGACTTTTACCGCCTGCTGGTCCGGGAGCGTGACAATTACCGGGTTTGGAGTTGTAGAAATCCAATTAGCTTCCAGGGCAGATAATTCGGTAACGGTATAATTATAGGGATGAAGAATAATGTTTACGGGTGTGAAACGGAAGTAGTCTATCCCGTCTTGAATATTCACCTGCCACCCCGCTATGGGCTTATTATCGTCATTTATCCCGTTGGCGTTGGCATCGTAGAATTTTCTTGCCTGAAGAAGGCCATGGTTGGGCGGACAGGTCCTCGAAGGGCTCTGCTCGGACGTAACGAATGGACAGTCCGGATTGGGCTCTATCTTGAAATTATCCGTCCTGCTCTCCTCCGCGGGGAAATCGGGGTTCAGGCTTACCCAGACCGTGTACTCGCCCGTGGCGCTCGCTCCAAAGGAAGTAAGGGCATAAAGCTCGCGGCAGGTTGTGAATTCCCCTCCCGCCGCTTCAATCGCGGGACCTGCCGATATGCCCAGAAGTGTCCCTGCGGGGTCCGTCACCTGCGCATAGTACCGCCCGTCCGGAAGCCCCGTGCCCCCGGGGTAGGCCGCCCCGCCATCGATATACACGCTTTCTTTTACGCTGAAGATGTTGATATGGATCCCCTTGCACGCTTTCCCCGTGGTGAACAGGGAACCGCTTAAAGGCATGGCCGCCGCTATGCCGGACAGGAAAAGAGAAAAGATGATGAACATGACAAGCCCTTTTAACCGGTGCATTCTACCTTCCAGAAATTCAAATCTCAATCCCCCTTTAGGACTATAACAGGTATCGATTAATTCTAAGTTCTTCTGATATTAAATGCGTGGGGAATGTTGCTCTTTTTTAGGGGGAAATTATCGGCAGGGCAATTTTCATCTGTGTAAAGAGCAATATTGTGTTATTTCTTATCCGAGGCCTTTTTGAGTGCCTGCCCGGCGCTCTCGATGTCCTTTCCGACGCCGTGGACCGTGTTGCAGCCCGCCAGAGCGGCGGCAATTAAAAGGACAACACCCGCCATGAGAATTTTTCTCGTCACCTTTCGCGCCCTCCTTCGGTTCTCAAAAAACAGCACTGTAAATTTACATCGTTTGCAGGGGTGTTTTCAAGGGGAGGCGGGATTTCAATTTAGCAAGAGCTATATAAGCTTGATTGCCGTTTTCAAGACATTTTCAATAAAGGGGTTCCCCTCGGCCTTAAGGCTCTCGAACTCTTCCACCGTGTACACGAGGGGTTCGATTGGAAGGTCTGTCAGATCGAGGACTTTTCCAATCCGCTCGAAGATGCGCTCTTTAAAGTCCCCGATGACGAGCAGGTCGATGTCGCTCCCTTCATGTATCTCGCCCGTGGCAAAGGAGCCGAATAAATAGACCTCTTTAACGGGAAGTGCCGCCTTGAGTTTCTTGGCGAATTCTCTTATGCTTTCAAGAAGCTCTTTGCCGCGCTCAGGATCAACTCTGCGGAGCTTAGGCATTTTTCCGCATCCCCCTTTTCGTAAAATTCCGTCGGCGCAAGCTCCCCGCCAAGCCCGTTTGGATATCTCGTAGGAATGTAATACATATCGCATTTAGGCCCTGCAATAATTTTGAAATATTAGGAAACATTGATCTATAAATTATCAAATGGATTCCATTTTGGAGCTGTTCTGGGCGGTTCTTGTGGACGATTAATTCGAAATGTATTATTGCACCCAGGGCACGTAAAATTTCCGGTATAAGTGTTTAGATCATCTTGCAAGAATTGTATTTCCCTATTAGTGGAGGCGCATTTAGGACAAATAAAATGGGAAGGCTCTCCCTTATAAAGAAAGACCATTGCCCCTCCGGCCGTTTTGGTCAGTTCATACTGAGACAATTTTCTTTCCCAGTCTTCCATTTTATTAATTGTTTCTTTAAGCTGTACATCATCAATCTTTTGTTTTAAAACGTAATCAAAAGCACCCTTGGCAAATTTGAGAGTTTCCCAAGCTGCCGTAATGATTGCTGGCTCCATAATTTTTTTCTTTTCTATATTGAATTTTTTTTATGTAAAGGAAGCATTAACTCTTTTCATACGCTTTCAAGAACTCTTCCCTCGAAATTCCCGCCTGAGAACAAATCGTGCGCAGAGTTGAGGCTTTTATGACAGGATGGTTCGGCATGGTTAGAGGGGTTTTGCTTCCGTCCGGATTGATTTTTTCCATTGAGATATGCTCTTTCTCCCTGACGGTCCGAAAGCCCAGGATATCGAGAGCCTTGATTACCCTTCTTTTAGGCGCGTCAACGGGGAATTTGGGCATTTAGGCTTCTATAGTTGCTTCGGCTATAAAAGCTTCAAGTACGGGCGGCTCAATATCGAGGACATCCTTCCCAAATGTCTCGATATGAAAGCGGATAGCGGATTTCACATCGGCGAGGGCTTCGTCATAAGTATCCCCTTGGCCGACAACAACACCCTTTAGACCTAAAGGATAAGCAACATAGCCATCCGGATGTTTTTCTACAATAATTTTTAATTGGGTCATGTTTATCCTTCAGGTGAATAATACCATAAATGCTATCCCCGCACCTTGCGGGGCTTCTCCGGTTTCTGGATGCGGAGCGCATCTATGACCGCCGGGTCGGCGGGGGGGACGGCGAGGTTTTTAATTACCTCCCGATCCTTGTAAACATTAATCTCCACCATAGGGAAATGCCTGTGGTCGGAGTAGCGGGCGCAGATGGAGGCCGCAAGCTCTATCTCGGCCTCGGCGGGCCGGGCACTTTCTGAACTGGAAAGCAGCACGAGGGGGCTCCTCCAGTTTTCGGCCCTCATGTATATGTCCCCCGGCTCGATGAATTTTTCGAGCGCGTTGTTTTCCGCCTCGTCACGCCCCGCGATAATCTTAATTTTATTTGATTGAGACGATAATGAGGCCCTGAAGTGCCTCCCCAGCTTCAAAAGGTTAAGTTCCCGCAACGTGGGATTGCGTATTATACTGAGGAGTTCCCTCAGTCTCCAGGCATAATTCGGTTCCGTAAGGAGACAGCCGCCCGCCGGGTTCGGGTAATCCGTGAGCCCGAGTTCCTCCGCAAGCGCCATCTGCGGCTTCCGGGAGCGCCCGTTGAACCCATAGAGCTTTTCGCGGTCAATAAGGCCGTTAATTTCGGGAATTGTCAGGGGGAGGATTTTGGCCGAAAGGGGGCGGAGCACGAGCCCCTTGAGCCCGGCCTCCTTGTCTATCATGGGCAAGGTCTCCTTGCGCTGGCTCATGGGCCGCTGGCCCACGACCTCGCCGGTTATCACGAAATCCGCGCCCGTGAGCCTCAAAAGCTCTCCGGCTTCCTTTAGCATGAGGATGCGGCAGTCTATGCAGGGGTTCATATTCCTGCCATGCCCGTGGCGGGGGTTTTTGACGATCTCTATGAATTTATCGGCCAGATGGCAGAGCTTGACCGTGAAGCCGAATTTCTCCGCCGCGGGGAACGGGTCCCTCGAACACGATGAACTGTCCGAAATATCGCACCCGAAATGGGTGAGAAAGGTCACGGCCGTGACCTCCACCCCGAGCCTCTTCACGACGAGTATGGCAAGCGTGCTGTCAAGCCCTCCGGATAAAAGGGCTATCGCTTTAGGCAATCTAAAAACCTCCATTTAAAATGAGAGGATTACTATCTTATTTTAAAAGATTTCTTGAGCTTATCGGAAGTGGCGGTGGCGGTGCCGACCTCGGCGACAACAATACCCGCCGCGTGGTTTGCGAGGACGGCCGCCTCTTCCATCGATGCGCCCGAGGCATAGGCGAGCGTGAAGGCGGCTATCACTGTATCTCCGGCCCCCGTCACGTCAAATACTTTTTTGGCGACGGTGGGGATGTGTTTTAGATCCTTCTTTGTGAAAAGCGTCATCCCCTCCTCACCGCGCGTAATGAGAACGGCATCGGAATCGAGCATCTTAAGAAGCGTCCGTCCCGCTTTAAGCAGGCTTTTTTCGTCCTTTATCTCTATGCCGGAGCCCTCGGAGGCCTCTCTAATATTGGGGGTGACGAGGGATACGCCCCTGTAAAGCCCGAAGTGGCCCACCTTGGGATCCAGCGCTATGAACTTCTTATTTCTTCCAACCCTGAATTTCAGGAGGGCTTTCATTACTTCCCTCGTGACGATGCCCTTTTTGTAATCGGAGACGATAACGGCATCATGGGAGGGGATGAGCCGGGCCAGCTCTTCCATCATATTTCGGAGCGCTCTCCCGGAGATATATTCCCTGTTTTCCTGATCGAAACGGACTACCTGCTGGCCGTGCGCAACGACCCTTGTCTTTACGGAGGTGGGCCTTGCGTCCTCGATGAGGGCGGAATCTATGGAATTCTCTTCGAGGAGCTTCTTCATGACCTGCCCCCCGGGGTCCTTTCCTACAAGGCCGAGGAGTGTCGCGCTTCCTCCGAGGGAGACGATATTATTGGCCACGTTCGCCGAGCCGCCAAGGAGAAAGGAATCGTTCACGACGTCCACCACGGGCACGGGTGCCTCCGGCGAGATGCGGCTTACCTTTCCCCAGATATAGCGGTCGAGGATAAGGTCGCCCACCACGAGGATCCTTTTACGCCTGAAGGAGTCTATTATCCGGGAAAAACCCATCCATTAAAGGTAAAGGATAGCCCTGCTAAAAATCAAACGGGATGATGAAGTCATTGCGAGGCCGGAGGGCCGTGGCAATCTCTTAAGACGGGACTCCTTCGCTTGGCTCGCAATGACGGAGTTGGAAATGATAAAATTAAAACCCTATGGGAGAGGAATTAAGGAAAAGGCTGGCGGAATTCATACAGGCCCGCTGCTATTTAAGGAGCGATAAGCCGGTCTTCAGGCTCTCTTCCGGCGAGATGAGCAATTTTTACTTTGATTTAAGGCTCGCCACATTGTCCCCCGAAGGACAGTACCTTATCGGGAGCGTGGTGCTCCAAAAAATTGAGGAGCTTGGTTTGAGGCCAAAGGCCATAGGCGGGCTTACGATGGGCGCGGACCCCATCTCGACGGCCGCGGCCTTTGCTTCATATCTAAAGGGAAACCCAATCGAGGCCTTTGTCATCCGCAAGGAGGCCAAGGCGCACGGCACGATGAAGCAGGTGGAAGGGAACGTGAATGAAGGGGACCCGGTCGTCATTCTCGATGACGTTCTCACGACGGGCAAATCCACCATTAAGGCCATCGAGGCCGCGCGGGCGGCGGGCCTCAAAGTGCTCGCCGCGATAGTGCTCCTCGATAGGGGAGAGCACGAGGGCAAGGCTAATGTGGAGCGCACGGGCGTGAAGCTTTACGGCATTTTCAGGAAAGAGGATTTTTAAAGCTCAGGCGGCCTGCACCTGTTTGAATATTCGAGGTCTATCATCCTTTGCTCTCCTGTTTTAATCCGGATGCTTTTAGTATAGCACTGTACATTTTTCCCTATTGAATAGAAATATTTTGTCATTCCCGCTTGTCGGGAATCTTTCTTGTCTGGAGCGGTTAACGGGAAGGATTCCGGACGAGCCGGAATGACAAACTATTGATCCCTGCATAATAATGTCCCTTCTTTTTTCGTCATTCCCGCGAAAGCGGGAATCCACTTAAAGACTGGATTCCGGGTCAAGCCCGGAATGACACAGGATAGGACTTTTTATTACAGTTATCAATAAGTGCTTCGAGTTGTAGCCGCAACCTTCATTGCGCAATATGAACGCGCAATATGAACGCAGGCTAAAGCCTGCGGCTACATTACTCAGACAAGCTCCTGGATTTTCCACTTTAGATGAGTCTTTTATTCCACCTCGGCCTGCCAGAGGCGGGGGTCGAGGGCATCGCGGAGGCCTTCGCCGACGAGATTATAGCTCAAGACGGTAACGAGGATCGCAAGCCCAGGGAAGAGCGAGAGCCACCAGGCGACCTCGATATTATCCTTCCCGGAGGTAAGAATGTTCCCCCAGCTCGGGTTCGGCGGCTGGACGCCTATGCCGAGGAAGGATAGCCCGGATTCCACAAGAATGGCCCCGGCCACGCCGAAAGTCGCGGCGACAAAGACCGGCGAGAGCGCGTTTGGAAGTATCTCTTTGAAGATTATCCTTTTATTTGCCGCGCCCAAAGATTTGGCGGCCATCACGAAATCCCGCTCCTTTAGCGTAAGGAATTCCGCGCGCACAAGGCGGGCCACGTCCATCCAGCCCGTTATGCCGATCACGGCCATTATGGTATAGATATTGGGCTCGAGGATCGCGATCACGGCAAGTATAAGGATAAAAGACGGGAAGGCGAGCATCATGTCCACGAAGCGCATGAGGATGGAATCGATCTTCCCCCCGTAAAAGCCCGCCAGGGACCCCACTATTATCCCGATGAAGACCGCTATCCCCATCGCCACAAAACCCACCTTTAAAGAAACCTGGCTCCCGTATATCATTCGGGAGAGTACGTCCCGTCCCAGCTCATCCGTGCCGAACGGATGCCCGGGGCTCGGGGGAGAGAGCATGTTTTCTATATCGATTTCCGTGGGGCTGTAGGGGGCAACGATGGGGGCCAAAACCGCGATAAGAATAAGGAGCACGATGACAACCGCTCCCGCCACCGCGAGGCTGTTCATTTTGAACCTCTTCCAGATAAGTCTTTTAATGCTCATCTTCCGCCCACCCTTATGCGCGGGTCCACGACGCCGTACATGATATCGGCAAGCAGGTTCCCGAGTAGTATCAGGAAGGAGTATATGACCATTAGGCCCATGATGGTCGGGTAATCCCTTGACATTACGGAGGCGTAATAAAGCTGCCCCATGCCGGGTATGGCGAATATGGTCTCGAAGATGACCCCGCCGCTTATCAAGCCCGGCACGGCAAGCCCTAAGATTGTGATTATAGGCAGAAGGGCGTTCCTGAACGCGTGCCGTTTTATAACCGTGCTTTCGGGAAGCCCTTTTGCGCGGGCCGTGCGCACGTAGTCCTGCCTTATGACCTCGAGCATGCTGGAGCGGCTGTACCGGGAAAACCCGGCTATGCCGCCGAAGGAGGCTATAAAGACGGGAAGGACAAGGTGCCTGCCCCAGTCCAAAAGCCTCTCAAGGGGGCTCATGCCGCTTATCTCTATGCTCTGTATCCCGGAAATGGGAAGGATGCCCAATTGCACCCCGAAAAGAATCATCAGGAGAAGGGCCAGCCAGAACGTGGGCGTGGAGAAGCCCACGAAGACGAAAACAGTTGTGATCTTATCGAAAAAGGAATACTGCTTTGTGGCCGAAAGGACCCCCAGGGGGACTGCGATAAGGAATATCAAAAAGAGCGAAAGTACGTTTATGATCAGGGTTATCGGGATGCGCTCCGCTATTTTTCCGATCACGTCCCTGCCGTCCACGAAGGACTCGCCGAAATCGAGCTTTGCGAGCCGGGCAAGCCATTCGCCGTACTGGACGTGCAGGGGCTTGTCCAGGCCATAAAGCTTCTTAAGGTTCTCCCTCGCCTGGGCCGAGGTCTTAAGCGACATCTCGGTCTGGACCTCTACGGGTCCGCCCGGGGCCAGATGGATGACTACAAAGGTTATAAGCGTAACACCGAGGATGAGCGGCACCATCTGGGCGAGCCTCTTGCCTATGAAAAGAAACATCGTTTTTTATTTTATCACAGGGAAATCAAAAAGCTGGCAAGAGAGCGGGGAGGATGGGGGTGGCGGGTCTCAGAAATATTTACCTGAAGAGGGGCGGGGCATCCGCCCACCCGCGGGTACAGAACCGCGGCAAGTTACCCTTTTTGCTATTTAAGCCTTTCCCGTCCATATCCTCAACTCCAGTCTGGCTCTTTTAGATTTCTGGTGCGCCGCTTTCCTGCTGTCCCCGCTCTGTGCGGACACCCCGCCCTCTTTTGCTTATCAGAATTCTTTTTCTTTTTGTAGCGAACTGCAAAGAAGATGGGAGTGGATGGGGCGAAAAACGAGATGCGGCGAGCAGATTATGCGCGGGTGAGAGCCCGCGCATTATAATGTTCTGGGTCCTTGCGAGCCATTTAGCTCGTTTCTGAGCCCCTCCACCCTCATCTTCCCCTCTTAGTTAAAGTTCTATAGCCATTGCTAAATGGGTAAATACCAGAAAGGCCCGCGTGGGGAGGTTGAAGAGGGACCGGACGGCCTTTCCATATAGCTCCATCTGGAAGCTGTATTTTTCGGCCAGTTCTTGAAGCTCCGCGCCCTTCTTTACGGGGAAGCTCTTGTAGTCGTAGATGAACGCGGTATTGTCCTTTATCATGAGCCGGTCGATGCGCCCGTTATAGAGCGTTTTTCCTATCTGGTGGACGAAAGGAAATTCGGCGAACGAGCGCTCGCGCGGGAGCACGATCCCGCCAAAGAGGGCGCTCTTTTTCATCTTCTCGATATCACCAAGGATTATTTTTAAATAGCGCTCCCTCTTCTCCGGCTCGAAGGTCTCGCCCGAGAGGATGAGCCTTGCCCTCTCCCTTACATCTTCTTCCGCCAAAAGCCCCTTCGATATCTCCTCGAGGAGCTGGTGCATGGCCCTTCCGATCGCGACCCACTCCTTCCCGTGGCGTGTCCTTACGAGGATGTCCTCCGTTACGTCTCTCACATTGAATGCGGGCTCGAACCGGACGGGCTCGGTGTAAACGGGCTCGTCCAGGAAGCGGGACTCGCCCGCAAGCTCAATTCCTGGGATTTTCTCGTAACGTGCCGAGATATCCTCTTCCTTTAAGACTTCAAAAGGAAGGTTCTCTATCCGAGTAAAATCGAAAGAACTTTTCAGATAGTGCATGCGGCCCTTGGGCTTATCCTGCTCGAAGCCGCTCATGAAGAGATAATCCATAGCCCTCGTCGCCGCCACATAAAAGAGCCTCTTTTCCTCCTCCCGCTCCCTTTCCTTCATCCTCTCGAATTCGAGGACCCCTTTTCTCATCGCGGAGTCCGGCTCGTAGCGGAAGACGAACTTCCCTTCGCTTTCCTCGACCACAACGGCCCCGCTTTTTGCCCCCGTGTCTTCGTCCAAAGAGGGCAGGAAGACCATCGGGAACTGGAGGCCCTTCGCGGCGTGCACCGTCATGAGCTTTACGGCGTCCATGCCCTCCGTGTTCACGTTGGCCTTGGGTATCTCCGCCTTGAACCGCTCTGCCAGGAGCCTGTCCCTTGTCGATATGGGGTCAAGTCCCTCTCCCTCGAGGGATTCGACCATCTGGATGAATTTCTTTATGTTCGCGTGCCGGGGCTTTTCCTTGAACTCTCTCCAGCCCCCTGTCCCGGTAAGAAAGCGCTCCAATATATGTGAAACCGGAAGCCCTGCCTTTAAAGAAAGGATTTCCCTCAGGGTGCGCGCCCCCTCCGTAATGGGGGATTTTCTCTTTGATGAGGACGCGGCCTCCTCGAGCGCTTTCCAGAGCGGGCCGGTTTTCCCTTTTATAAGGGAGGTGAGCCTTTCGTAGCCCAACCCGAAGAGGGGAGAGCGGAGGAGGCAAAAGAGGCTGTAGTCGTCTTCGGGGTCCGCCAAAAAGCTTATGAACTCTCTCAGGAGGGCGACCTCGGGCTCCTCGTAAAACCCCATCCCCTTTAGCACGATAAACGGGATGTGGGCCTTCCGGAAGGCGTCCTCGAAGGCGGCAAGGTGGGTCCTCTGCCTTAAGAGCACGGCCATATCGGCCCAGTCGCAGGGTTTTAATAGCTCCTCCCCGGCGTAGATATTATATTTCCTGTAGAGCGTCTTTATATGGCGCGCGAGCATGGCGGCCTCCTGCTCCCTGTTCTCTTTCGTGTGCGCGCTCCCGGAGGGGGGAAGGAGGAGGATCTCCACCTTTCCCCGTCCCTTTCTTACCGCATCAAAAGACGAGTACTGAACGCGCCCGCAAGAAACGGGAAGAACCTCCTCTGCGGCCAGATCCCTCGGCATTATCTTTTCGAAAAGCTCGTTTGTGAACCGGATTATCTCGGGGAGGCTCCTGTAATTCTCCTTTACCTCCTTGTATTCGTACTCGCTCCCAAGAAAGCTCGCGAGCCTCTCACGCGCCTTCCGGACTACGGAGACATCGGCCCCCCTGAAAAGATAAATGGACTGCTTTTCGTCCCCGACGAGAAAGATCGTGGGGACCGTCCCCCTGTCCCTTTTTGCGCCCATCCCGGAGCGCCATTCCTCGGTGAGCTTATCGAGGAGCATCCATTGGAGGGCGCTCGTGTCCTGGAATTCGTCCACAAGTATGTGGTCCGTGTGCTCGTCAAAGGCGTAGAGGATGTTCTGCCATTCGGGGCTTTTAAGGAGCGCGTGGAAGGCGTAGAACTCAAGGTCGCTGAAGTCTATGAGGCGGGCCTCGGCCTTTCGCGCCCTGTAGAGCTCAATGCACCTGAAGTAAAGCTCCAATATCCGCGCTTCGGGAGGGGCGGTTTCCGCATTCCCGAGGAGTTCCGAAAGGGGCCTCTTGTAATAAAGCTCATCCAGATGGGAAAGGAAACCGTCCCAGCCCCTTATGCCCCTTTCCTTCATCGCTTCGAAAAAGAGGGCATGCTCCAGGGATTCCGCCCGCAATGCCTGTGTTACGGAATTGCGCCAGAGGGCCGTCCCGGCGGCCTCGTCCGCTATGGAGAGGTCCGGGTCCATGCCCAGTTCCATCGAGAAACGCTTCAGGAGCTTCAAGCAAAAAGAATGGATGGTCGATATCCTCATAAGCGGAATGCGCGGCCTGATCTTAGCGTATAGCTCCGGGTATCTGGAGGCGAGTATCTTGAGTATCCTCTCTTTCATCTCCGAGGCGGCCTTCTCCGTGAACGTGATGGCGAGGATGCGCTCGGGTTCGGCCCCGGAAGCGAGGAGGGCGATATACCTCATGGCGAGCTTTTCGGTCTTCCCGGAGCCCGCGGGGGACGAGATGATAAAGCTCCTTTTTACGTTCAGGTAATCGGGTATATTTTCAGCGGCCATATCCTTAAAAGCCTTGTCATTATTGGCCATCGGGGGCCTCCGTCCGCTTCTCGGGAGAATGAATATATGGGCAATAGGGCTTCTCGTGGCAGCGCCTGCAGGCCTGGTCGGAAAGGGGGCGCGCCGGGAAGTCGCCCGTCTTAATATGGTCCACGGTTTCTTCGAGCCAGGAGAGGGCTTTTTCGATATAGTCCTGGAGGGTGCGCCCGGCCTTGATATCGCTCCTTGCGGGGATGAATTTTGTATTCAGGTCCTTAAGCGAGTAAATCCCCACGCGCGAGGGGGCCACACCCGCCCTTTTTGCCATCTCCGCATAAAGGAGGAGCTGGAGGTTGGCCCCTTTTTCGAGGATTTCTTTTCCGGCAAGGTCCAGGCGGCCCGTCTTGTAATCTATGATCTGGCAAGTGCCGTCCTCCCGCCGGTCTATACGGTCAACCTTGCCCGAAAGAATTACCCCTTTAAGAGAGGACTCAAGCTTTAGTTCCGCCCTGTGGAAGCTATATCCCTCCTCTTTCAGCTTTTTTTCCATCTCGAGTATTTCGGGCAGTATGGATAAAAAGCTCTCTTTTAAAAGGTCCCTCCAGAAGGCTTGAAGAGGCTCATCTCGGAGCACCCCGTCGAGGACAGCCGCGGCACGCTTATTTAGCTCCTCGATACTCGTTTCCCTTATCGGAGAGAGCCTTTCCATTACTTTATGCGCGATTGTGCCCGTAATTTTAGGCTCGACCTCATATTTTGCGGGCTCAAGGGGGGAGAGGCCCATGATTTTTTCCATATAGAACAGTCTCGGGCAGTTCCTGTATGCGTCTATATCGGTCACCCGGAGCTTGCCCGGTTTTCTCCCCTTCACCTCTATTTCCTTGATTGAGGCCCCGTAGGGGTCTTTTTCAAATCCCTTCCGGAGCAGTTCCTCCTCTTTTGAGAAGATGCCGTAAACGGGCTCCTTGACCCTTTGGCCCTCCGAGATGAAGATGCTCGGTATGAATACCTTCTCCCCTTCCATCTCCGCGAATGAGAGGTGGACTTTTTTGCTTGAGGAAAAGAGCTTCTTGAAAAGAAATTCCTCTTTAAGAAGGACCGTCTTCATTGTGGCAAGGCCCAGTTTTGCCCTGAGCTTTTCCGGCAGAAAGAGGTCCAGTTCCGGCCTCCGGGGTATCACCCCGTCCCTCATCCCCGCGAAATAGAGGGACTCCGGCTCGAGCCGGGCCGCGTCCGCTCCGAAGGGCATTATCAGGACCCCGGCCCCTTCCTCTTCATCCGGGAGGGAGCCTATGAGGAAGCTCAGTGTCTCTTTAAACTCGTCCCCCTTGGGGGGGCCGAGAGAGTCGAGGAGAGCGAGGCTTTTAAGCCGGGTTTCAAGCTCCTCATCCGCATCGAAGCCGAGCCCCCTCAGCACCTCCAGGTATTTTTTTACGAACCCGGAGAAATTTTCGGGCTTTTTCCTTAAGGGAGAAAGCCTTCGTTTCAGGCGCTTAAAGTCCTCTTCGGGGGCATCCGGCTGGATTAATATTTCATCCAGTCCGTCCGTTATCCCCCTTAACGTGATTTTTGGGGCAAAACCCCGCAGGGCTTCAGGGATGTTCGTGAAAAGGGGCGAACTTAAAAGGCGCGCTATGGCCCTGGGGGATTCATCCCCGAATACCTGAAAGACGCTCATCAGGTCTTGGGCCCTCTTCTTCCGCAGGGAGTTTCTCCCCCCCCTTCCCCCATGAAAGGCATAAGGGACCCCATACCTCGAAAAGACCCGCTCGGCCATGTCGGCGTAATCCGTCCCGGAAGGGAAAACAAAGTGCGCCCCAGAAAGCTCCGAGCCGGGTGTTCTTGAGATATGGCTTGCCTTTATTTTCCGCGCAACCGCCTCGACCTCCTCCTCCCGGGAGGGATAGGCGAAATATCTGAGGGGGACGGGGATATTAGAGGGATGCTCTTTTTCCGAATGCCCGAATTCTTTAAGAAAAGAAATGTATTCCTCGCTTAAGGAACCGTATTTCTCGTCAGGGACAAGGGCGATCGAGGAGGAGGTAAGTTCCAATATTTCTCTTATGAGTATCCTTTCGGCCTCCGTAAGCTCGTAAAAGCCGTCCAGTACGGCTATTTCAAAGCCCCGCTCCTCCATAAGCCCCCTCGCGTGCACGAACGAATCCCCGGGGTCAATGAACTCGTTTTCCGCGAGGAAGGAATCGTATGCTTCCATTAAATCAAGAGCCCTTATTAATCGGAGACCGACTTCATCCGGGATGCCAAGCTCCTCGATTGCGGGCTCGAATACTTCCTGCTTCAATTGAGAAGCCTTCTTTCCGGGAAAGCGGCCCTTCGTCTCGGAGATAAAATCTGAGAGGAGCGAGGCGTGCCCGATACCCCCGGGCAAGCCCTTCTTCGAGGAGAGCCTTGCCATGACCGGGACTTTCAGATATGAGGGGAAAATAAGGCGCCCCCCATGCGGCTGGCACAGCTTTTTTGCCAGTTGGGCCGGGGTGAGCATAAGCGGGGGCACATAGGTCCCGGCCTTATCCGAAAGGAGCTTGTGAAATATCCGCCTCGCCTCTTTTATTCCCTGGGGGGAAGGGGAAAGATACAGGATTCGGGAATAGTCCGGCATATCCTTATCTCCGCTAAGGCGGAGGGCCTCCTTCAATAAAAAACCCGTGCCGCCCCCGGCGCCCGGGGGATAATAGAGGATTTGGAGCATGAATTAATATAAATCCCTTCGGGGCAGACTGGCAATCGGGGAATTTCCAAGGCATAAACACCAAGACATAAACCGCTTGCTAAAAAACTTTATGGAAGGATAAAATAGATTCACTTTAATAGATTCACTTTAAATGAGCAGTCTCCAATGGTATTCCGCGGAATAAGACTCAAACTCTCTGTTTTCGTAATGCTCCTGCTCCTTGCCACGACATTCGTGTTCTCGATCATCGTGGGCAGGAGCACCGACCAGTTTGTCCTCACGGAGGTCATAAAAAAGGCCGAGACCGTGGCCAGATCCACGGCGGCGGCGGCCGCTTACAGCCTTATGGCGGAAGACTTCCTGGGCATCGATAATCTCGTCTCAAAGGTCAAGGGGTCTCATCTGGACGTGGACCATATAGCCGTTGTCGACCTGGGCATGAAGATAATCGCCCACAACGAGATCAAAAGGCGCGGAGAAGTCTTGCGGCCAAAATGGGGAAAGATGCTCAAGATGGGGGCGGACGGGGCGGTATTCCTGCATGAATCGGGCGACTCTTTCGACATAATTACGCCGGTCATTTTCCTGGACCGGCACCTCGGGTATGTGGTTCTCGGCCTGAACAAGGCCGTCCCGATGATGGCCCAGAAGAAAATGCGTGTGAGCCTTATCGGGGGGCTCTCGCTTGCCCTCTTCATAGGCATTCTCGGGATAACAATAATTTCGCAGGTGATAGCAAAGCCCCTCAAGGAGCTTGCCTCCGGCATGGCGGAGCTAAAAGAAGGCAAGCGGAGCCGCCTCAAGGTGTACGGGAAGGACGAATTGGGCGAGCTTACGACCAGCTTCAACGAGATGAGCGCGCTCATTACGGAACAGAAGGACAGGCTCGCCAATTACGCCACGGAGCTCGAGGAGGCATACATATCCACCCTGCGGGTCCTTGCCGCCGCGATTGACGCCAGGGACCCGTACACATTGGGACACTCGACGAGGGTAGCCGCGTTTTCCGTGAAATTGGGGCAGGCTGTCGGGATGTCCAAAAAAGAGCTTGAGGACCTGGAGATCGCATGCCTCCTCCACGACCTTGGGAAGATCAAGACCCCGGACCTTATCCTTCTCAAGGACGGCGGCCTCGACCCGGCCGAGAGCCGGGAGATGAAGCGCCACCCCGAAGACGGGGCGGAGATCCTCGCCAGGGCCGCATCCCTCAGGAAGTATATACCGGCGGTCAAATATCACCATGAGTGGCACAACGGGAAAGGATATCCGGAGGGGCTCAAGGGTGACGAGGTCCCCCTGAGCGCGGCTATTATCGCCATATCGGACGCCTTCGACGCGATGACCTCGACAAGGCATTACAGGAAGGCGCGTTCCGAGGCAGGCGCCCTCGAGGAGATGATGAGGTGCGGGGGCACCCAGTTCAATCCCCGCCTTGTGGAGCTTTTCATTAAAGTATTCAGGGACGAGCACGAGGGGTACAGAATTTCAGAGGTCGTCATATGAAACGGAATTTTCATCTTCTCGTTTTAATTCTGATAGGCGCTCTCATGTACTCCTGCGCCCCCGGAAGCCTTTTCGGCAAGCGCACCGAGCCCGTCAAGACCGCCAGAAAAGAAATAAAACCCCAAATGCCCGCTCCGAAGCCCGAACCTCTACGAGAGTCCCCGCTCTCCAAACCCGGGCCGGTCCTTAAAGAGGCCCGGGAGAAGGTCCTTAAAGGCGGTTACGAGGAAGCCCTGGACGTGTACAGGAGCGCCATGGCCAGAGGGGGAAAAGAAATCTCCCGCAACCCTTATCTGGAGATTTTGGAATGGGTAAGGGACGGCGCCGACCGGGCCTACGAGGAAAAAGATTATGCGCAGGCCGGGCATGCGTACGGGCTCCTTTCGCTCAATTATCCCGAAGCCGCCCGGCTTTCGTTCAACCAGGCGTATCTTGCGGCCAAAATAAGCTTCTGCTCAAAGACCTTGACCGAGGAGGGGCTCGCCGAATACAGGGAGGGGAACCTCGAGAAGGCCCTTTTAAAATGGAAGAGCGCCCTCAGGTTCGACCCCGGAAACGAGGAGGCGAGAAAGGCCTCCGAGACCGCAAGCATTCAGCTTAAGAATTTAAAGAAGCCCCTCACCCCCTGAGGGCGGAGCAAGCCCCGCCCCTACTTCCATTCCGCAGGTCACCTTCTCAGGCGCTGCTCCAGCACGGCCATGCGCTCTCTCGCGTGGCGGCCTATATCGGTATTCGGGGCAACCTGCACCTGGAGCCTGTAGCTCTCGTACGCCCTCGCAAGGTCCCCTACGGCTTCGTAGCAGATGCCGAGTATGCCGTGTATCTCCTCGTCCCGGGGGGCGGCATCCCTGTAAACCTCAAGGTGCGGTATGGAGTCCCGGATACGCTCAAGCCGGAAAAAGCTGAGCCCGAGGACGTAATTGGAAAGAGGGTTTTGGGGGAAGATTTCGAGGCTCTTCCGGAGGGGAGGGATCGCCTCCTCAAAACGCTTCGCGCCAAAATAAAGCACCCCGAGGCTCTGCCACGCGGGCTGGTAATTGTCATTAACGGCGAGGGCCCGCCTGAAAGACGATTCCGCCTCGCCAATACGTTCCGCGCGCAGGTTTATCAGCCCCTGGAGGTTATGGAACGGGGGCTGGTTGCGGTCTATATTCATGGCGGCATCGAGTTCCCGCTGCGCCCCGGCAAGCTCCCTGTTCCTGTAAAGCGTAAGCGCCCTGTCATGATGTATATAGCCCTGCTGTATCCTTCTAAGCGAGGCAAGCTGTGAGTTGAACCGCTCCGCGTTTATGCCGTCAGCTTTAAGCCCTCTGGGCTTGACCTCGCGGGCGATACTCTCTACCTCTTCGAGCCTCACCTCGGTCCTCGGGTGCGTGGAGAGGAGTTCCGAGAGGAAGTTCCCCTCCGGCGTCTCCTTGCCCATCCTTGCCGAGTACTCGTTCACGGCCTCCAGGAGCCTCCTGTGCGCGTTCACGGCCTCTTCGGGGCGATACCCGGCCCGTGCCATGTAGGTGACGCCCAGCCTGTCGGACTCAAGTTCCTGGTCCCGGCTGTACCTTAAGAGAAAGAGCGTGCTCCCAATGGCCGCCGCGTTCAAAAGCCAGCCGCGCTCCTCTCCCAAAACCATGGCGCCCCCGCCGAGGGCTATCCCCTGGAGCACGGAGCGCGTGTATTGCCGTGCCGTGTGCCGTGCCGTGACATGGCCTATCTCGTGCCCCATAACGAAGGCGAACTGGGCCTCGCTCTCGAGGCTCGCAAGAAGCCCCCTCGTGATGGCCACGTGCCCCGGTATGGCCCAGGCATTGGGGACGGAGCTGTTCTGAATTACAAACTCCATCGGGATGTCCGGCCTGTGCGAGACCGCGTGCAGGTCCCTGACTATCTGGGCCAGGTACGAAGTAAGCGTCGGGTCCGTATAGGGTCCCCCGCCCGCAAGCTCTCCCCACAGTGCGGCCGGATAGACGCTCTCGCCAAACTGTATTTCCTGCTCCGGCGAGAGGAAGCTTATCTCCCTTTTTCCGGTGACCGGGTTCACGGCGCAGGCCGTGACGAGCAAGATTATGCCCAGGACTTTTAAGGTGCGTCCCATACCTCCAATTTAGCCTCGCTCCCGCCCCCTGTCAATCGGCCCCTTTTTCGGGTTTGTTCAATCCGGGGGACTCCACTCCTCTTACGAAGCGGGTCTTATACATATTTACCATAAGTGGCGCGGCAGAATCATAATCCTTGACTTTGCAATTCCGGATAGTTAAAGTGAATTGTTCCAAAAAAGTTTTGCAGGAGGGGAAATGAAGGATTTTAAAGCAAAACTTAGAAAATTCCTGCCCAAGATAAAAGATGCAAAAGAAAAGTGTTTAAACGAGGCGGATACCAGGATCAGGGTCAGAGTCCTCCTCTCCGAAGTCCTCGGCTATGATCTCCTTGAAGACATCACCAAGGAGGAAAAATGGTTAAGGCATTGCCGAATAAATGCCCCCTTTGCGGCGGGACGAAAAAAGCCGGCAAAACCACATTCACTGCCGAACTCGGGTTCGGTGTTGTTGTAGTGAGGGATGTTCCGGCAACCGTGTGCTCACAATGCGGCGGGCTTCCCCTTAATCTTCTTTGCTCTCTTCATAAGAGACGTATCCATCCGCTCCTTTCTCATCTCCGCGAGGTCGCCTTCCCACTGCACCTGGTTGCCCTTTTTATGGTATCATAGTTGTATTTCCCGGCAGGGTGGGAGGAGCTTCTTATGGTAACGGGGAAGCCGCTTTACAGCGTTGAGGAGATACAGAAGAAGGTAAAGGAACTGGCCGACCGGATCACGGCGGAGTACAGGGGAAAGGAACTCATAGCCGTGGGGATTTTGAAGGGCGCCTTCATGTTCTTCTCGGACCTCGTGAGGCACATAAAAATTCCCCTCACGGTGGACTTCATAACTTGCGAAAGCTATGTGAAGGAGAAGACCACGGGGCAGGTAAAGGTAGAGTGCGAATTAAAGTCGGATATAAAAGGCAAGCACGTGCTCCTTGTGGAGGACATTGCCGATACGGGCGTCACGCTCAATTTCCTGAGGGAGCGCCTCATCCAGCGCGAGCCCGCGAGCCTGAGGATTTGCGCCCTCCTTGACAAGAGCGAGCGGAGGATAGCCCCCGTCCCGATCGATTTCAAGGGGTTTACCATACCCAATGAGTTCGTCGTGGGCTATGGCCTCGATTACGAGAACAAGTTCAGGAACCTGCCTTATATCGCGGTTTTTAAAAAATCCGTTTAGAAATTCCGTCCCGGAGGGGTATAGTTTATGTATGAGCTGATGATAGAGGGTTCTTTTTCCGCGGCCCACCAGTTGAGGGGATACGGGGGGAACTGCGAACGCCTGCACGGGCATAACTGGAAGGTGCACGTCCACGTGGTCACGGAAAGGCTCAACGAGATAGACCTGGCCATAGACTTCCACGAGCTTAAAAAATATCTCTCCGAGTGCATCGCGCCCCTGGACCACGCTTTCCTGAACGATGTCTTCCCCTTTACCGAGAAAAATCCCTCCTCGGAGAACATGGCCAAATGGATATTCGACCAGATGAACAGAAAGCTCCCGGAGAACGTGCACCTTTCGGGCGTGACGGTCTGGGAATCGGACACGGCCTCCGCCACCTACTATGAGGATTGACCGCTCCTTTGCCGAAAGGATAATCGAGGAAGCCCGCAGGAAAGGGGCCGAATGCGAGGTCTACGCCCGGCATAAAAAGGGCGTCTCCGTTGAGGCCAAAGGGGGCCAGCTTGAAAACGTAAAGACCTCCGAGGATTTCGGCTACTCCGTGCGGGTCGTGAAAGACCACCGCACCGGGTTCTCATATTCGACCTCCGCCGAAAACGACCTTCAAGTCCTCGAAAAAGCCCTCGATGCCGCAAAGTATACCGAGGAAGATATGAACTTCGGTCTTCCCGCGCCCGCCCGAATTTCTTTAGAGGAAATCTCTGCCCAATCCCCGGAAATCTTTGACCCCGCCGTGGAGAGTATGGGGGCCGAGGGGGCGTTCGAAAAGGCCCTGGCGATAGAGAAGAGCGCGCGCGGGGCGGACAGCAGAATCAAGCGCGTCCGGAGCGCCATTGCCTCCTTCAGCTCCGAAGAGGTCTATCTCGCCAATACGCTGGGAATTTCCGGGACGTATAGCTCCACGGCCGCAGTGGCCCAGATTATGGCCGTGGCCGAAGAGGCCGGCGAGAGCCAGATGGGGTTCGATTTCATGGGGAGCACTGCGCTTGCGGAAGTCGACTTCGAAAGCGTGGGCAGGAACGCCGCCCAAAGGGCGCTTATGCTCCTCGGCGCAAAAAGGACCGCCCCTTTCAAGGGCCCCGTCCTTCTCGATAACGCAACGGCCGCCGACTTCCTCGCCATATTCGCCTCCATGCTCTCGGCGGAATCCGTCCAGAAAGGGAAATCGCTTCTCAAGGGCAAGCTCGGCACGGAAGTCATAAACCCCATGATGGACATCTTCGACGACGGCCTTCTGCGGCACGGCCTGGGAACAAGGCCCTTCGACGACGAAGGTGTGCCGGCCTCGAAAAAGGCGCTCATCGAAGCGGGCATTTTAAAAGGCTTTATGCACAACACCTATACTGCCAAAAAAGAGGGCGCCCGCTCCACCGGAAACGCCGTTAAGGCAGGGATTGCGTCCACTCCCGGTGTGGGCCCCCTGAACCTTTATCTCGCCCCGTCCAGGGACGGAAAGGCCGAGAAGGCGGGAGACCTCTTTAAAAAGGTAGAGAAGGGCCTCTATGTAGTTGAGGCGATGGGCATGCATACCGCAAACCCCATCTCGGGCGAGTTCTCGATAGGCGTCACCGGCCTACTCATAGAAGGGGGAAAGCTCTCCCACCCCGTTAAAGAGGCCGTAATCAGCGGCAATATCCTCGCCCTCTTCGAAAAGGTCCATGCGATAGGGGACGACCTTAAGTTCTTCGGAAGCACCGGCTCCCCAAGCATCCTCATCGGCCCGATCGATATAAGCGCGTAAAAGAATCTTTTCACCCCCTCCCCCATTCTCCCCCAATCCTCTTATTTCTCCCCTCCCTTGATGGGAGGGGATGAGAACCTATCTCATATTTAGTCATGCCGGCGAAAGCCGGCATCCAGCGACGTTAGTCCTTTTAAATTGAATAATTTCTAAGTCTTTGTCATATAAATAAAAAAAGACAAAGTCGCTGGATTCCGGGTCAAGCCCGGAATGACGCAAAAAGAATGGAAAATCAATTTTGAGATAGGTTCGAAGGGGAGGGTGGTCCTTTCCTTGTCATTCCGGCTTGTCCGGAATCTTTCTCTTTCTTTACGCCCCTTTATAAGAGAGGGCAGTTTTTTTCTGTCATTCCCGCGAAGGCGGGAATCCATTTTTCAGTCAAGGGGCATCGAGCCGGAGCACCCGTTTAAAGGCTCCTTCAATGTCCGGGTCGGCTCAAACCTGCACCAGAAAATCGCTCTGGAGGGGATGAAGAAAGGGGTCAGCCTGAATAAATATATCGTCGATGTGCTGGAAAAAGAGACCGGCAAGCGGAGGACGGCGTAAAGCCATTTTGTCTTGCTCGTCCGAATTCTAAATTTGTGAACTTTTGTCATTCCGGCTTTTCCGGAATCTTTCTTTTAAGGGATAGGAGTTAATTTTATTTTTGGGGGTGAGTAGGGGCAGGGCTTGCTCTGCCCTGGCTTTTAAATACCGAATGGGGCGATTATGGGAAAATGGAATTATCATCTATTTCTTTCCCCTTATTTATTTTTGATTTTTGAATTTTCTATTCTACAATTTAATTTTTTCTTCTCAATTTGTTCCTGCAATTCTTTTATATTTAAGTTCTTGCTCGGATCTATAAAAATCTTTTTAATCAACATATTAAGATCGATTGCGATATTCACACCGTTTTCATCAAAAGGGATGTTTTGTTTTTCCAAATCCGGTTTCCAACATAGAAGTCTAAATTCTTTTTCGTCCAGATATGGAAGGTCTTTATGGGATACGGCGACAAAGGCATTACCGATTGGAAAATGCTCTCTTTCGTAATCAATATAATTTATAACACAGCCATTTATAGTTGGCGGATCATCGCCAAAAGCAGCTACTAATCTTTCATAATCTGTTTGAATAGCACATCCTTTATCAGTGTAAGCCTTCCACATAAGGTAAGATTCGTGATTGCTCATGTGCCAACAGTTTACATAAAACAAATCTTTATGTAGTTCATACTGGTTCGTTGCATCGCGGGCTGTAATAGCGTTTCTGTAAATCAAATATTGTTGCTGGAATAATTTATCCTTCGTTAGATTGGTTAACAGACCTTCCCATTTATCACTCATTTTACTAATATGGCTAAAGTAGAGAACCCCATCATTTATTATTTGCACTAATCTTTCATATTTCAGATACCGCCAAAGTTTCTGCTTTGAATTTTTTGGTTCTCTTAATAGTGAATTTTTTTGATACATACATTTAAAGTCGCAAAAATCTTTAAGTAAAAATGCTAATTATTTCTTTTTATTTCTTTTAAAAGCCGGGCAGCGCAAACCATGCCCCTTGCGCCCAAAAAACAAGAAAGGATGATTCCTAATTTTCATCGAAATAAACGTATGATGTAACGGCTGCCCACATTATAGATAAAACGATACCTAACCTTTGCCAACCATTTAGTTTTATCATTTCAAACCCATTCCCTCCTAAGAGGAGTAAAGAGTTACCCAGTGCTATTTTTGTTTTGCATACTTTAAGAGATTATCTACATTCTTTTTAAAGATCTCTTTGTAATTTGGGTTTGTACCGAAAGGCATGTAATGATCATAGGATTCACAACGATCATCACCATAGGAATTGTAATAAGCAATCCATTTTTTTTGGAAACCATTTTTTTCCCATCGCCAGTTCAATGAGCAAGTGCAACACTTGGGGCTACACAGGAGTTACCCTAAGTGTTTATGGAGAGACGGTATAAGCAGTTGAGCCTGGAGGATAGGGACAGGATAACGGAGATGAAGGCTGGGGGGTTGAGCCTGAGGGCGATTGCCGGGGAGTTGGGACGGTCGCCGAGCACCATAGCGCGTGAGGTGGGGCGCAACAGCTCGCCGGCTTACGCCCTCTATATGAGCCACAGGGCGCACGACAGGGCGGCAAGGCGGAAGAGGGAGGCGGCGGGACGCCCGAGGCTCAAGGACAAGGAGACAGCAGACTACGTCCGGGAGAAGCTTTCCATGGGCTGGTCGCCCGAACAGATAGCGGGCAGGATAGGCATTGACAGGCCTGGCCTGAGCATCAGCCCCGAGGCGATCTACCAGTTCATCTACCACCGGGAGACGGAAGGGAGGGAGGAACTCATACGCTGTCTGAGGCGCGGGCACAGGAAACGCAAGGCAAAGGGCGTGGGGAGAAAGGAGCGCAGGACGAAGATCCCCAACCGCGTCCCGATAGAGGAGCGCCCCGCCTCGGTTGAGGCCCGCAGCCGGTTCGGCCACTGGGAGGGGGACTCGATGGTGTCCCGGAAGAGCCTTGCGGCCCTGAACTCGCTGGTGGAGAGGAAAAGCAGGCTGCTGTTTATCACAAGGCTTCCGAGGAAGTCGGCGGGGCGGACTTCGGAGGCCGTGATACGCAGGCTCGGCGGGCTCCCGGAGAGGGCAAGGCGCACGCTCACGCTCGACAACGGGACCGAGAACGCCCGGCACGAGGAGATAACCGGGGCCATCGGCACAAGGTGCTTCTTCGCCCGCCCCTACGCCTCGTGGCAGAGAGGCACGAACGAGCACATGAACGGGCTGGTCAGGTGGTATTTCCCGAAAGGCACGGACTTCGGTAAAATAACCGACGTGCAGGTGGCGAGGGTCGAATCACTGATTAACAACAGGCCCAGGAAATGCCTGGGCTACAAAACGCCCCTTGAGGTAGCCGCTGTTGCACTTCGAGGTTGAATGTAGGCATAAAAGCAAATGCCTTTTAAAAATAAGAATTTTTTCTTTCAGAATAGGAAAGGCTTCTCTCAAGATTGGATCAATAGCCTGAGGCTCGGAAATTGCCGCTTTATCAAAAAAGACACTAATTTTAGCGAATTCTTCTATAAGTTTTTTCCCGGCCTCTCGTCGAGCATTACGACGGGCAAGATAAATGCGGAACAATCCGCCTAAAAAGATTGCTATGATCCCCAGAAGGCCGCCTATAATAGTGCTATCCATTCGCTTTCCCTATTTTTTTTCTTCCTCAACCCCGCCAAAATTCCCGGTTGTAATTTACCCCTTTAGAGGTATGCTTTTCAAGCAAATTCTTTTTAAAACAAAGTCGCTGGATTCCGGGTCAAGCCCGGAATGACCAAATGTAACTTTCGGGACGCCTGCGCTTAATAAACGGTCCGGCGAAGCCATTGACACAAATCGCCTGAAACAAGATGCTTACAAGTAACTTGATAATTCCTGAGAGAGACCTCCCCATTTCCCGTCCGGGCACGACATAAAAATAGTGAAACCTGTCATATGGACGCCATCCGCTCCGATGCCGTATGCTCAATCAGCGCAATATCACGGCAGCGCGACAGTGTGATAGGAGAATTAAAAATGAACAGCTTGAACAACTTGAACGGCGTGAACGCTTGTGGAGCCCTAACTTCCCGGAAACAAAGGAAAATCCGGATTCGGCCTGAACGCATAAAAACGCGCGCGCACGCGCGCGCGATAGCATATGTATATATCAGGGCGCTTTCCCGCACCCACCCCCTTATCCCCAGGAAGGGGAATTTGATTAATGCAATGCAATGAATTACAATGAATTATCTCATGGAGGAAAGGTTGTTTATGAACTCTCAATTAACGGTCAGGCTGCCGGATGATCTGGACAAAGGGCTCTCGATGCTCGCGAGAAAGCTCCGTCTTAAACGGGCCGACATCGTAAGAATGGCACTGGAGAGATTTTTGAAGGAAGCGGGGGCGGAAGGAGAAAGCAGGCCTTATGACAGGGTAAAGGGCCTTCTCGGAAGTATTTCGAGCGGCATTTCCGACCTTGGAGAGTCGCACCGTGAGCACCTTCTGAGGAAATTCAGGCGCCTTGCATAGTGTCCTCCTGGATACCGGGGTCTTTGTTGCGCTCCTCGATAAAAGCGAAAAGAACCACGGGCGCTCGGTCGATTTTTTTAAAAATTTCAGGGGCAATATCTTCACAACGGAGCCGGTGCTTACCGAGGCCCTTTATCTTTTGTCGCATTCAATTACGGCGCAACGGGTCTGCATTGAGTTTATATTGAAGGGCGGGGCCTCTCTCGTCCCCCAATCGGCTGAAAGTCTGGGAAGGGCGGCAACACTCATGGAGAAATATAAGGATATCCCGATGGACTTTGCCGATGCCACGCTTGTGGCCCTCGCGGAAGAGTTGAATGTCGTCAATATACTCACCCTTGACAAGAGAGGCTTCAACTCTTATCGGGTCCGAGGGAAGACGCCATTCAAAATTTTGCCATAGAGACCTGCGCAGTGCCTGATTTATCCCTTGACACATCAAGAGCCCGCCTTTTATTCTTTTCGTTATGAATAAAAAGCGGGCCGTTATGAATAAAAAACCCGGAATACAAAAGAAAAAGCTCTGGGCGGGGAGGTTTGCCGCGGGGACGGCAAAGAGCGTGGAGGAGTTCACGGAGTCCATATCTTTCGACTGGCGGCTCTGGAGGCACGATATCGCGGGGAGCATCGCACATGCGAAGATGCTTGGCAAGCAGGGCATAATCCCGAAGAAGGACTCTGCCCTTATCGTAAGGGGGCTGAAAGAGATCCATTCCGAAATAGAGCAGGGCAAGTTCAAGTTCAGGAAAGAGCTTGAGGATATCCACATGAACATAGAAGCGGCCCTTACGGAGAAGATCGGCGAGGCCGGAAAGAGGCTCCACACGGCGCGGAGCAGGAATGACCAGGTGGCGCTTGACCTGAGGCTCTATTTAAGGGATGAAACAAAAAAGCTCATGGGGCTTATTGCCGATTTGAGGGGAGTCCTTGTCGGGCGTGCCGAACGGAATGCGGATATTATAATGCCGGGGTACACGCACCTTCAGCGCGCACAGCCTGTCCTCCTCGCGCATCATCTTCTGGCCTATTGCGAGATGCTTTTAAGGGATGAGACCCGGCTTAAGGATGTCCTTAAGAGGATTAATGTCCTGCCTCTCGGCTCCTGCGCGCTTGCGGGGACGAGCCTGCCCATAGACCGGGAGTTTGTGGCAAAAGAATTGGGCTTCGAGGGCGTTTCTGGAAACAGCATGGATGCCGTATCGGACAGGGACTTTGCCGTGGAATTTATAAGCGCCGGGGCGATGCTCATGATGCATATATCTCGGCTTGCGGAAGAGATAGTGTTGTGGTCCACGGAGGAGTTTTCGTTTATCGAGCTTCCGGACGCCTTCGCCACAGGCTCGAGCATTATGCCCCAGAAGAAAAACCCCGATGTGGCGGAGCTTGCGAGGGGGAAAACGGGTAGGGTATACGGGAGCCTTATGGGGATATTGACTCTCATGAAAGGGCTTCCGCTTTCTTATAACCGGGACCTTCAGGAGGACAAGCCCTATATTTTCGAAACCGTGGATACCCTGCGGGCAACGCTCTGCGTGCTTATGGATATGCTCCCGAATATAAAATTTAATAAAGAGAGGCTCCTTGCCACGGCCGGGGCGGGTTTTTCCACGGCCACGGACATGGCCGAATATCTTGTAAGGAAGGGGCTCCCGTTCCGGGAGGCGCACGAGGCGACCGGAGAGGCAGTAAAACACGCCATCAATAAAGGGGTCGGGAGCCTTTCGGATTTGGATATTAAAGAGCTGAAAAAATTCAGTCCCCTTATAGGAAAAGACATATACGAAGTGCTTGATCCCGGTAATTCCGTCAGGGCCAAAAAGAGCGCGGGCGGGACCTCGCCCGAGTCGGTAAGGGAGCAGATAAAACGGCATAAGGCCCTTTTAAGGAATGCGTAAAGATTACCTTTATCTGTCACTCCGGGCCTTGTCCGGAGTCATTCTCCGAGGTCTTTCTTGGTTCCCCTCGCCTGCAGAGCGGGAGAGGGGTGCAGGGGTGAGGGCTATACCCGCCTTATTCTTACTTGGATTTCTCTTTGTTATATTAATTGCGGCCTGCGGCGTGAAGGCGCCGCCTTCCCTAAGGGAGCTTACGCCTCCTCCTGCCCCGCAGGACCTCTCGGCCATCCAGAGGGCGGATACCGTAATACTCGGATGGGAGTACCCCGAAAAGAAAAGGACAAAGGAATTCGTTGTCGAGGAGAAGGTGAACGAGGGCCCCTTCGAGAGGGTATCCGTCCAGAGCGGGGAACAGTTTTCCACTCTCGTCACTTACGGCCTCACCTATACGTTCCGGGTGAGGGCCAGGTCCGTGAATGATGTTTTAGGCTCCGGTGCGGAAGTCACGATAGCGGTGATAACTCCCCCGGCCCCGCCCGAGGCCCTTGCCGTAAGTATTGGCCCGGAATCCCTGCGATTAAGCTGGCAATATGAGGAAGGTTTTACTTTCAATGTCTTCAAGGAGAACGGCGAATTAGAGCAGGTCACAAAGGAGCCCCTCGTGGAGATGTGGATAGAGCTTCCGGTCGAGCCCGACGTGAAGGTCACATACGAGGTGCGGGCGGTCAAGGGAGGCCCGTTCATGTATGAGGGGGAGGGGGCAAGGATTACGGTAAGCCCCGCTGATTTTGTGCCGCAAAAGCTCGCCGCCCCGGCCCTTGTCCAGACCGATTCCGGCGTAAGGCTCCTCTGGGAGCGAAATCCCGAGGCGTGGGTCAGGGCCTATGGCATCTATAAAGAGGCCGGGGGCGAGTTCAGGAAGATCGGCGAGAGCAGTATCCCTGCCTATTTTGACCCGGGCGCGACAGGCGGCACTTACAGGATAACCGCCAGGGGCCCCGTTTCGGAAGGCCCTCTTTCCGGGCCCGCAAGCCTTCCTCCCAGATAAAGCGTTCGTGTTAGAATGAACGATGAAACCCGTGATTGAAAACAGAAAGGCCTACCACGACTACCACATAGAGGAAAAGTACGAGGCCGGGGTCGCCCTTTTGGGGACGGAAGTGAAATCCATACGCGAGGGCAGGGCCAACCTGAGGGACAGTTACGTCCTGATAAAGGACGGGGAGGCATTTCTCCTTAACTGCCATATAAGCCCTTATAGCCATGGGAATATCATGAACCACGAGCCCCTGAGGACGAGGAAGCTCCTTCTCAAAAAATCCGAGGTCCTGCGCCTGAAGGGGAAGGTCACCCTGAAAGGCTATTCCCTGATACCGCTTAAAATGTATTTCAAGGGGCCTTATGTTAAAATAGAGATAGGGCTTGCGACAGGCAAGAAGCTCTTTGACAAGCGCGAGGCTATCAAGAAAAAAGAAGCCAAGCGTGCAATGGAACGGGCCGTAAAAGCCCGCCGTTAGTAGGGGCGCTGCTTGCTGCGCCCAATCCGCTTAGAGGGCGAAAGCCCGACCCATTAATGGGGGCGAAAGGTTTCGACGGGGGTCATGAGGCTCAGGTGGCATGCCGTGGCTCCATCACCACGTAAAAAGGTGGAAAAAACACAAAAGCCAACGAAGAACTGGCACTCGCCGCTTAACTAAAAGCGACGCGTCTTCCCGGTAGGGCCCGCGGCCCGGGAAAGACGTCGAAAGCGGGCTCAAGCTTCCGGAGCCGCCAATTACCGGAGGACAAAAACCGGCTGGCTGGGTTTCTGCTGGGCGCGGCTGTCCGCCAGGCAGGGGCCGAGACGAAATAGACTGCCTAAGCATGTAGAGGCCTGGGAGTAGTGCTTTCGGACGCGGGTTCGAATCCCGCCGCCTCCACCAAAAATCAGCGTATATTAAAATCCTTTCCATTCCCTCCCGTTTTTGATAAAAGAATGGAAAGGGATTTTTTATGTCCGGGACCGTCCTCCTAATGACCAAAGTTCCCGTTAAAGGCCAGGTGAAGTCCCGTCTTGCCCGGTCCGCCGGAAAGGGCTGGGCGGAAGGGTTTTACAGGAATTGCGTGCTCGATATCTTATCGATACTCGATAAAAGCCCGTTTAAAACGGTGGTCTCTTTTTATCCTCCGGAATCTCTGGATGAACTTGCCTCATGGCTGGGGAACTCTCGCGATTATATTCCACAGGCCGGAAAGGACCTGGGCGAGAGGCTCAAAAATTCACTTGTAAGCGCGTTTTCAAACGGCGCCCGGAAGGCCGTTGCCCTGGCAAGCGACGTGCCCGACTTGCCCCCTTCCATTACTGGCCGCTCGGTCTCCGTCCTCCCGGAGTGGAGGGACGTGGACACGATTGAAGACGTGCTCCATCTTTTAAATGCTTACAGGGGGCTTACCTCTCCCTGCCCGAAAACGACAGCTTACCTTGAAAAGAACGGCCATTTAATAAGGAAATGAAAAAAAGGATACTCATCCTGCTCGCGGCGATTGCTCCCGTGTTAATTAAAAAGCTCCGGAAGAGGCCGGCCATATGAAAATCTCGGTCATCATTCCCGTCCTCAACGAGGCCGCGATAATAAACGGCACGATTTCGCATTTAAGGGGCGCGCATTTAAAGGGTCGGGCCCTTAACGAAGAAACCCAGGTCATAGTGGTTGACGGGAGCCCCGAGGGCAGCACTATCGGCACGATATCGGATAAGAGTGTGATAAAACTCCTCTCGGCCCGCGGGCGGGCGGTGCAGATGAATAAGGGTGCCGCTCTCGCAAAAGGTGACGTGCTTCTTTTCCTCCATGCCGACACCGAGTTGCCCGAAGGGGCTTTTTATGAGATCTCGAAAGCCATGGAGGACAACCGGACCGCGTCCGGCGACAATCCCGGGCCTCCAGTGCAGGACGTCGATAAACGTTGGGTGGGACGGGACTATTTATGATTGCGACTTTAACCAGGCCCGTTCTCTCCCGGCCTATGGGACGCCCTCTGTGGCGCGCTTCGATTACGGGGCCCTTTCCCGGAGGAGGATAATGACGGCCGAGCACTGTTTTATCTGCACGGCGGGGCAGGGCTCCACCTGAAGGGGAGCCATAGCATAGGCAGTTGCCCGTGCTGGAGAGAAAAGACCTCTCTCTGGTAAAATAAGTCGTTATGGGCGACAGGGCGCTTTATGAGCCCCTTACAATGACGGACAGGGTGACAGTCCTGCTCTACAGGGCAGGGATTGCGCTCTCTACTCTTTTTGTCTCCGCGATCGCATACGGGCTGATAACGGGAGAGGGCGAGGGGATGAAAGCTCTTCTTCTAAGCCTGTATGTCTCAATCGGCCTCTCTGTCTTTTTTATTCACCTTTACGTGGGCAAGTACAAAAGGAATCTGGTAAAGCTCTATATGCTTTCTGTTATTTCTCTTCTCGCCCTCATTGCCGCGACCGGAGGGGACCCGGGACTGGCCTTCAGGGGGAGGTCTTATGGGGCACTTTTTCTCCTGCCCCTTTCGGGGTGCCTCGGGTTCATTACGGCCAAGGAGGCCTTCTGCTTCAAGCTCATGGAAGGCTATCTCCTTGCGCTCCTTATGCCGGCTTACCTTTTATTGATCGGGATGGGTGCTCCGGCCTCTTTCCAGGGCTGGGGCCTTGCCTTCATCGCGGGCCTTCTGATTCTTTTTACCTCTCGAAAGGCCTTCATGCCCCTCCACTGCGACATAGGCGATAAATCCGCCTACTGTTGAAATCCATTTCTCATTGACTCAAAAAAATACAGGTGATAGCTTAGACGTATGGGTTACGAGCCTATCGATGTGGCGGGGGACGCGGGGATACGGGCGACTGGAAAGAGCCTCGGGGAGGCATTCCGGGAGGCCGTCCTCGGCATGTACAGCCTTGTTACCGACCTGGGTAAAGTAGAGGAAAAGACCTCAATTAAAGTGGACGAGGAGCATGAGACCCTTGAGGGGCTCCTGGTCGACCTCTTGAATGACCTCATCTACCGCATGGACGTGGACGGGTTCATGGGGAAATCCGTCCACGTGGACGAGTTCGTAACGGAAGGCGAAATAAAAAAAATAGAGATCACAGTAAAGGGCGAGGAATTCGACCCCGGGCGCCATCCGGGAGGGCTTCTTTTAAAGGCGGCTACTTACCATAACCTTAAGGTGGAGAAGAGAAATGGCGAGTGGAGTATGGAGGTTATATTTGATATATAGCGCTGCAGAGCGACAGCGCGACAGGAAAAGAAAATATTGGTAAGTATTTATTTTGTCATTCCCGCTTGTCGGGAATCGTTCCGACTTGTTCGGAATCGGAGGAAAGACTCCGGAAATTATTGTATTAGGGCCGGAGTGACAAAGAAGGTTAGCTTGCTTTTGGTTTCTTATAAACTGACGCGCTATGGCGCTATCCCGCTGTTGCGCTAAAGGAGGTGAACCGGATGCTGATAGAGACGCTTAAAAGAATTGACGCCTACAGGGTGGAGGTGCCGGTCACGTATAAAAGCGGCATGAGGGTGAAGGGCATCATATACGTGGACGAGGCCCTTGAGGGCGGCCTTGACGGGAAATCGATAGACCAGGTGGCAAACGTGGCCGCCTTGCCCGGCATAGTGAGGGCCTCGCTTGCAATGCCCGATATCCACATGGGGTACGGGTTTGTTATCGGCGGGGTGGCGGCCTTCAGGACGGATGGCGGGGTCATCTCCCCCGGGGGCGTGGGTTACGACATAAACTGAGGCGTCCGGCTCCTTGCGAGCAATCTCAGGCGCGAAGAGGTTGCTCCAGGGCTCAGGGGCCTCGTGCAGGCCCTTCACAGGGAAATCCCGTCGGGCGTGGGCTCGAAGGGGGCAATACGGCTTTCCGCCCAGGACGAGAGAAAGGTGATTATAAAAGGGGCGCGCTGGGCGGTGGAAGAGGGCTATGGCGAGCCTTCCGATTTAGAGCGCATCGAGTCCGGCGGGGCCATAGAGGGCGCGGACCCCTCCCTGATAAGCGAGAAGGCTTATGAGAGGGGGAGGGGGCAGTTGGGGACCCTCGGGTCCGGAAACCATTTTCTTGAAATCCAGTATGTGGATGAGATTTACGATGAAGCGGGTGCGAACGCGTTGGGACTTCAGGTGGGGCAGGTGACCGTAATGATTCACACCGGGTCGCGCGGTTTCGGCCACCAGGTCTGCACGGATTACCTGAAGGTCATGGAGAGGGCCTTAAGGAAATACAATATCGAGATCCCGGACCGGGAGCTTGCCTGCGCGCCTTACGGGAGCCCCGAGGCCGGAGAGTACCTTGCCTCGATGCGGGCCGCGGCCAATTACGCATGGGCCAACAGGCAGTGCATAATGCACTGGACGCGGGAGGCCTTCATGAGGGAAATGGGGAGGGGGCCAGGGGACCTGGGGATGAGGCTCGTGTACGATGTGGCCCATAACGTGGCGAAAATAGAAGACCATGACGTGGACGGAAAAAAAATGAAGCTCATCGTGCACAGGAAGGGGGCCACTCGGGCCTTTCCTCCGGGGCATCCGGAGCTTCCCGCCGTTTACCGCCCGATAGGCCAGCCGGTCCTCATCCCGGGCGATATGGGGAGGGCCTCATTTGTGCTCCTCGGCACTCAAAAGGCAATGGAAGAGACCTGGGGCTCTACCTGCCACGGGGCGGGGAGGGTGCTTTCAAGGCATCAGGCAATAAGGCAGGCCAAGGGCCGTTCCATAATCAGGGAGCTTGAGGATAGAGGGATTATAGTCATCTCGGCGGGGCGGGAGATACTGGCAGAGGAGATGAGCGAAGCCTACAAGGATATCTCAAACGTGGTGGACGTGGTGCACGGCGCGGGGATATCGAAAAAAGTGGCGAGGCTGAGGCCCATGGGGGTCGTAAAAGGGTAACAGAGGGGAGGGAGATATGATGGTCCTTTTTGAAAAGAAAGTTAATGGGAAGACGATACGGGTCGTTCAGGGGGACATCACCGAACGGGACACCGATGCCATAGTGAACGCCGCAAACAGCCGTCTCCGGCACGGGGGCGGTGTGGCCGGGGCAATAGTGCGTAAAGGGGGCCGGACCATACAGGAAGAGAGCAATAAGATCGGCTATGTGCCTGTAGGAGAGGCGGCTGTCACAACCGCCGGGAGCCTGCCTTCAAAAGCCGTTATACATACAGTGGGGCCGAGGATGGGAGAGGGCGGCGAGGACAATAAGCTTACAAATGCCATAAGAAATTCCTTGAAACTCGCCTCGGAAAAGGGGTTTAAAAGCATTTCGATGCCCGCGGTTTCGAGCGGTATATTCGGGTTCCCGAAGGACCGCTGCGCGAAGATACTAATCCACACATCTTACCGTTTTTTAAAAGAAAATCCACAAACGAGCCTCGAAGTGGTGGAATTCTGTCTCTTTGACGACGACACGGCGAGGCTTTTTGTCTCCGAGCTTCATAATTTGAAAATTTTATCGCACTAAAACCGCAATTTTTTGCTGTTCCGCCAAAATGATAATGTCCTATTTGGCCAAAGTAGAAATGTCCTAATGCAAAGCTATAATTTCCTCTTTCTCAAGGGAGGGGATTATGGCTGGAAAGGGCATTATCGAAATGAGCTTGCGG
>Ga0214473_10000846_pt1 | contig 41932 bp, 29 predicted proteins | sample RVTome_7_FD_203509 | JGI IMG/M metagenome (GOLD analysis project Ga0214473, IMG submission 203509) | Soil microbial communities from uranium-contaminated site in the Upper Colorado River Basin, Wyoming, United States - RVT98D197 | ecosystem: Environmental > Terrestrial > Soil > Contaminated >...
AGGCACAGGGACTCAAGCCCGGCTCGAAGCTGATTGTATACACATTTCAGGAAATCAAGGACCCATTTACTGGAAAATCTACCTGTGATAGGATAAAACTTCCTGTTAATACAGAGGTAACCGACCAAATACAAGAAGATAAGGCGTGGGTTTTAATAAGTGGTGATATCAATCAAATTAAACGTGTCCGTGCAGGTGCTCTTGTAGAAAGGGCGCCGATGGAATGACAGCGTATTTTTAAAAAGTTCAGGTTTTAGCTTTAAAAGGTGAAAATTACCTTTACCCCGTTAGAAATAAATGATAAAAATATAGCGAGACCCCTTTAGAGGTATTCTTTCTAACGGGGTTTACAGACAGAAAAACCGTAGTAAAATCTTGTTAAGACATATGCCTTAACAAAAACCCAAGGAGGTGGGAATATGGGTAAAAAAGCATTAATGTTTTTATTAGGTGTTTTTGCAGTAGTATTTGTTTCTGGCTGTGCAAAACAGCAGGTCGTAAAATGCACCACTCCGGAAGACAATCCCCAGCATCACTACTTAATGGGAATGAAGGCATTGGAGGATGGAAAGATTGATGTAGCAGAAGGTAAGTTTCAGAGGGCAATTGAGTGCGAGCAGAAATTCTCTCCTGCCCACAGCGGACTTGCTATCGCCACAGCGGAAAAGACCGGGAAACAGACGGATACAGGATTCAGAAAAGTAGAAACTGAGAGGACACTGGGTTATCTTAAAAAGGCTAAAAAACTCTCCAGGACTGATGAACACAGATTTGATTATTTATTGGCAGTTATGAGGGTGCATACCATATTAAAAACAGAGGACTGGCTCAGTAAAGCAGAAAATGCATTTAAGGATGTAAATGATTTAAAGGTTGATGAAAGAAAACTTACCTATTATCAAGGCACAGAGGCATCACACTATTTCATGGGGCTTGCATATCTTGAGGCACTGGAATTTCAGAAGGCAAGGGATAAGTTTGCAGATGTCCTGAATGCAAAGAGAGAAGGTAAATGGCATGGAATAGCTGATAAGGCATGGAAGAGGACAGATAAGATTGTCCGTGCAATGGCAGGGATTACAGTTGGAGATGTAGGGAAAAAGATTGCTATAAAAGATTCCGTAAACCGTGGTGATTTGACAGCCCTGTTAATTGATGAATTAAAGATTGACAAACTCTTTGCAGGGCGCATCCCTGTGCAATCCGAGATTGAAAAGATGAAGGCAGAATTTATCCCTGCTGATATACTTAACTATCAATTCAAAGAAGAGATACTCACAATCATGAAGTGGAGAGTAAGGGGGCTTGAGCCTAAATATGATGAAACCACAAAGGCATATCTCTTCAAACCCGAGGATGTTGTAAAGCGTGGCGAGATGGCATTTATACTTGAGGATATCTTAATCAAGCTTACAGGAGATGAAAAGATAGCCACTGCATACTTTGGGCATGAAAAATCACCATTCCCTGATGTTAAAACTACATCACCTTTTTATAATGCGGTCATGAACATGACATCAAGAGGAGTTATGGAAAGTGAACTCTCTGGAGAATTCCGTATAGACGCCCCTGTTGACGGAGCAGAGGCACTGCTTGCTATACGGGTTATGACACAGAGGATGAATATTTATTAGACAAGGTAAAAAAGGAGGTCCATATGAAAGTGAGGGGATTCATTGTATTACTTTTAGTCGTTGGATTGATAAGCACCGCCGTTGCTCAACAGGACATGATGCCGTCACAAACACCAACATCTGCTATTGACCAGAGATTTCAGATGGCAAATCAGTGGCTAAACCAGAATAACCTTTCCATTACAACATCGCCTGAGCAGGCATTTATGACTGATTACATCCTTATTGCAGCAGAGGGGCTTCCGTCTGCAACTGCAAGAACTCCTGCACAAAAGAGGCTTACTGCTGAAAGGGCGGCAACTACCCTTGCATATCGTCAACTTGCGGAAATCCTTGACGGAGTAGCAGTAGTCGGAGATACTCTGGTAAAAGATGCTGAATTGCAATACGATGTAGTGAGAGCAGCTGTTGCAGGTTTTGTAAAGGGCGCTCAGGTAATCTATAAAGAATACAACAAGGAAGAAGAATCTGCCATTGTTCTGGTCAAGGTAGGCATGACAGGTCCTCAGAGCTTTGGGAAAGCTATGTATGAAAAGTTGCTGGGTGACCCAAAACTTAAAAAAGAAGTCATAGGTAGCCCAGCCCCTGAATACAAATCTAAACCTATACCAGTTGAAGAAAAATATGATGGGCTTATTGTTGACGCTACTGAGCAAAATTTCAGACCCGCCCTTATTAACAGAATATTTACACCAAAGGGTGAGATTCTCTATGACCCCTCCAAAATAAGCCAGAAGGTGCTTGTAGAGCAGGGATGCGGTGAATATACAAACAGCATTGACAAGGCAAGGGCGGCACTCGAAACGAGGGGAGTAAAAAATTCTCTGATGGTAAAGGCTTCTGGTACTGTAACCCCCTCTGACATTCAGGTATCTGATGATGACGCTGTTAAGATTTTCTCAGCAAATCAGAAAACAGGTTTTCTCGCTGGGGCAAAGGTAGCATTTGTGCTAAAGTAAGACACAAAGGCAGTAACAAGTTGCAGAGGTAAGGACTTGTTACTGCCTTTTAATACTTTTATGTCTTCCCTAAGCAGTTTTTTAGGGAAGTTTGGTACAAATCATCTATGAGCCGATTAAAAATAAAAAAAACTCTTGTTGTAATCATAATCTTTCTATCTTTTTCAGTACCCGCCATAAACGCTGAAGTCTCTCCAGAATATTTTGCGCAATGGCATATAAATTATGCCAGCTACCTTATAGACGTGGGGAAATACTTAGAAGCACACGAGGCTTATAATGCAGCCTTTGAAGCAACTGATAATCGTCAGATAAGGTTAAATGTTCTCATAAACAAAGCCAGCCTGCTTGCTACATTTCTTGACGAATCCGACGAAGCATTAAAAATATATGAAGAGATTATCGGGGATTATCCTGAGAAGGCTGACCTTGCAACCTACCGCAAAGGCTTATTGCTATTTGATTTGGGAAGATACAAAGAGACAGTTAAAGTTTTTGAGACCTATCTTCAAAAATACCCCGGGGGACGCTTCCGCTTTTCAGTTGAGGTAATTTTAGGAAAGGCAAAAAAGGAAGTTGCTCCTCCGCCACCTGAGGCAATTGAGCGACAAGAGGTAAGAGTGCTCCTCCATAAAAATATGAATGCTATTGCAATCAGCGGGCAGAACATGAAGATTAACGATAAAACTTATTCCAAGGATACAGCCGATTTTATAATAAAAAATGATGGAATCTTTCTGGATAATACACCTCTCCCCTCTGATACAGTGGTATCATCTGAACCTCCACTAAAAGTTAGTGTGGATAATAAACATAAAAGAGTGCGAGGGAAAATCCATATTCAGAAAAAAGACAAAGGCTTTATGGTAATTAATAAAATTGATATGGAGCTATACCTCATGTCTGTGGTGCCCTCTGAGTCCTATGCGAGCTGGCCACTTGAGGCACTCAAGGGACAGGCGGTTGCTGCCAGGACTTATGCCCTATATCAGATTCTCCATAGAAAGAATATGGATTATGACTTAGTTGACAATGAAGGCGACCAGGCATACAAAGGGGTAGAAAGAGAAACAAAACGCACTACACAGGCAGTCAAAGAAACAGAAGGGTTAGTGCTGATTGTCAAGGACAAACCAATCCTTGCAATGTTTACTGCAAATAGTGGAGGTTACACGGCTGATGCAGGAACGCTTTTTAAAGTATCAAAACCATACCTTATCGCTCATCCGGATCCATCAAGTTTAAAAGGTAAGATGTCTCAGTGGGAAAAAAAATTCACTGTAAATGAAGTGGAAGAAAATTTGCGGAAAAGAGGGTTGGGGGTTACAGGACTAAAAGATATAGCCCCTGCGGAGAAGGATCAGTCGGGAAGAATAATTAAGGTGAGTATTATTGATGAAAAAGGCAGTAAAATATTTCGGACATGGAATACCTTACGTCGGGCATTAGATTTACCTGAGATACTTTTTGAGATACAAAGGACAGAAGATACATTTATCTTTGAAGGCAGAGGCTGGGGGCATGGTATAGGATATTCTCAGTGGGGTGCTGCTATAATGGGAGAAAATAACGATTATAAAGAGATTCTTAAATTTTATTACCCAAATACATCTTTAATAAAGATGTGGTAAGTGACTTAAAAAATCAAAGGGACTAAATAATTAGCGTTGTGTATAAAGACTGAGGTAAACATAATGACTATTAATAAATTGGTTTCGATAATGTCTAAATTTTTTGTTTCCATTGTTTTAATAACAGCCACCGGTTTTATATTTACGAGTGTTTCATACGCAGGTACACCCGAGCATGTCGTAGTGGAAGGATATGCAACTATAACTGGAGATAAAAAAGATATAGCAAGGGATAAGGCGGTCAGCGATGCATTTCGCAGGGCGATAGAACAGGTGGTTGGAGTTATGGTTGAGGCTGAGACTGTGGTCAGGAATTTTGAACTCCTGAATGACAGGATTTACTCTCAAACCGTTGGATACATAAAAAACTACAAAATCATAGAAGAAAAGATCGAAGGAGATACCCTGAAAATAAGAATTGAGGCAAATGTTGCAATAAGCAGTCTTGAAAAAGACCTTGATGCTATTGGCATACTCATCAAGAGGGTAGGAAAGCCGAGACTCATGTTGCTCATCTCTGAACAGAACATCATTCATGATAAACCATCATACTGGTGGGCTGGTAATACTGCACCCAGCATTGGAACTGTTGAGAGCATCCTCACACAGAAGTTTATGGAAAAAGGATTCACCTTAGTGGACCGTCAGGTTATTCTCGCTGGGATAAAGGGCGACCCGACATTAGCCCACAATCTGGATGTCAATTTAAGCAATGATGCAGCATTAACACTTGCATCAATGGGTGAGGCAGAAGTAGTAGTTATAGGTCATGCAGTTGCAAAGGCAGGCCCTTCTATTATGGAAACTACCCTGCGCTCCTGTCAGGCAAATATGTCTGCAAAAGTGATAAATGCTGATAATGGCGAGACCCTTGCATCTGTTTCTACAAATGCCGTAGCTGTTCATGTGGACCCCATTACAGGTGGCACAGAAGCCTTTAAAAAGGCAGCCAATGAGATGGCGGATAAACTAATTGCACAGATACTTGCAAAATGGCAAAGGCGCCTTGGAGGTGCCCATACCATAAAACTTATAGCAGGGGGGTTAGATTTTAGTAATTTGGCGGACTTTAAAAAATTTCTCAAAGACAATGTCCGCGGGATAGTAGATATATATGAGCGGAGTTATAGAGACGGTACTGCAAAACTTGACATAGAAATAAAGGGTAGTGCAAAGGAGGCTGCAGAGGAATTAAGTAATAAAATGTTTAATAAGGGTGTAATAGTGGTAACATCACTTACAGGAAATGTTATCAGTATCAAGTTTATATCTATCCATAATCCATAATGACAACAACTTAGGCACGAATTACGGACCTATATAAATAAATTGATGGAGGTATACAAGATGGAAAAGAAAATTTTTATTGTATTTACTATGCTTGTGCTGGCTGTTTATGGCTGTGCAACTCCGGGAAGGGAGAGCTTTAATTTAGGGCAGGAACTTGCCAAACAGGACAGACTGGACGAGGCAATGGCAATGTATGAAGACGCCCTTAAGAAAGAACCTGATAACTCTGAATACGTAAGTGCAATGAAAAAAGCAAAAAATGCCTTATCAGAAAAACATATGCAGAGGGCAAAGGCAATCCTCAGCCAGATGCCAATTACTTATGAGCAGGCAAAGACAGCCTATCAGGAAGTTGATAAGGCAAATCGTCTTACACCCGAAAACCCCGATGTTAAAAAACTCGTGAGTCTTATTACGTCTGAAATGGACAGAATATTAAAAGAGGCTGAGACCTTTTATTCAGATGCATCAAAGGCAATGGTAGAAAATAAATGGGTTGATGGTATTAAAAAATTAAAAGAGATAAATAAAATATACCCCGGCTATCTTGATGTGAACCTGAAACTCAAAGACGCTGAAAGCAAAGGCATCTCTTATTATCTGGAAGAGACAAGAAAATTTAAGGAAGACGAGGAATGGGAAAGTGTAATAGAAACCCTTTTACTTGCACTGGAAATCACACCTGATAATGCTGAGATGTTATCAGCTCTAAAGGAGGCAAGGATAAAACATTCCCCTGACTATTACATCGCAAAGGCAGAGGAATTCTTTGCAAAGAATGAGTGGGGCAAGGCAACAGAGCTTGCTCAGCATGCGTATGAATTGAATCCATCAGATAATATCAGAGAGATAATTACAAGGATACAACAGCAAACAGGCATATTTTATCTCAATCAGTTCAAAGAACATCTATCAGAAAACCGGCTTTATAGCGCATACAGAAGTGTAATCACCGCCTTTAAATACCATCCCCTTATCAAAAACGAGAAAGAGACAGCAGATGCCATAGACAAATTGGTTGGGAACATCATTACAAAGGCAGAAGCCTATAAGTCAAATGGATACCTTGGCAATGCACTTTCATGGTATGAGAAGATTATCGAGATTGAGCCTAAACATAAGAATGCCCTTTTAAATACCCAGTCATTAAAAGACAGTATCAAGGAAAGGGTCGTTAAAAAGATTGCCATTATGGACTTCACTTCGCCAAGCGATAAACCTGATGTGGGCAGGGTTGTGACAGACAACCTGCTGTCATATATAACATCCAATGCAAGTAGCGAAGTGAAGGTATTGGCAAGGGATGTTTTGGGTGCTATTCTTAAGGAGATTGAGTATGGTCAGGCAGGCATCTATGATATTGAAAGCGCAAAAAAGGCAGGTAAGCTTAAGGGCACAGATATATTCATCTTCGGGAGTGTGCTTGATTACGACGTAGATAGAAATGTTTCAGAGGGGTATCAGATAAGAAACGTTGTGGTTGGTAAAAAATCTACGCCAAACCCTGCGTATCAACTCTGGCTTATGTCACGTAGAGGTGCGGCGCCTACAGAGGAGGATTTGAAAAATGCACCACCACCTGTGATAGAAGAAGAAGTCAGAGAAACGGTTAAATATAAGGTTGGCACTGAGAAAAAGATGGCAACAGCAGCTGTTTCATTCAGGGTTATAGCTGTTGAGGAAGGCGAGGTAGTCATCACTGAGACCATAAAAGAGCAAAAGGATGTAAAGGATGATTATTCAGAGGGTGTTGCATTTGCAAATGTTCCATTTGACCCATTGGAGATTCCAATGGACAACGAGCTATTGGGGGAGGTAATACAGAAGGTAGTGGAGAAGTTAGGCTATAAAGTGCTGTCTCGTTTTCAGAACCTCCAGATTCAGTATTATAACAGCGCCGAGATGTTAAAAAAGAGAATGGAACATGCAAAGGCACTGGAAAAATATATTGATAGTATTTATATAGAGGAGATTAAGAACATCTCAAGCCCACTTTCAGAAAATGCCCGAAAAGAGGTAGAACGGTTACTCCAGCAGATTGAAATTGAATAATAGGAGAAAGGTTATGCGAAAAGGCATTATCCTGCACCTCTTGACAGCAGTAGCGTATATCGTTCTCGGAATCGGGTCGTACCGACCTGCCATTGCATCTGACATCAAGCCGAGAATTGCCTTCCTCCTGTTTGTCCCCCAGAATATTGAGGCAACATCCCTTATGGAGACCATACCAACCATTTTAACATCGGCTGTTAACAGGAGAAATTATTTTGAGATAATGGAGAGGAAAAAAGTTGACAGAGAGATTCTACTGAGGGGATACCAGATTAGCAGCCTTAAGACCGAGGAGCTATTCAGGATAGGAAATGCCCTCGGGCTTGATTTCAGTGTGTATGGAGATGTAAAAAAGGACATCAGCACTATAACAGCCTCTATCAAAGTACTGGATATCAAGGCTCAAAGGCTATGCTTTGAGCAAACAATCATGGTTTCAGAGGGTATGCTTAACGACAGATTAAATGAGCTATCCACTGTGATTGCAGAGCAGACGCTTAAATGTTTCTCCTCCATTGTTACAAGCAAAAAAGAAGAAGAATATTTAGAACAACCATACGATTTAAAGACAGAAGAGGCAGACAAAAAAATGAAGCTTATATGGAAACACAGAAATATGCAAGATGTAAGTGGATTTAAGATTTACAGGGCAACTGACAAAGATGAGGCTTATCTGTTGGCAGGAATGGCCCCTGACCTTACATTTGTAGACCCGAGCCCCCCTCTAAATAAACCTGTTTTTTATAAAATCGCAGCGGTTTATAAAAATGGGTTAGAGAGTGAACCATCCAGTGTAGTTGAGGCAAGGATTGCTGTTGGACCGTCTCCTCCAATATTTTTGAATATTACATCTGACATTAAATCTGCCCATCTGAAATGGAAGGCACATCCTAAAAGTGAAGTCTCAGGGTTTAAGATTTACCGAAAAGGTGTAGCAGACAAAGAATTTAAGGAGATTACATCTGTGCCTGGCGATATCACAACATATACAGATGGAGGGTTAAATGACGATACCTCATATTACTATGCATTATCCTCAGTTGATTCAAACGGGACAGGCGGAGACCTGTCAGTAATACTCAAGACAGTAACACTTAAAGCACCTGATGGGTTTAAGGCAGAAGGTGGAAAGATAAGGCGAATACCTTTAAGCTGGAGCATCCTTTCTTCTGAGGTTGTTAAGGGGTATCGTATTTACAGGTCAACGGATAAAACATCAGGGGAGCAACCAATTGCAGAGATTGACGGAAAGACATCCAGTAATTATCTTGATAAAAAAGACCTGAATGATTTAATCACTTACTGGTATAGAATAAGTGCTTATAATAATGAAGGTATAGAGACGGGCGGGTCTGAGGCTGTATCAGCCACTACAAGGGGTCAACCTCCTGTTCCGCAGGGGTTCACTGCAAAAGACCGTGAACCGAGAAAGGTATCACTCAAATGGGATGTCATAAAGAGCCCTGATGATGAGGTCAGGGGGTATATTATTTTCAGGTCAACTGAAGAAAAAGTGGAATACAAAAAAATAGCTGAGATTAATAACCCTGAAGAGAACTCCTTCAATGACAAAGACCCCCCGCTAAAAGATGATACAACCTATTATTATAGAATTGCCTCTCATAATTCAGCAGGTATGAGCAGTGACCTGTCCACCCCTATACCTTCAACAACAAAAGCCTTTCCTGCTGTACCAAGAGGATTTTCAGCAAAAAGTGGCGAGGTAAAACAGGTCACTTTAGCCTGGGAGCCAAATCCCGAGCAGGACATAAAGGGATATAATGTTTACAAAGCAGTATCAGGTGATAAGAGCCTCAAAAATATTGCCTTTGTTAAAGGCAAGACTGATTACATAGATACCGAGCTTAAAGATGGCACTACATATATTTATACTATAGAGGCAGTAGATGAGGACAATCTAATCAGCAAACAATCTCCTCCTGCAACTGCAGTAACAAAGTCAATTCCGGTAAAGCCTGCAGGATTAAAAATATCTGATGAGGGTGAGAGGAAGATATTACACTGGGATGCTAATCCCGAGAAGGATATCAAACAGTACAATATCTATAAAAAAGGTTTTCTGGGGACATCCAGGAAACTCGCAACGGTTCAGAATAACTCATGGGTTATTGATGAAGTAAAAGGAAAATTGGAGATTTTTGTGACTGCCTTAGATGAAACAGGGCTTGAGAGCGAAGGCTCTGACCTGATTCTTATAGAAGGTAAAAAGTAGTTCAAGATAGTTCAACATGGTTCAATGTTGAACTATCTTGAACAATTTGAACTATTTTCATTCAAGAAGGAGGCAATAAACATGAAGCTAAAACTATTTATGCTGGTTACTTCCCTGATTATTGTATTAGCAGGAAGCGATGTTTATAGCGAGTCCGCCGTGATGGAGAACTCTAATTCGGATATTGGACGGCATCAGCTTTTTCAGGGGACGTATACAAGCATTGACCTGAAAAGACAACAAACTTCTACACATACAAGTATATTCTTGATTGACACCAGGACAGGAAAGGTCAAGCGATATCTGAATAAAATAGATGAAGAAGGAAAATATATTGAAATGTGGGTGCCGACAGAGATTACATCAGAGAAATAACAACCTTATTAAGGAGGGCATCAAATGTTTACGCATCTAAGATTATCTATAATACTCATACCATTGATACTTATCATTTCCTGCGCACCCATGCAAGAGGTAAAAAAGGATATCCCTGAGATGGCTGTTTCAGAAGGTGAACTGCCGGTTACGGTAGCGGTTATGCCCTTTCAGAATGACACACAGGAGATCGGAATAGCCAATCAGGTGCGAAAAGCATTTTATAACAATTTCAGTTCAAAACAATACAGGGATGTTGAACTCAATGTAGTTGATGAAAAGATTATCCATCTTGAGAAATCCAGAGGCAAGAGTATCCTTGACCTGAAGCCTGAGGAGATATGTGAGACAATCGGCTGTGACGGATTAATCTACGGCAGGATTACTGATTACAAAAAGGTCTATGCAGCAGTCTATTCCCAGCTTGGAGTAGAGGCTGAGGTGTGGATGATAAACACAAGGACAGGCAAAGAAGTCTTCAAGATAAAGGATTCTGTAAGATACCATGAGGGTGGTGTGCCAATCTCTCCTATCGGAGCGATTATGACTGCAGTTTCCACAGCAATGAATATCAGGGAAATCCAGCAGGTAAGGATGGTAAATGAGCTGTGTTACAAATTTAATGAGAAGATACCATCTCCTGTGGGGATAAAGGTTGAAGATAGACCCCTGATTAAAGAGGTCCTTACAAATGTAAAAGAGGGACCCTTTAGTAAAGGAAAGATAATCAGGGCAGGGCTTGAGGGGGAACCAGGTTTAGTATCTACCTTTGATATTGGTAACTTTAAGAAAGGGATTCCCATGAAAGAGACAGGACCCGGCATTTACATGGGTGAATATCTCGTGTTACCAGGGGACAATACAAAGGATATGCCCATTATTGCATCCTTGAAAAGGCCTGCGGGATATGAAAGCCAGTGGATTGATGTCAGTGGATTTGTGATAATTGACACAACCTCACCTCCGAAGGTAACAGGGCTTAAGGCAAAAGGCTTTCAGGACAGGATAGAAATCTCATGGGAGGTAATAAAAAATATTCCTGACCTCAAGGGATACGCAATCCTAAGAAGCGAACAGCCATTAAGTGGTTATGCCGAACTATCAAGGGTGGAACTCACAAACCTTGAGGACAGGACAGCAAAGCCTGATACTATTTACTATTACAGGCTTATAGCCTTCGACCACACAGGCAATGAATCGGAGACTGCAGACCCTGTAAGCGCGTCACTCATGTCAAAAGAGCCAATTCTGCTTACAGGTGAACTCGAAAAAGATACTGTCCTCTCAGGGATATATACGGTGAAAGATACCTTGACTGTCCCGAAGGGATTGTCGCTAACAATAGAACCTGAAACAAGAGTAATGTTTGATGAAAATGCATCTATCGCTGTGTACGGAAAGATGGCTATAAATGGGAGGGAATCCCCTGTTGAATTCATGCCTTCCGGAGACAAGAAGTGGAAGGGAATAACCATAGAAAGTGGTAATACCTCAATGAATGGCTTTCGCATTAAAGGTGCTGTAACTGCGATGTCTTTAAAAAATACAGAAGGACAGATAGAGAACGGGGTAATCACAGATAGTGAAGCAGGCGTTTCAGTCTCAGGCACACCAGCAGTTACTCTTAAGGGTATGACAATTTCAGGAAACAAGACAGGTATTGAATTACAAAAGACAGATGCAAAAATCTTCCAGAGCAATATATTTCAGAACACAGACGGCGTTATCATGAAGGATTTCTCAGGGGATATCAAAGACAACAATATCTTTGACAATATCAGGAACATCTTCTCAGAATCACCTGTAAAGATATCTGCAAACTACCTTGGCTCTATAAATATAGATGAGATGAAAATCAGCGGTATCAGCATAGCAAAGGTCTATGATAACAGACTGCCTGACGGTAAGATTGTAGATGCCATATCAAATCCTTATGCTACTTTAACGCAGGAGGAAAGACAGAAAAAAGCAACTGAGATTCTCATTGAGGCAGGCAATTACTTCAGACAGAGAAATTACGGCAAGGCATCCACCATTTTTGAAGAGGCACTGAAGGCATTCCCCACCGCTGAGACCTATTATTACCTTGCTCTCTGCTATCAGGAAATGAAGGAGGATGAGAAGGCGTTGAAGTATCTAAAGGAAGGCGTTGAAAGATTCCCAAAGGACTCTACACTCCAGAAGGCACTGGGCTTAATGCATTATCAGGCAGGAAATGAGGCAGAGGCAAAAAAATCCTTTGAAGAGGTCATGAGATTAAGCCCTGAGGACAGACAGGTAAGGTTTTTACTGGAGAGGATGAAGTAATAAGATGGATAGAACTAATGCAAATAAAATTCTAAAGATAATTATAGATTATTTAACAAGGGCTATCAATGAATCCAATCGTGATAAGATGATACAACTGCTCGCCAACATGGGCAGAGATATTGTTAATGCTGAGAGATGTTCATTGTGGCTTGTTGATACTGATAAAAACGAGATTTATACAAAGGTAGCGGATGGTGTAGAAAACATAAGAATACCGATAAAATCTGGATTCGTAGGATATGCAATAGCTAACAACGCCCCTGTGATTTCAAATAATGTTTACGCTGATGAAAGATTTTTCAGAGATGTAGATACCAAAACAGGTTATGTAACCAGAAACCTTATTGCGATGCCGGTAAAAACCATTGAAAACGATGTTATCGGGGTATTTGAGGTTCTGAATAAAAAGGGTAAAGCGGATTTTGATAAGGACGACCTTAAACTCCTCTCAATAACAACAGCTATCACAAGGAAGATATTAGAAGGTTTTAGTACAGAGGACATATTAGAAAAAATATTTAAATTTGCGACACGGGTTGCCAATGAAACCAATATAGAGAATCTTTTGCTGCTCCTTGCGGACATTGCGAGGGATATATTAAATGCTGATAGATGTACAATCTGGCTTGCTGATAGAGAAAGACAGGAATTATGGACGAAGGTAGCACATGGCTTAACCTCTGTCAGAATTCCACTGCACTCAGGTTTTGCAGGATATACCTTCGTAAACAACACTTCTGTAATTTGTAATGATGCTCATAATGACAGCAGATTCAACCCTGATGTGGATAGAATGACCGGCTATTTAACCAAGAGTATTATAGCAATCCCACTAAAACCTGTTGAAAGCGACGTTATCGGTGTTATACAGTGCGTCAATAAAAAATCCCGGTCACAAATTTTCAAAGAAGACGATTTGCAAAGATTGATGCTGGTTGGCGGATATGCTGCGCAAACATTGGAAGTTGCAAGTCTTTATAAGGAGATTGAGGATACACAAAAAGAGATAATCTTTACGCTTGGCACTGCCTGTGAATTCAGATCAAAGGAAACAAGCAATCATGTCAAAAGGGTAGCTGAATATTCAATGCTTTTAGCAATGGAGTATGGATTGGCAATAGAAGAGTCAGATCTGATAAAACTATCTTCTCCCATGCACGACATAGGGAAGATTGCTATTCCTGATTCCATCCTGAATAAACGTGGTAAACTAGCCAGGGAAGAATTTGACATTATGAAGACACATACACAAATCGGCTATGACATGCTGCGTTTTTCAAAAAGGAAGATACTTAAGGCAGCAGCTATTATAGCAGGGGAGCACCACGAAAAATGGGATGGGACAGGTTACCCAAACAGGAAAGCGGGTGAAGAAATACATATCTATGGCAGGATAACTGCATTGGCAGATGTCTTTGATGCCCTTGGCAGCGATAGATGTTATAAGGAGGTATGGGAATCTGAAAAAATTCTGCAATTCTTTAAAGATCAAAGGGGCAAGCAGTTTGACCCCGGATTAGTTGACATCTTCTTTAAAAACTTAGATGTATTTTTATTTATAAGGGAACAATACAAAGATTAAGCATGTTATTCGGCTCTGCAACATTCCTATGTCTTTTATTTTTCTCACTTCTACATAGCCCTGTCCACGCCAAGACCATCATTCTTGAAGGCAGACTTGACAGTAAAATTGCAGTAACTCAGCAGATGGGTTTTAGCGTTGATAAGCCTTTGTCAAAACTCACCTTCAGATTCGCCATCCCCTCTGCATTCTCAAACAGGGTGGTTAATCAAAATCTTCAAGGGCTTGATACTAAGTTTAACCCTGAACCTGCAAAGGCTGAAGATGAGATTGATAACTTTGGCAACCACTTTAAAGTAGTTACATGGACTAATCTAACTACAGATACAAAGGTTATAATTACTTTTGAGACACATATAAAATCCGAGCTGTCTGCAATGGAAAGCAAGGCATCTTTTCCGATGAAATCAATTCCACAAAGTGAGATGGTTTACCTTAAGCCTACAAAAATGGTTCAGAGCGATAGTCCTGAAATAACATCCCTGTCAAAGGAATTAACCCGCCATGCATTCACAGAATACGAGGCAGTTACAGCCATATTGAATTATGTAGCAGACAATATAAAATATGCCTACAATCCGCCTCAATATGATGCCCTTTATACCTTAAAGACCAAATCAGGCAACTGCCAGAACTTTGCCCATCTGAGTATGGCATTCCTTAGAGCAGTAGGGATACCGGCAAGGATTGTTGGTGGTATAAGTCTCAAGCATTCATGGAAGATTCCTCTGGACAGCAACAACTTTCTTGTTCAGAGCATGGGACAGGGCGGACATGCATGGATGGAGATATATTCCCCCGACCTTGGCTGGCTCTCATACGACCCCCAGCAATCAAAACAGTTTACCTCCTCAAGGCATATCAAACAGACACATGGACTTGACTCCGATGACATAAACGACTCATGGAGGGCATCACCTTATCTGCCCAACTATAATGAAATCATTGATGCAAGGTTTTTAGATGACGAAATATCTTTAAAACCAAAACACTCTGATAATGCACCGAGGTCTTATCTTTTCAGCAATAATCTCATTGCAAAGGCAGAAGCCCCGCAGGCGATAGAACCACCAACTGAGGAAAAACCAAAACCTCCGCCTGAGCCTCCAAAACCCCCTGAGCCTCAGGAAGTAAAGCCGAAACCGACTGAAGATGGTGTTGTAGAATTCGGCAATATGGAATTTCCTAACCTCGTGGATATCTATCAGGTTGTTGGGGACAGGGGGATAAAAATACTGGACAAAGAAACCGCTGAATATGTAACAAGCCGCTATGTTTATGCACAGGCACTTGAAATTGATGAAAAAATTCAGATTAATGAAGTCTCCCTTGCCATGAGAAAATTCGGAGGAGATGGTGCTATTTATATTGATTTTATTTCCGATGAAAATGGTAAGCCGAGTCTTAGAGGCATGAGGTCTCTACCTGTGTTTCTGGAGAATATCAAAAAAAGACAGGGCTATTATTGGGTAGGTTTTACCTTTCCTGATAATATAATTCCAGAAAAAGGAAAATACTGGATTGTCCTTAGGCACTCGGGAGAGGTGATAATGAACTGGTTTTATATTCCAGGAAACCCACATGGTGAGGCAGACGATACACGCTCCACGCTGAAAGGACATCAGTGGGAAGACATACAGAATTACGATTTTGTATTTAAGGTAAAAGCAAAGAGAATGTAAAAAACGGGATATTTTCGCTACTTATCCTTCTGCCAGGGTAGTTGCTAGAACCTCTTCAACGGTGCTGATACCTGTCAATGCCTTTTCTATTGCATCCTGCCTTAATGTTCTCATGCCTGTCTCAATGGCGGTTTTCCTTAATTCTTCAGTAGGCCCCCCTTTTATCAAGAGGCTCCTTAATCTTTTGTTCATTGAAAGCATCTCATAAATCCCCATCCGCCCCCTGTAACCAATTCCATCGCAGGCATCACAACCACCCCCTCTGTAAAGCGTCGTCCCTGGTTTTATGTCCCCTTTCGAAATTTCCACCTCGTCATTTGTCACAACATAGGATTCTTTGCACTTAGAGCATATCCTCCTTATAAGCCTTTGTGCACATACCAAAAGCAGTGAATCCGCAACAAGAAACGGCTCTATCCCCATTTCAGTTAGCCTTGTCACTGTTCCTACAGCATCATTTGTGTGAAGAGTAGAAAAGACAAGATGTCCGGTAAGGGATGCCTCCACTGCTGTCTTCGCTGTTTCTAAATCCCTTACCTCTCCTATCAGAATAATATCAGGGTCATGCCTCATGAATGCCCTTATTGCCCTGGCAAAGGTATAACCTGCAGGTGGATTGATGTTGCTCTGTATAATCTGTCCCCCCAGTGTATACTCCACAGGGTCTTCAGCCGTAACTATCTTCACATCAGCAGTATCAAGGGTTTTCAGTGCTGCATAGAGGGCACTTGTCTTTCCGCTTCCTGTAGGACCAACATGAAGGATGATGCCATACGGCGCGTTTATCGCCTCCTTATACAATTTCATATTGTATTCATTAAACCCGAGCATATCAAGTGAAAGAATGGAACTTTTCTTATCGAGAATCCTCATTACCACATCTTCTCCATGTGGTGTTGGGATTGTAGAGACACGGAGGTCTATCTCAACTGCAGGATTGTACTTGGTAAAGTCTATTCTACCGTCCTGGGGTTGTCTCCTTTCATCTATTCTCATATCACACATTATTTTAAATCTCGTGATCAGGGCATCCTGTGCATATTTAGGGACCCTCATTGCCTCCATCAGTTCGCCGTCTACACGATATCTTATGCGCAAATGATTTATTGCAGGCTCCAGATGTATGTCACTGCTTCGCTTACTGAAAGCCTCCTCGACTACTTTATTGGCAAGCATTACAATAGGTGCGCTATTCTCCGTGGCATCCTCCTTTGCTACATCAGCTACCTCTACCTCCTGTCTGTATGTTTCTGCTACCTTAGATAATATGCGACCAAACCCTTCTTCCTTTTCAAGTATATAAAACCTTTCAATGGCAGCAACAAGCTGCCTCGTAGTGGTCATCACAACCTTTACATCCTTTATCCTGAACCCCGCACCCTTGTAAAGGCGGACAACTTCGTCCTGTGCCATAAAATCCATCGGTTCAACCATAGCAATTGTGAGGACATCGTCTTCATACTTAACAGGCAGGACTTTATAATTTTTTGCATAGGCAGGCTTGATATGTTTAAGCAAATTCAAGGAAGGCTGGGAATGAGATGATATGTCAATGAATTCATATCCGTGATATTCCGCCTTGACATCAACTATCTTCTCCTCCGAAAAGCCTGATTCTAAGAGGAGCTGTTCAATGCCCTTTTTATCTTTTGTTGCTCTTGCAAGAAGTTCCTGGAGCTTTTCCTTTGTCAGAAGACCTTTTTCTATAAGCAATTCCTCAAAGCTTTTTCCTAAAGGCCTTTTAAACGCCACTATATCCTCGTAAAGGTAAGGACCAAGCTTTTTACTCTGCCTTTATTATCAAGGTAGGGAATAATTTTTACTTCAAGCACTTCTAACAAGGCTATTTTTTTAAATCCGTAAAGAATCACTTCATTTACCTTTTCTTCAAGTATGGTATTAGCGAAATTAGGAAATAACTCAAAGAATAATTTGCCAGCCATTGCATCAGTAGAATATCGCATGCCGCTCATTACCTCTAAGAATTTGTTTACAGAAATAATCCGCTTTTTCGTATCAAGGATACAGATGCCCTCTTCAATATCATCAATAATATATTCCCTGAGTTTTTTTTCTTCCTCTATGGTCTGGTACAGAAGGGCGTTATTCACAGCAATGCCAAGAAGGTATGCCAACTGTTCCATGGTGTTCACATCGCTGGTTGAAAAGCCATCGGGTTTATTAAGCGCCTCAAACACAGCAACGAGATTCTGTTTTGCCTTCAGAGGGACAGGAATTACTAAAACGCTCTTTGTCCTGTATCCACTTTTTTCATCCCATTTTTTGTCAAAACACAGTTCGTTATCAATGGATTTTAATTCTGATTCATTATAGGCATCCTTGATATTCAAAAGATTTCCTGTTATAGCAGTATAGCCTGCAAGGCTTTTCTTTGTTAATGACACCCGTATCTCCACAAGATTGTCTGCCTGCAAAACCTTTGAATAAAGGTCATTGTTGTCTCTATCAATTAAAAAGAGTGTACACCGGTCTGCGCCAAGAATTGCCCGTATCTCCCTCACAACTATTGTAAGTATCTCATCAATATTCAAGGTAGAAAGGATGGTATTAAGGAGGTCGAAAAATTTATCTTTTTTCAGGGCTAACTGTTCCATTTAATGAATTATACCAAAACATACTCACTTTAGGAAACCGTAAAAATCTATACGAAATAATATTGTAATTTCCTGATTTTTTAATGTATGTTAACTCTTAAAGGAGGCGACATGAAAATAAAAGTTCTGGGTTGTTCTGGATCAGAAATGCCAAACCTTTCTCCTCCTGCATATCTCGTAGACGGCAGGATACTTTTAGATGCAGGGACTATCGCTTCAGCACTCAATGAAAATGCCCAGGCTAAAATAGCTCACATCCTTATAACCCATTCACACCTTGATCACCTCAGGGGCATAACATCTTTAGCAGATAATATGCTTGCAAGAAATCAGGAGCACAAAATTAACATTATAGCTACTAAAGAGATTCTTAATATAATAAAAGAAAATATCTTTAATAATTCTATATGGCCTGATTTTACAAATATACCGCCTAAAAATCCCATTCTAAGATTAAGAACTATAGAGATAGGGAGGGAATATAAAATCAATAGTTATAAGGTCAAGGCTGAAAATGTTACCCATTCCGTTAGCTCAGTTGGTTACCTTATTAAAGGTCTTGATGGCAAAATACTCCTTTATACAGGTGATACAGGACAAACAGAAGATTTTTGGAAGATGGCAAATATTCAATCCAGGGCACATGCAATCGATGGGCTTATTATTGAGGTGACCTTTCCAAATAGCATGAAAGACTTAGCATTTACGACAAAGCATTTAACGCCAGCAATGTTTTTTGAAGAGCTTAAAAAATTAAAACAACCGCCTAAAAAAATTTTTATAACTCATTTAAAATCACAATTTTCAGATATAATAACCAGAGAACTACACGATCTTAAAATTAAACAAATAACAGTGCTAAAAGAAGGGAAATCATATTTTATTTAATTTTTAAATTTGAATTTGAAGATGAAGAGGGATAATGTTGTAAATCAAGGGCTGAGAAGGGATAAACAGGTATTTAAAAGTCCCTTTAAAACTACTCTTAATCAGCGGGTCGGTCGATTCGACCACGGCTCACTTTTTTTACCCTTATTTGGTAACATGGAAGAATGATGACACTTCGGCAGTTCTCTTCTAAACCAGAAACCATACCAACAGCTACATCATGGTATCTATCTGACCTTGGTGAATCACGGGGAAAACAGGAACTCTTTACCAAACAGGCGCCTCAAAGACTTAAAGTCCTGAGAGAACACGCATTGATAGAGAGCGCGGTCTCATCTAATCGTATTGAAGGCGTTACTGTTAACCAGACGCGCATCCGTACAATCGTACTTGGCAAATCACACCTTCGTGATCGTGACGAGGAAGAAGTAAGGGGTTACCGGAATGCCCTGAAACTTATTCATGAGCAAGGCAGTAAACTGAAGGTCTCCAAGGACACTATTCTCAAACTGCACAAATTTGCCCGTGGAGAGATATGGGATGCCGGGAAATACAAGGAGAAAGAAAGCGACATTATTGAGAAGTACCATGACGGCAGGTCAAGGGTGAGATTCAAAACTGTTTCAGCAGCCAGGACACCGTCGTACATGGCTCAGTTAATCGAGCTTTGGAAAGACAGTATGCTGGAACAGTGGGTGCATCCGCTTATTGCACTCGCAGCCTTTAATCTGGATTTCCTCTGTATACACCCATTCAAAGATGGTAATGGTCGTATCTCCAGGCTCTTGATGCTGCTCCAGTTATATCATCTCGGCTATGAAGTCGGACGATACATAAGTATTGAAAGAATTATAGAGCATAATAAAGAACGCTATTATGAAACACTCGAGCAAAGTTCACAGGGCTGGCATGAAGGTAAACATGACCCCTGGCATTATATAAATTATGTGCTTTTTACACTCAAAACCGCGTATCGTGAATTTGAGGAACGGGTTGGACAGACAAAAGTCCCTCGTGGAACCAAGACCGAGTTGATTATGTCAGCAGTTAATTCCTTTTCAGGTAAATTCACATTAGCTGATCTGGAGCGTGCATGTCCTAGCGCAAGCAGGGACATGGTACGGCGCGTACTCAGAGAACTTAAGAGAATAAAAAAAGTGGAGTGCCTTGGCAGGGGGCCAGGTGCTTTATGGAGGAAAAAGGGTAATACCCTTAAAAGAGGGTAATAATAAGGGTAATACGTGGTTGATAGGGTAATCAATATCACGAAATGAGTAAGTGATAAGATTATGTTAACGTGTCCAAATTTTGAGGTTTTTTGGACATGTATTTTGAATATGGGCGGGATGGGGATATGATGGGATTGCAGAAGGAGAAGAAATATTAAAATTGGTTCCTCAAAAGACAATAATTATTATAGTTAATCCTTAAAATAATTAAAGATAAACTATATATTTAAACTTACCTTGACATTTTCCCATGTTTTAGTTATCCTTTGACTAAAGCTATAACAATAAGTTGAGGATTAACGTCATGGAAAAAATTACTTTAGAAAAACTTAAGGCTCATCTATGGGAATCTGCCAATATTCTCAGGGGCAGCATAGATGCGTCTGATTACAAGAATTACATTTTTGGCTTTCTTTTTTTAAAACGCATTTCTGATGTGTATGATGAAGAAGGCGAAAAAATTGAAAAAGAGACAGGGGACAAGGAACTGGCATGGAAAACTCCTGATGAGCATGAGTTCTTTGTCCCTCACAAGGCACACTGGAAATATATAAAAACCAAAACACAAAATCTCGGAGAACTCCTTAATAAAGCTAACGAATCGCTTGAAGAATGGAATGTTGAAAAACTGGAAGGGGTTCTCTCAGTAACTGATTTTAATGACAAGGACCGGCTTCCTGATGAGACACTGTCAAAACTCATTGCCCATTTTTCCACTCTCTCACTGCGAAATAACACCCTCTCTGACCCTGATATTTTAGGGAGGGCTTATGAATACCTTATAGAACAGTTTGCTGATGATGCAGGGAAAAAAGGCGGCGAGTTCTATACTCCGAAGGAAGTGGTCAAACTTCTGGTAGAGATTCTTGACCCACAGGAAAAAATGCGAATATGCGACCCAACTTGCGGTTCAGGGGGTATGTTAATACAGGCTGCTTATCATCTTCGCGATAACAAAAAAAATTGGAAGAACATTTCCCTTTATGGTCAGGAGAGAAATATAGGGACCTGGGCTATATGCAAAATGAACATGCTTCTGCATGGGATAACTGCAAGGCTTGAAAAGGGGGATACCTTGCGAAAACCAAGGCTTCTAACAGAAACCGGTAAGCTCATGGAGTTTGACATCGTTATTGCCAATCCTCCTTTTTCCTTAAAAAACTGGGGATATGAAGAAGCCCAGCACGACCCATACAGGAGATTTCGTTTCGGCATTCCGCCAAAAGGTTACGGCGATTATGCCTTTGTGCAGCATATGATTGCGACCTTGAATCCTAAAGGCAGAGCAGGCGTTGTACTTCCTCACGGCTCGCTGTTTCGCGGAGGCGCAGAGGGGAAAATAAGACAGGGCATTCTGGGGGAGGATTTGCTTGAAGCTGTAATAGGCCTCCCTTCAAACCTGTTTTATGGCGCAGGCATCCCAGCTTGTCTATTCATTATCAACAAAAATAAACCAAAAGATCGCAAGGGGAAGGTCTTCTTCCTGTATGGTGCAAATGATTACCTTGAGGGGAAGAACCAGAACAAACTCAGAGAACAGGACATCAAAAAAATAGTTGATGCGTATAGAGATTATAAAACAATAGATAAATACTGTAAGCCTGTTTCACTTGATGAAATCCGCTCTAATGATTACAACCTTAATATCGCACGGTATATCGATGTTACCGAAAAAGAAGAGTTGATAGATGTCCAGCAGGTTATCAATGAACTGAAAGAGTTAAAAAAGGAACAGGCCAAGACTGAAGATAAGATGAATGTATATTTAAAAGAATTGGGGTATAAAATTTAGCTATGTTTCAGGACAAAAAAGAGATAGAAAAAATACTGAGCGCTTTGGGAGAGCAATTAGACGCGACCAATGCAACAGTTCCCGAATTGGTTGTATGTGGAGGTTCTGCGCTTAATGTGCTGGGTTTGGTCAATCGGACAACAAAGGATGTTGATGTTGTGGCTTTTGCAATGAAAAATGCCGGAGAGAATGTTCATTTGGAAAGAGCTGAGCCATTTCCAAATACCCTTTTAGATGCAGTGAGAAAAGTTGCAAGGGATTTCAATCTTCCTGAAAAATGGCTTAACCCCGGCCCGACTTCTGCTGTGGATTTTGGTCTTCCTGAAGGATTAATGAACAGAGTTGAAACAAAGAAGTATGGGAAATCTCTGACCGTGCATTTCCTCAGCAGATATGACCAGATTTGCTTCAAACTCTACGCTGCTGTAGATCAGGGAATAGGGAAACATTACAACGACCTGCTCGTATTGGAACCTAATGCTACAGAACTTAAAGAAGCTGCACAATGGAGCATGACGCATGATGTTTCAGAAAGTTTCAAGCAGAGCGTTAAAGAACTGCTAATACATATGGGTTATAAAGATGTTGCGGAAAGACTTTAGAGATATATTCCTTGATAACATCCTTGGTTTTCTCTGGAGGCAGTGGTCTGCAATCGGTGTTCTCGGCGAGGCAAGAGCAAGAGAGCCATGGGACATAAACCCTGAGGCGCTATTAGTCTTCACGCTTGAATTAGGCCGTTATGAACCGAGACTTTTTGATGAAGTCATGGACTGGCTCGTTACAAACGGGCAGTGGATTAATATACAAAAACTGAGAGGGATACTAAGAGAAAGCAAAGATGAAACCTGCCGGCTTATGGGCGCTGTTTCAGAATTTCTTTCTTCTCAGGGACAGGAGAGGAAATGGGAAAATCTTACAAACCTCTGCTTTAAGAATATTCCGGAAGAACGAGAACCGTTGTTCAAGCTAAGATATGCAAAAAAACATACCGCAGGAATCCGGCAAGTTCCCTTTGATGAAATATTCTCTAAATATGGTTTCTTCCGTGCCCGATTAAAGCCGAGCGGGAAATCAAGAGAAGTTATACCAACGGCAGAATCGAATATCAGGTTCATGCTCCGAGCGCTTTTTGGAGTCGGAAGCCGGGCTGAATGTATTCTTTACCTGTTAACCCATGATGCCGGGCATCCCTCGGAAGTCGCAAAGGCAATTGGCCTATCTGTGAGGGGAACTCAGGATGCGTTGATTGAATTATCAAAATCAGGACTTGTCCTTACAAGAATAAAGGGGAAAAGGAAGATAGAATACTGGCTTTCACAGGAAAGATGGTGGGAATTTTTATCAAAAGGAAGTTTTGAGGAAATAAAAAGACCTGTTTGGATTGACTGGATATCCCTTTTTAAAGCATTGTCAACAGTATGGGAAACACTGAATGAAATCCAGAAAACAAAATCAGAATATATGAAAAGTTCCAAGCTACGCGATGCAATGGAAATTGTAGGAAATGAGTTTGCCCGAAGCGGTATTGATATTCCGCCGATTCCCGGGCGGGGCGTGAGACCGGAGAATTATGCAAAGGCATTTGAGGATTTTATAATCAGGGTATTTGGGGCGGAAGAGGTGAAAGTTTAAGATGGCACAGGTAAAGAGTTTAAGAACAGATATTAAATTTAAAGATACGCCGATAGGGAAGATACCGGTGGATTGGGAGGTGGCGTCATTATCGCAAGTGGCAGAGATTAATATGGGACAGTCTCCGCCATCTCAAGATTGTCATGATTATGAAGAAGGGTTGCCGTTTTATCAGGGTAATGCTGATTTTGGCCCAAAGTATCCAACTGCGAGGAGATGGTGCAAAAAGCCGTTGAAAATTGCTACGGAAGGTGAAATTTTAATTAGTGTGCGTGCTCCTGTAGGTGAAATCAATATTGCTCCTCATGAATGTTGTATTGGCAGAGGGCTTGGAGCAATACGAGCAACTAAAATAAATTCTGGCTACCTGTATCAGTCAATGCTCTTTCATAGAAAAGCATTGGAAAAGGTTTCACAAGGCAGCACATTTGAAGCTATAAACAGAAAAGACCTTTCAGATTTCATGATTTTTGCTCCATCAACTAACGAACAGCAAAAAATCGCTGAGATTTTGACGACTGTTGATGACGCCATTGAGGAGACGGACAGGATTATTGAGAAGACAAAGGAACTAAAAAAAGGACTGATGCAGAAACTCCTTACCCGCGGCATCGGGCATAAGAAGTTTAAGAAAACTGAGCTTGGCGAGATCCCTGTGGAGTGGGAGGTAACAAGGCTCAAAGAAATTGCGAATGTTCGCTATGGGCTGGGTCAGCCTCCTGCATTAGATGATGATGGAATTCCAATGGTTCGAGCTACCAACATACACGAAGGAGCAATCAGCAAGGTTGGCTTGATTTCCGTTAAACGTGATGCTCTCCCACCTTCTCGGAATCCATTTTTAAAAGATGGTGACATTATAGTGGTTCGTAGCGGCGCATATACGGGTGATATAGGGCTAATTACCAAAGAATGGGAAGGGGCAATTGCTGGTTACGATTTGGTAGTGACTCCAACGAGTAGAGTTAATGCAATATTTTTAACAAACTACCTGCTTTCGAACATCATTCAGAAATGGTATTTTGCTTCGCTTAGCGCACGCTCTGCTCAACCACATCTGAATTCTTTACAGGTTGAAGAAACACCAATTGTTTTACCTTCACTTTCCGAACAAAAAGAAATTGCCGACATTTTAACTACAATAGATTTAGAAATAGATAGCGAAGAAACCAATAAACATAACCTTGAAACCCTCAAAAAATCCCTCATGCAGGTTTTATTAACAGGCAGGGTTAGGGTAAAATTGCAGTAATATGCCAAAGCCGATTTTTAATGAAGATTATCTTTCCGGATAGGAGGGTCAGGTCTTGTTTCTTGCATTTTATCTTTCACTCATCGCACTCATCAGCCTTTATAAAATAAAAAATCCGGGGGCTGGGACGAGCATTGCGTAAGCTTGCGAAACTTGCAAGGCGGAAGATGGTACAGCCAGTATGTAGCAATTCACATATTAGTTGAACTTTGACTCAAAGAATATATTGAAAAACTACTTTCTGCCCTATACCTTATATTTTGTTACAATTCTCTTGAATAATTGATTATAATTTATTACACTTAAAGTCAAAAATAGGTTATAGAATATTCCATTCTATTTACTGCATCGTATTGAGCAGCTGCTTGATGGTGTGTTGTAATATCGGGGCTTAGCCGAGAGTTGCTGAAGCACTCAAACAAGTGCAATAGGGCAATAATCAAAAGGGCAAAAGGCAAAAAACAGGTTCGAGTCCTGCACGGCTCACTAACTAACTTTGAAGAATCTCTGATAACTTTTTCATGAATTTCTCAGGATGGGTGCCTTTCCAGTAGGGCTTACCGCAGTTTGAACACTGTTTAAAAGCATCGGAGGTTTGGTAGACGTATTCGGGGACGTGATTTTTTACTTCTTCTTTTGAGATATCCTTGAGAGGGGAATTGCAGATTACACATCTGCTCATAACGGAAAAATCCTTCAGATTAAACGCCTTAATTACAACTTTAAGCTGCTCAAATGGGTTATTCTCATTCAGTAGAAAATATTTTGTTTGGACCCTCTCTGCGCTCTTCTCTCTACTTTCTACTGTATTCTGTTGTAATTCTCTTACTTTGATAAGGCGGGTATCTCTTGTGAGGAGTATCCTGTTATTTTCTCGCGCAATCTTCAGAAGTACCCTGTCTTCTATCTCTGGATAATAGAGTGTATCATAGCCCAGCAGCCTGAGCCACCTTGCAAGCCTGCCAAGCATCGAATCAGCGATGAACCTCACTCCTCCGTTACCTTTACATATGTGTCCCCATAGTCTTTCATGCCTGTTCCTGCAGGGATAAGCCTTCCCATAATAACATTTTCCTTAAGCCCTCTGAGTTCATCCAATGCTCCGTTAATAGCAGCCTCTGTAAGAACCCTTGTGGTTTCCTGGAAAGAAGCAGCAGAGATAAAGCTCTCCGTGGTGAGAGATGCCTTGGTAATACCTAAAAGCAGGGGTTTTGCCTGAGCAGGTTTGCCTTTTTGTTTTGTCACCCTTTTGTTTTCGTCTTCAAAAACCATCTTCTCTACCTGCTCCCCAACAAGGAAATATGTATCGCCAGGGTCTTCAATTCTTATTTTTTTCATCATCTGCCTGACAATGATTTCTATGTGTTTATCATTTATTGAGACACCCTGGAGGCGATAAACTTTCTGCACTTCATCCACAAGGTACCGCTGCAACTCTTTAGGTCCTAATATCTCAAGGATGCTATGAGGGTTGACAACACCGTCCATCAACTGCTCCCCTGCCTTTACCCAGTCACCTTCATGCACACTTATATGCTTACCTTTCGGGATATAGTATTCTCTCGTATCAGAACCACCTTTAATAGCAACGATCCTCATACCTTTATGGAATCCCCGAAACTCAACAACGCCTTCTATCTCACTTACAACAGCCTGTTCCTTGGGTTTTCTTGCTTCAAACAACTCTGCAACCCTCGGAAGTCCACCGGTGATGTCCTTTGTTTTTGTAGTCTCTCTCGGGATCTTGGCAACAATATCACCGGGATGAACAATAGCCCCTTTTTCCACAAGCATATGTGCTCCTGAAGGGAGTAAATATCTCGCAAGGTTATTTGTTCCCGGGATTTTTAATGTTATCTTACCGTGCTCGTCTTTTATAGAAATCCTTGGTCTCATGTTAGCAGGATAGTCAATGATAACCTTATGTGCAAGTCCTGTGACTTCATCTACTTCTTCTTTTACAGTACTACCCTCAACTATATCACCGAGCGCAATTTTTCCTCCTACTTCCGTTATAATAGGGGTTGAATAAAGATCCCACTCAATCAGTTTCTGCCCTATCTCTACCTTCTGCCCGTTTACAGCGTGGAGTTTAGCACCGTAAACAACAGGATATTTCTCTTTCTCCCTGCCTTTTGCATCAACAACAGCGATGCTGCCATTGCGATTCATCACAATAAGAAACCCCTCTCTATTTTTAACTGTTGAAAGATTGATGAATTTTATGACTCCACCATGTTTTGTTTCAATGATAGACTGCACTAATAATTTGGTAGCTGTTCCACCTATATGGAATGTCCTCATTGTAAGCTGAGTCCCTGGTTCTCCAATAGACTGTGCTGCAATTATTCCAACAGCCTCCCCTATTTCTATGGCTTCGCCTCTTCCGAGGTCTCTGCCATAACATTTTTTGCATACACCATATCTTGATTGACAGGTGAGAACCGAGCGAATCTTAACCCTGTCTATGCCTGCCTCTACGATTTTTTGGGTTAATTCATCATCTATTTCATTGTTTTTTGAAATAATTATCTCTTTTGTTATGGGGTCTTTTATAGTCTCGGCAACAATCCTGCCAAATATCCTTTCTTCAAGGGGTTCTATAATTTCACCGCCCTCAATAAGATTTGTTACATATATCCCATCAGGGGTATGACAATCATCCTCTCTTATGATAACATCCTGTGTAACATCAACCAGTCTTCTCGTTAAATACCCTGAATTGGCAGTTTTTAATGCTGTATCTGCCAATCCCTTTCTGGCTCCATGTGTGGAAATAAAGTACTGAAGCGGTGTCAGCCCCTCCCTGAAGTTTGCTGTTATCGGGGTCTCGATGATTTCTCCTGATGGTTTTGCCATGAGACCCCTCATCCCGGCAAGCTGCCTAATCTGGGCTGCAGAGCCACGTGCACCTGAATCTGCCATCATAAAGATGCTGTTGAAAGAACGACGTTCTTCAAGTTCTTCCTTAGAGACCTTATCAATCTTTTTTATACCCTCAGCCCCTAACTCCTTCATCATCTCATCTGCAATATTCTCCGTAACCTGCGCCCATATATCTATAACCTTGTTGTATCGCTCTCCATTTGTGATAAGTCCTTCTGCATATTGTTTCTGGACGTCCACTGCTTCCTGTTCCGCATTTTTTATAAGTGCTGCTTTCTGGGTTGGTATGTGCATATCATCTATACAGATTGAAGTCCCTGACAGTGTTGCATGTTTAAACCCGAGCTTTTCAATGTTGTCGAGGAAAACAACTGTTGCCTGTTTTCCTGCTTTTTTATAACAGAACTCAGTAAGTTTACTTACCTCTTTTTTGGTCATTTCTTTATTAATCATGTGGAAAGGAACCCCCCTGGGCAAAATTTCGCTAAAAATGACCCGACCTGTTGTTGTATTTTCAAGTTTGCCATTTATCCTTACTTTTATTCGGGCATGCTCATCAGCTTCTCTTGCATCATAGGCAATTCTAACTTCTTCAGGAGAGTAAAATGTCTTTCCTTCGCCTTTGACTCCTACTCTTTCTTTCGTCAGATAGTAAATGCCCAGTACCATATCCTGTGTGGGTACCGTAATAGGCTTCCCGTTAGCAGGAGAAAGAACATTCTCCACAGCCATCATTAATATCCTTGCCTCAACCTGTGCCTCTACAGAAAGGGGGATGTGTACCGCCATCTGGTCGCCATCAAAGTCTGCATTGAAAGCAGTACAGACAAGGGGATGAAGCTTTATGGCTTTACCTTCAACCAGCACGGGGTCAAATGCCTGAATCCCAAGGCGGTGAAGGGTCGGCGCTCTGTTTAAAAGAACAGGATGTTCCCGTATGACTTCATCAAGACAATCCCAGACCTCAGCTACACCTTTTTCTACCATTTTCTTTGCAGCCTTAATTGTGGTCACAAAACCTTTTTCTTCAAGTTTGTTGAATACGAATGGTTTGAACAGCTCAAGTGCCATTGTTTTAGGAAGTCCGCATTGGTGGAGTTTAAGTTCAGGTCCAACCACAACAACAGAACGGCCCGAGTAGTCAACTCTCTTTCCTAAAAGGTTTTGTCTGAAGCGACCCTGCTTGCCTTTTATCATATCGCTCAGAGATTTAAGCGGCCTTTTTGTCGCGGCTTTTAACACCCGACTCCTTCTGCCATTATCAAAAAGTGCATCAACTGCCTCCTGAAGCATCCTTTTCTCATTACGTATAATGACACTCGGCGCTTTTAACTCCATGAGTCTTTTCAACCTGTTGTTTCTATTTATGACTCTCCTGTAAAGGTCATTAAGGTCAGAAGTAGCAAATCTTCCTCCTTCCAGGGGAACCAATGGGCGAAGCTCCGGTGGAAGCACCGGGATCACATCCATAATCATCCATTCAGGTTTATTGTCTGATTTTCTGAATGCCTCTACAACCCTCAGTCTCTTTGTAAGTTTTCTCTTTATGCCGAGTGATGCGGAGGCGTGGATTTTAGCCCTTAGGTCCTTTGCAAGGGCATCGAGGTTAATATCTCTGATAAGCTCTTTTATTGCTTCAGCACCGATACCCGACTTAAATTTATCGCCATATTCCTGAACCATCTTCTTGTACTCTTCTTCATTGAGAAGGTCCTTCTTCTTTAAACGTGTGCTACCCGGGTCAACAACAATATAACTTTCAAAATAGAGCACCCTTTCAAGCTGGCGCATTGTCATGTCAAGCAGTGTTCCTATCCGCGAGGGAATACCTTTTAAGAACCATATATGGGCAACAGGTGTTGCAAGCTCAATATGCCCAAGTCTTTCACGTCTTACCTTTGACTGGATGACCTCAACGCCACACTTATCACACACTACCCCTCTGTGTTTCATCCTTTTATATTTACCACATATGCATTCCCAGTCTTTAACAGGTCCAAATATCTTCGCACAGAAAAGGCCATCTCGCTCTGGTCTAAATGTTCTGTAGTTTATAGTCTCTGGTTTTTTTACCTCACCATAAGACCATGCCCTTATTTTTTCAGGAGAGGCAAGTTTTATCTTTATTGCCTCGAATTCTGTTGGATTTTTTGGTTTTTCAAAAATGGAATAGATGTCTTCCACTAAATCCTCCTTACATTGATAATTTCCAATTGACAATTAACAATCGTCAATCGACAATTTTCATTTTTTACCTTTCTCAGGTTTTGTAGATGTTTTTTCTTCTAATAATTCGACATCGAGTCCAAGGCTCTGAAGCTCCTTAATTAAGACATGGAATGACTCTGGTACGCCGGGTTCAAGATTAATTTCTCCTTTAACAATCGCTTCATACATCCTTGCCCTTCCAATGACATCATCACTCTTTACAGTAAGAAATTCCTGAAGTGTGTGTGCAGCTCCATAAGCCTCAAGCGCCCAGACCTCCATTTCACCGAGTCTCTGACCACCGAATTGCGCCTTTCCACCTAATGGCTGTTGTGTGACAAGCGAGTAAGGGCCGATAGAGCGTGCATGTATCTTATCATCTACAAGATGGTGAAGCTTCATCATGTACATGTATCCTACGGTAACCGGCTTCTGGAAAGGCTCGCCGGTTTTGCCATTATAAAGAGTAACCTGCCCCGTAAGTGGCAGCTCTGCCTCTCTTAAAAGCTCCTTTATCTGTTTTTCCTTTATACCTTCAAATACGGGTGTTGCTACATGAATGTCTAAAACTTTAGCTGCCCATCCCAGGTGCGTTTCAAGTATCTGCCCGACATTCATTCGTGAAGGCACACCCAGAGGATTAAGAACTATATCAACAGGGCTCCCATCAGGCATATAAGGCATATCCTCTTCAGGTACTACAATAGAAATGACACCTTTATTGCCGTGTCTGCCTGCCGTTTTGTCTCCTACCTGGATTTTCCTTTTCATAGCGATATAAACCTTTACAATCTTCAGAACACCCGGAGGAAGTTCGTCTCCCTTTTTAATTCTTGCTATTCTCTCATCATAATCATCTTTAAGTAAACTTATATAGTTTTTGGTTTCTTTCTCTATGAGTTTAAGTTTTTCTTTTCCTTCCTCATCTGCGGGCTTTATTTTGTGAAGATATGTGTTGGGAATGTTTTTGAGGTGTTCTTCTGTAAGTCTTTTCCCTTTTTGGCATATTACTTCTTTACTTCCAGAGAGTTTAACATCCTCTGCCACTTTTTGCCCTGACAGTATCTCCCTCATCTTCTGGTGTTTACCTTCTTCCACAATTCTTACTTCTTCGTCAAAGTCTCTCTGGATACGGCTTATCTCTTCTTTTTCTATGCTTTTGGTTCTTTCGTCTTTTTCAGCGCCTTTCCTTACAAGCACCTTTACATCAATCACTATGCCTTCAATTCCAGGTGGAACGTAAAGACAATTTTCTCTTACCTCTTCAGCTTTTTCTCCGAATATCGCCCTGAGTAACTTTTCTTCAGGTGTTAGCTGGGTCTCTCCTTTTGGGGTAACCTTCCCTACGATTACATCACCCGGTTTCACTTCAGCTCCGATTCTAACAATTCCACTCTCGTCGAGATTATGAAGTATCTCTTCCGAAATATTAGGAATATCTTTTGTGATTTCTTCGGGTCCGAGCTTGGTCTCCCTTGCTTCTATTTCAAAACTTTCAATATGTATTGAGGTATATGTATCCTCTTTTACAAGGCGCTCACTTATAATAATGGCATCTTCAAAGTTATATCCCCCCCATGGCATAAATGCAGCAAGGACATTTTTGCCCAGGGCAAGCTCGCCAAGAGCTGTAGCAGCGCCATCAGCAATTATCTGCCCCTTTTTCACTGATTCTCCCATCTTTGCAATCGGTTTCTGATTTATACATGTGGCCTGATTTGAACGGTCAAACTTAGTAAGCCTGTATATATCCACACCCCCGTCACTTTTTACCACGATTCTTGAAGCATCAACAGACTCTACCACTCCTGTTCTTCTGGCAGTAATCATGACCCCTGAATCTCTTGCGGCTACGCCTTCCATCCCTGTTCCGACTATTGGTGCTTCTGTATTCAGTAGCGGGACTGCCTGTCTTTGCATGTTAGAACCCATCAGTGCCCTATTAGCATCATCATTTTCAAGAAATGGTACAAGTGAGGCAGAAACACTTACAATCTGTTTGGGAGAAATATCCATATAATGCACTTCTTCTCGTGTAACCAGTTTAAAGTCGCCGCCGACTCTTGCTGATACTGTCTCTTCTGCGAGATATCCCTTTTCATTAACTGGTGAGGTTGCCTGTGCTATAACATACTTCCCTTCTTCAATTGCTGAGAGATATTCTATCTCCTCTGTAATTTTGCCATTTTTTATTTTTCTGTAAGGTGTTTCAATAAAACCATAATCGTTAACTCTTGCATATGTAGCAAGGGATGTTATTAATCCTATATTAGGTCCTTCTGGAGTCTCTACAGGACAGAGACGGCCATAATGTGTGGGGTGTACATCCCTTACCTCAAAACCTGCTCTTTCTCTCGTTAGTCCCCCCGGTCCAAGGGTGCTCAATCTCCTTTTATGGGTTATCTCTGAGAGTGGATTTGTCTGGTCCATAAACTGACTTAACTGGCTTGAACCAAAGAATTCCTTAATAACCGCTATAACTGGTTTCGCATTTATAAGATCGTGGGGCATTATCTTTGGGTCCTCAAGGTCTGAAAGGGTCATCTTTTCTTTCACTGCCCTCTCCATCCTCACAAGGCCCATCCTGAACTGATTCTCAAGAAGTTCTCCTACAGTCCTGACCCTGCGGTTCCCCAGGTGGTCTATATCATCAACCTCTCCTTTGCCCGCCCTGAGGTTCAGGAGGTAACGGAGGATTTCTACGATATCTTTATCAGTTAGAACCCTCGTATCAGGAGGAACATCAAGCCCGAGGCGCGTGTTGAGTTTTAACCTTCCTACCGGAGAAAGGTCATATCTTTTGGGATTAAACAATAATCCATCAAAAAGCGTCTTTGCATCCCTTATAGCAGGTGGCTCTCCGGGCCTCAGCTTTTTGTAAACCTCTACCAATGCCGCATCGGCACTACCAATCTTATCCATGAGCAGAGTATCCCTTATGGAAGAAAGGTAACGTATTCCATCAATTACAAGCAGTTGGAATTTAGAGACCTTTGAAGCCATTATCTTTTCTACAATCTCACTGTTAATCTCCTCATTACGTTCTAAGATAACTTCACCTGTTTCCGGGTCTATAATGTCGTACAAGGTTACTCTGCCAACAAGTTCCTCTTTTGTAATCGGTATCTCGTTGATACCCGATGTCCCCATTTTTTTAAGGGCAGCTTTTGTTATTTTGCTTCCTTCTTTAACAATCGATTCCTTAGTTTCCTGGGCATAAATATTTTTTAAGGCTTTTACACCAATCAGCGCATCACTTACCGCTCTGGTTGCAACTTCGTCTTTTATGTTGATTTCTTCTATTGGATAAAACATCTTTAGTATTTGTTCATCTGTATAACCAAGGGCTTTGAGGATTATTGTGGCGGGCAGTTTTTTTCGCCGGTCAATTCTCACGTGAATAATATCTTTTGAGTCGAATTCAAAATCAAACCATGACCCCCTTGCAGGTATTATCCGTGCAGAATAAATGGCTTTACCACCAAAGGATTTACCTTTCTCACGGCTGAAAAATACCCCGGGTGAACGGTGCAATTGACTGACAACAACCCTTTCGGTACCGTTTATAACAAATGTACCCGTATCTGTCATAAGGGGAAGCTCTCCTAAATAAACCTCCTCTTCTTTGGACTCTTTCAGTTTTTTTTGCTCCAGTTCACCTTTCTCCCACAGGTGCAGCTTAACCCTTATCTTTACAGGTGCTGCATAGGTAATACCTTTATGAAGGCTTTCTCTTATATCATATTTAGGTTTTCCTATTATATATTCAACAAACTCAATTGATGCAGTCTCATTATAATCAACTATAGGGAAGATACTGTTAAAGGCTGCCTGTAGTCCGATGTCTTCCCTTTTAGCTGATGAGACATCCTTTTGTAAAAAACGTTTAAAGGAATGTTTCTGAATTTCTATAAGGTCAGGTACCGATAAAATCTGCGATGCCTGACCAAAGTATTTTCTTGTTAAAGCCTTTGGCATAATTCTCCTTTTTTTCTTATTTTATTTCTACTTTTGCTCCCTGTTCCTCAAGTTTAGCTTTGACAGCATTAGCTTCTTCTTTGGGTACTCCTGCCTTTACAGTTTTAGGAGCCCCGTCGACAAGTTCTTTAGCCTCTTTGAGGCCCAGATTTGTAAGCTCGCGAACAACCTTTATAACCTGGATTTTCTTTTCGCCTACAGCGGCCAGGATGACATCAAAACTTGTCTTCTCTTCTACAGGTGCAGCACCAGAAGCAAGAGCCCCCGGGGTTGCGGTTACAGCCACAGGAGCTGCTGCGGTAACTCCATACCGTTCCTCAAAATCCTTTATAAACTGGGACATTTCCAGAATGGTCATCTTGTCAATAAACTCAAAAACCTGATCTTTTGTAAGAGACATATCTTTTCTCCTCCCTTAATAAAATTTAGTTGTGAGTTTGGAGTTCAGCCCGCCCCGCTTCGCAGAGCGAGGCCGGGGAGTTCGGAGTTTTTTATTTTTTTCTCCAAACACCGAACCAATTACTCCGAACTTCTTTTATTTTTTAGTGCTTCCATTGCATAGGCAAGTCTCACCACAGTTGCATTCAATATTGCTGCAAGTTTACTTAACGGTGATTGCATTGTTCCGATGAACATAGCAAGAAGGGTTTCCCTCGAAGGCAGTTCCGAGATAGCTTTTATATCATCGGGCTTGCACGTTTTGCCTTCAATAATCCCTCCCTTAATTTTAAGCTTTTCATTTGTCTTGGTGAATTCCAGAATCTTTTTTGCAAGAGATACCGGATCATCATAGCTTATAACAACCCCTACAGGTCCTGTAAAGGCTTCTTTTGCCATTTCTACAGGTGTTCCTGCTGAAGCCCTTTTAGCCAGAGTATTCTTCACAACCTTGTATTCTAAGGAAGCGGTCCTCAATTGTTTTCTAAGCTCTGATACTTCTTGAACTGTAAGCCCTTTGTAGTCTGTGAAGATAATACCTTTAGCTTTTGCAAATTTGTCCTGGAGCTCTGAAACTATGTAAGCCTTCTTCTCCTTATCCAGTTTATTTCCCCCCTTTCTTACTTCCTAGTTTCTCACTTCCCAATTATCTTTATGCTATATCCGAAACATCTACGGAAATCCCTGCTCCCATTGTAGAAGAGATAGAGAGTTTTTTCAGATATTTCCCCTTACTTGATGGGGGTTTTGCCTTTATAATAGCTTCTAAAACTGTCTTTGCATTTTCTAAAAGTTTCTGGCTGTCAAAAGATACCTTGCCTATTGGCACATGAATGATTCCTGCCTTTTCTGCCTTATAATCGACTTTACCTGCTGCTATCTCTTTAATAGCTTTTCCTATATCAAAGGTTACAGTCCCTGTCTTTGGATTTGGCATAAGTCCTCTTGGGCCAAGAATCTTCCCGAGCTTGCTTACCATCCCCATAAGGTCAGGGGTAGCAACAGCCTTGTCGAATTCCAGCCACCCACCATTTATCTTCTCAACAAGATCCTCTGCACCGACGTAGTCAGCGCCGGCATCTGCTGCCTCTTTTGCTTTTTCTCCTTTTGCAAAGGCGATAATTCGTACTTTTTTACCAATACCATGGGGTAAAACAACAGTGCCCCTTACCGTCTGATCTGTCTTCTTGGGGTCAACTCCGAGATTTACGGCTAAATCAACTGTTTCATCGAATTTTACATAAGCAAGTTGCTTGACCATTTCTACAGCTTCTTTGAGCTTATATTGTTTTGTTGCATCTATTTTTTCTCTCACTGTTTTATATTTTTTCCCCATCACCCCTCCAATAAAAAAATCAAAATGTAAAAATCAAAATTTAAAATTAAGGAATTTTTTATAAAAATTATTTTCCCACAATTTTGAACTTTGATATTTAATCTTTGAATTTTATTCAACTATCTCAATTCCCATGCTTTTAGCTGTTCCCTTAATGGTTTTGACAGCTTCTTCAAGGCTGTTTGCATTAAGATCGGGCAATTTTGTCTTGGCGATCTCCCTCACCTGTGAGATTGTAACCTTACCAACTTTTTCTTTACTAGGTGTGCCAGAACCTTTTATTATACCTGCTGCCTTTTTGAGCAGTTCAGCAGCAGGCGGGGTCTTTAAAATAAATGTAAATGTCCTGTCTGCATATATTGTTAGAACTGCAGGGACAATCGTATCTCCCACTGCCTGAGTCTGAGCATTAAAAGCTTTACAGAATTCCATTATGTTAATTCCGTGTGGTCCAAGCGCAGGACCTATTGGCGGGGCAGGACTTGCCTTCCCTGCCTGAATCTGGAGTTTTACCTGTGCTATAACATTTTTTTTAGCCATCTAACCTCCCTTCACGCCTTCTCTACCTGAAGAAAATTCAGTTCGACAGGAGATTGCCTTCCAAATATAGTTACCAGAACCCTTAATTTATTATGGTCTGTATCTACCTCATCCACAAGACCATTAAAATTACTGAATGGCCCATCTGTTATCCTTACACTATCGCCTCTCTCAAACTGTGTTTTTACTCGAGGAGCAGGCCCTTTTTCAAGTTGTTGTATGACGATGTCTACCTCTTCTTTCTGAAGCGGAGTGGGCTCCATGCCACCTACAAATCCTGTAACCCTTGGGGTGCTTCTGACCAGGTGCCATGTTTCATCGTTCATCTCCATTTCGATAAGGATATATCCGGGATAGAATTTTTTGCTTCTCTCCCGCTTTTTCCCCCCTTTAAGTTCTATGGTTTTTTCGGTGGGAATCAGGATTTTTGTGATCTTGTCTTCCAACCCCTTCTTCTGAATATTTTCCTCAAGGGTTGTTTTGATCTTTTCCTCAAATCCTGAATATGTATGTATCACATACCAGTTCTTTACCATTAATTCTCCTAACAGGTCATAGACAGGTCGCAAACCTATCTTAACGCCATACCCACGAGTTTAGAAAGCCCCAGGTCTACCACTCCTAAAAAGATTGATACTATTGCCACTGTTATAATCACAACTTTTGTAGAACCTATCACTACATCCCGGGTAGGAAAGACTACTTTCTTTAACTCGCTTTTTACTTCTTTAAAAAAGGTTTTTATTTTATTAAACATTTTTTAATATATAGGAAATTATAAAATTATTCTGACAGGATTAACAGGATTTATCAGACTCGTCTCCGCCTCGGCGGATTCGCCTGTGGAGAATGATTCGCCGAGGTGAACAAGATTTTCTAATTTTTATATATCTTGTTTATCCTGTATATCTTGTCTAATTTTGTTCTAAATAGCAGGCCAGGAGGGATTTGAACCCCCAACCCTCGGATTTGGAGTCCGATGCTCTAGCCGTTAGAGCTACTGGCCTAATTAAACGACAGTTATTAGTGAATAGTGAACAGTTAATAGTATAAAAAAATCAAATTGACTATTCACTAATAACTATTCACTATTCACTGTCTTTTTTATGCTTTTGTCTCCTTATGAACTGTATGTTTTCGGCAATGTCTACAGTATTTTTTTATATTAATTTTGTCCGGCGTGTTCTTCTTATTCTTGGTCGTTGAATAGTTTTTGTTCTTACACTCAGTACACTGCAAGATAATTATATTTCGCATCTCTCAGTCTATCCCTTCTCGTTCATTTCTTTAATTGAAAATTGTCAATTGACAATTGAAAATTTTATTCTATTACCTCTGTCACCACCCCAGCACCTACTGTCCTTCCACCTTCCCTTATAGCAAACCTTAACTCCTTCTCCATTGCTATCGGTGATATCAGCTCTATAGTCAGCGTTACGTTGTCACCAGGCATCACCATCTCTATCCCCTCAGCTAACTGTGCTACCCCTGTCACATCTGTAGTCCTGAAGTAGAACTGCGGACGGTATCCATTGAAGAATGGCGTGTGCCTGCCACCCTCCTCCTTTGTCAATATATAAACCTCTCCTTTAAACTTCTTATGCGGTGTTATGCTGCCGGGCTTCGCTAACACCATCCCCCTCTCTACCTCTTCCTTCCCTATCCCTCTTAACAAAACTCCTATGTTGTCTCCTGCTCTGCCTTCATCCAGTAGCTTCCTGAACATCTCCACCCCTGTAGCCACTGTCTTCTTCGTCTCTCCTATCCCTACTATCTCTACCTCTTCTCCTACCTTTACTATCCCCCTCTCCACTCTTCCAGTCACTACAGTACCCCTGCCAGATATGCTGAATACATCCTCTATGGGCATTAAAAACGGCTTGTCTACATCCCTCTGAGGCGTAGGTATGTAATTATCTAATGCCTTCAGCAGCTCAACTACGCTCTTGAATTCCTCTGCCCCTAAATCCTTGTTCTCTGTCTCCATTGCCTTTAATGCAGAGCCCTTTACTACAGGTACCTTATCCCCAGGAAATCCATACTTGCTCAATAATTCCCTTACTTCTAACTCTACTAAATCTAAAAGCTCAGGGTCGTCTACCATGTCAGTCTTGTTCATATATACTAATATGTAAGGCACTCCTACCTGCCTCGCTAAAAGTATGTGCTCCCTCGTCTGTGGCATGGGCCCGTCTGCTGCTGACACTACCAGTATTGCTCCGTCCATCTGTGCTGCCCCTGTTATCATGTTCTTTATGTAATCAGCATGCCCAGGACAATCTACATGGGCATAATGCCTCGCTTCAGTCTCATATTCTACATGTGCTGTGGCTATTGTTATTCCCCTTGCCTTCTCCTCAGGGGCATTGTCTATCGAGTCATATGCCCTGTATTGTGCCTTGCCTGTTAAGGCAAGATACTTCGTCATCGCCGATGTCAATGTGGTCTTACCGTGGTCTACATGCCCTATTGTCCCTACATTTACATGAGGCTTTACTCTCTCAAATTTAGCCTTAGCCATAACTCCCTCCTTGTTGTTAGTGAATAGTCGTCAGTGAATAGTATTTAGTATTTATTCTTTAACTAATAACTGTTCACTATTCACTGTCGTTCCTGGAGCCCATGACCGGGATTGAACCGGTGACCTCATCCTTACCAAGGATGTGCTCTGCCAACTGAGCTACATGGGCAATAACTACAGTCATCAGTGAATAGTCGTTAGTAAATAGTCAAAAACAGAAGATGAGAAGTTAAGAAGTTGCGAGGTTGAGAAGTTCTTATCTTCATATTTTCTCAGCTTCATATCTTCCATCTCTTCTCTTTACTAAATACTATTCACTATCAACTATTCACTGCAAATTTTGCAAAGCAAAATTTGCTCATGGAGCGGGAAACGGGACTCGAACCCGCGACCCTCAGCTTGGAAGGCTGACGCTCTACCACTGAGCTACTCCCGCACATCAGAAAGTTAAAAGTGAAAAGTTATAAGTTAAAAATTTAAATCTTAATGTTCTGTCTCACTCTTAACTGCGAAGTTATTATACTTCGCTGGTGGAGAGGGGAGGATTCGAACCTCCGAAGGCTGTGCCGGCAGATTTACAGTCTGCTCCCTTTGGCCGCTCGGGAACCTCTCCGCTAACTACAGTGATTAGTAAATAGTGAACGGTGAATAGTAAGAAAAGACCTTTAAATTTTTTTTGTCTTTCACTATCAACTATTCACTAACAACTGTTCACTGTCTTTATCAAGCCGATGAGAGGATTTGAACCTCCAACCCGCTGATTACAAATCAGCTGCTCTGCCATTGAGCTACATCGGCACTTCTCGCAGAGTCGAGTCTACGACTTATAAGTCATTAACAAATTCTTTCCTGGATAAAAGAACAAAGAGTTTGTTTTCAGGTGTAGGCTCGCTGCACGTTCTAAAAAAACATTATATTGTAATGTCTTACCTTCCAAAATAAATTTTGGAAATACATAGTATAAAAAAAATTCATCCTTCAGGTCAACAGTAATTATATCATGCAATTTTAAAATTTTACAAGCTTCTCAGGTTAAGCGTAGGAATAGCAAGTAGTGTCAAACTTTTATTATCAATGAGCCCCTTTGATATGTTATGTTGACTCTGTTCTTTTGGATGTGATACTTTTAAAAAGTAGATATAGGATAATAAATAATTTAAAAAAAGGCAAATCAAAATGGTGGATAAATCTGCTATAACTGAGGCTGCACAGAAATTTGCTGCAAAGGGACAGATAGACAGGGCTATTGCAGAATGGGAAAAACTGTTAAAAGAAAGCCGTGATGGTAATATTTACAACATCGTAGGTGACCTCTACTTAAAGAAAGGGGCAGAGCGTGAAGCCATAGAGGCATTTACAAAAGCAGCCAGCATTTTCAGGGAAGACGGCTTCTACCTTAAAGCAATGGCACTTTACAAAAAGATTCTTAACATATCACCATCAGAGGTAGAGATACTTGTATCATTTGCCGAGCTTAATGCTGAGAAAAACTTGATAGGGGTCGCAAGTGATAATTTATTTGCTGCTGCTGAAATATATATTAAAAAAGGCGCCACCGAGAAGGCATTAGACCTCTATAAAAAAATACTTGGGCTGAGCCCAGATAACATAGAGCTCAAAATAAAAATCGCGGAATTCTATCTCAAATTCGGACTGAAAGAGGATGCAATCAAGGTATATCAATCAATTGCCTCAAAGTATTTAGAAAATGGAGAACATGAAAAGGCTCAAGACCTTTATAACAGAATACTACGCCTTGACCCTCAGAATGTGGACTCATTCCTTGGGCTCAGCAAAATAGCAGAGAATGAAGGGGATATCAAAGAGGCATATGAACACATTAACAAGGCGATGCCCTTTGCCATGGCCAATGAAGCTTTTCTGTTCCAATACTCAAGGTTAGCAATTAAAGCAAATGATATAGGCAATGCAAAGCAAGCCTTAACAAGACTCATCGAGTTAGACCCTTCTAAGAATCAGTATAGAAAACTTCTTGGAAGCATATACCTTCAAGAAGGTTTGCTTGAGAAGGCATGGGAGGAGATGCCCCCATATATAGATGAGGCGCTGCATGCCGGAAGATGGAATGAGGCACTCGAATTGCTTGACAACTTTAAAGAAATAGAGCCTGTAGCAGTCAAACAACGCCTTATAACCATTTATAGGGGAAAGGGCGATAGGAAAGCACTCATAAGTGAGTTGAGAGAATTGGCAGGGGTTTTTGACAGTAAAGCCGCCTTTCGTGATGCACTTCAATTATATAAAGAACTACTGGAATTAAATCCTTCTGATGAAACAGTAAAAAAGAGAATTAAAGAACTCGAGGGATCCAGTGCCGTACCTTCTGCTAAGGTGCGTCCTGAAAGTTTTGAAGAGAAATTAGCAGAGGCAGATTTTTATGTCCAGCACGGGCTTAAAACTGAAGAAGAGTCTGCAGTGAAGGTTGTCCATACAGATGAAGAAATCCCTGCATCAGCTACTGAGAGTGATCTGATGGATGTATTTCATAAATTTAAAAAAGATATAATAGATGAAAAGCTCGGAGAAAAAGATTATGAAACCCGTTACAATTTAGGAATTGCCTATAAGGAAATGGGGCTGTTAGACGATGCCATCAAAGAATTTCAGATTGCGGCAAAAGACCCTGCTTTGACGCAAGGCGAGCCCGAGAGGACAGTGCAGACCTCAAGTATGCTTGCACTCTGTTATATGGAGAAGAAGCTTTACCCCCTCGCAATCGAGGAGTTAAAAAAGGTAATTGAAACAATGACGCCTGCTGATGATGGCTACCCTGGAGTAAAATTTGATTTAGCAGAGGCTTACGAAAAAAATAAAGAGTATGATAATGCCCTCAAGTTATATGCGG